>Ga0335076_10004687_pt1 | contig 13852 bp, 14 predicted proteins | sample Lox_Sample_25_FD_206717 | JGI IMG/M metagenome (GOLD analysis project Ga0335076, IMG submission 206717) | Soil microbial communities from Loxahatchee National Wildlife Refuge, Florida, United States - Lox_Sample_2.5 | ecosystem: Environmental > Terrestrial > Soil > Wetlands | place: USA... | reverse complement strand
CGGTGACGGCGACGGTCTTGATGCCGCGCTCATGGCAGGCATCGGCCACGTCCATGGCGTACTCGGCGAAGATCACGGGATCGTTGTAGGTGAACGCGACGCTGCGGCAGCCGCGGGTCCTCGCGGTTCGGGCGATCAACTCCGGCGAGGCCTCGTCCATCAACGTGTCCATCTCCCGCGATTTCGAGATGTCCCAGTTCTGGCAGAACTTGCAGGCGAGATTGCAGCCAGCCGTGCCAAACGAGAACACGCTCGATCCGGGATAGAACTGGTTGAGCGGCTTCTTCTCCACCGGGTCGATGCAGAAGCCCGACGAGCGGCCGTACGTGGTGAGCACCATCGCGTCGTCGACCCGACGGCGCACGAAGCACGCGCCGCGTTGCCCTTCGTGCAGCCTGCAGTCGCGCGGGCACAGATCGCACTGGATGCGCCCGTCGGGCAGCGCATGCCAGTACCTTCCGGGATAGTCTCGCTCGTTCACGCCGCCGTCTCGCGCAGGACGAATTCGCTCTCTTTCCATTTCGTCACGCGGTAGAGTGCGACGTTCAAGCGCGGACTCCACAAATCGGCCGGCAGCCGCGCCTTGGCCTTGAGCGCGGCCAGGAATTCGCCGGGCTCGGGAATCATCTCCCACACCTGGGGCAGGAACGTGGCGTGCCGATCGTCGAGCGCGAGCGCGACGCCGTCCACGCCGGGGACGAGCCTCGACAGCAGCTCGGCTTCGGTCGCGAACGAGGCGTTTTCCGGCTGAGAGAGCAGCGAGACCTCGATCGCGAGCGACGGAAACTCGCGCGCGGTCAGCGGCGGAAACCGGGGATCGCGGAACGCCGCAGCGAGCGCATTCTCGCGCACGTCGAGCGCGAGCGCGCGCCGGGCGTTGAGGCTGCCGATGCAGCCTCGGAGCTCGTCGGCGCAGAGCAGCGTGACGAACGTGGCCCCGGGACGCTGCAATGCAGCGTCGGTCTGCGGCTCGATGGCGGAAAGCGCGAGCTCGCTGGCGATCGCGTGCCGCGCGACGCCGAGCAGCTGCCTGCCCAGGACGTCGTCAGGCATCGACCGGCTCCGGGACCGCTGCTGTGCGCGATTTCACCTCGCCGGGCTCTCGTTCCGTGAAAGCGAACGCGGCATAACCCACGACGCGCGACTTGTCTCCGGCCGTGTCGCCGGAGTTGCGCAAGTCCAGGAGCTCCGCCTCGAGGCCATGGTGGCGAGCGCACAGCACGAAGCCGTTGATCGGAGTCGCACCACAGGCCTGCCCGTGATCGAGCGCGCTCGTGAGCGCCAGGATCGCGCCGGCCGTGCCGCGGTCGATCTTCTGCGCGGTTGCATACGGAAGGTAGTGCGAGAGATCCGAGCTTACGACGACGAGCGTCTCGGGTCCGCCCCAGAGCAGCTCGATCGCCTCGGCCACCTCTTCCGCGCCGGCGTCGCCGACCGCCAACGGAACGATAGTGAAATCCTCGAGCACGGTCTGCAGAAAGGGAATCTGCACTTCGAGTGAGTGCTCGAGCGCGTGCGCCGCCTCGCTCACCTTCACCTGCGGAAGCTCGAGCGCGGCGGCCGTCGCGTCGGCGTCGACCGCGACCCGGCCGAGCGGGGTTGCGAACGCAGCGGCTGCCGGCAGCGCGAGACCCCGGATCGGCACACGATGCACCGGTCCCAGCAGGACCACGCGACGAATGCTTGCACGGACGCTCGCGAGGCGCCGATAGGCGGACGCAGCGACGGGTCCGGAGTACACGTAGCCCGCGTGCGGGACGATGAGAGCCTTGGGCGCCCGCCGTGCGGCGCCGGCGGCGTCCGAGAGATAGGCGTGCACCGCCGTCGCCAGCATGGGGGCGGTACCAGGGTAGAACATGCCGGCCACTGCAGCCGGTCGGACTGCGGCTTCCATCGCCTTCCTCGGGTCGATGCCCCGTCAGTTGGGGGCGGCCGATCGGCCTGTCAATCCGGAGGGATGTTCATTGTCCGCCGCCAGCCGGGGAATTGCCACCCTCCGGGCATGGACCGGACGGTCCTAAAGCCCGGGCGCCGAAACGCCCGCTCATTCGACAGACTAGCGCGGTGGCGCCACCTTGTGGTCGGTCATGTGCCGCAGGTAGGCGATGAGCTCCGCCAGCTCGCGGTCGGGAAGCGTCCTGCGATCGAACGCAGGCATCTTCTCCTCCGTCCATCGACGCAAGGCCTGCGGATCGCGGATCAGCCGGCGCAGCGCTTCGGGACGCATGTACTCGGTGGGGTTGTACGGAACGTTGAGATCGGGACCCGTCGTGGCATCGCCGCCGCCGTTCATCGTATGGCAAGAAGCGCAGTGCTTCTGAAACGCCGCGAAGCCCGCCCGGATCGGATGGTTCGCAGGGACACTGGCGGCGGGCGCCGTCATGGGAAAGCGCCTGGCGGGGGTGGTTACGGCCTCCATTCTGACGATGCCGTACGGCCACTGCTCGCGCGATGGCGCGACGCGCTCGCCGCGCGGCCAGACGAGGTAGAAGGGCCCCGCCGTCGCGGCCTCTCCGGGTTTCAGCGGCGGCCATGGCGCGTCGGGCGACTCGATCGCGACGTAGGCGCCCGACGAGCCGCCGGCGAGAAGCGCGGCCGCGGGCAGCGTGGTGCGGAATCCGTCGCCGGCGGTGATTCGTACCGTGTCGTCCTGCGCGGTGCCTGCGAGAAGCGCCGCGGCAGGCACCGCGCGAAACGTCATGCTCTTTTTGTAGACGAAATCCGCGGGCACCGTGACGCTCGCGGCACCCGGCATCGCGAGCAGTCCCGACGTGGTATAGATCGCAGTGCGGCCGCCGGCGACGACGGTAAGCGTCGGCTCCGCGGCAGCGACCGAGGCAAAGCACAACAGCAGCGCGCCGACGCGCCGTCCCGGGAAACGCATCGAGCGTCCCTAGTCCTCGTGCGGCGTGGTGCGCACGATGTAGCCGCCGGATTTTTCGTCGCGCTCGAGCACGAGAATGCCGCGCCTCTCCGCTTCCTCGAGCAGTCCGTTGAACGAGCGAAAACCGTAATACGACTCGGCAAAACCCGGTTTGCGGCGCTTGAGCGCCTGCTTCACCATCGAGCCCCAGATCTTCTCTTCGACGCCGCGTTCGGCGATCAGCGCCTCCACGGTGCCGGCGATGAGATCGAGCGCCTCTTGCCTGCGCTCTTCCTCGGTCTTCTTCGCCGGCGCGTGCGCCTCGGCGACCGGCTTCGCGGCCTGCTTCCTCGCCTGCTTCTTCTTTTCGCGCACGAGGTCGTCGTAGTAGATGAACTCGTCGCAATTGGCGATCAGCAAGTCGGAGCTCGAGTTCTTGACGCCCACGCCGATAACCACCTTGTTGTTCTCGCGCAGCTTCGACACCAGCGGCGAAAAATCGGAATCGCCGCTGATGATGACGAAGGTGTCGACGTGCGCCTTGGTGTAGCAGAGGTCGAGCGCGTCGACGACCATGCGGATATCGGCCGAGTTCTTGCCCGACTGGCGCACATGCGGGATCTCGATCAGCTCGAACGCGGCCTCGTGCATCGGCGCCTTGAACGCCTTGTAGCGCTCCCAGTCGCAGTACGCCTTCTTGACCACGATGCTTCCCTTGAGCAGCAGCCGCTCGAGCACTTTGGCGATGTCGAAGCGCTCGTACTTGGCGTCCTGCACCCCGAGCGCGACATTCTCGAAGTCGCAGAACAGCGCCATGTTGGTCACTTCGCCGGTGTTGGCCATAGTGGGATCGCTCGAACTGGAGGCGACGGGAACGGAGCGGTAGAATCCCTGTCGCAAGGCGCCTACGATAACAGGCCTCGGACTTCGTGTCCTGTCCGGTGAGCTCCGACGATTGCCCCACGTACCATCCGGGTTGCTTTCAATCAAGGAGAAACAACATGAAGCTGATCGCAGCGTTGTGCATTGCGTCGCTGCCATTGTCGGCGCTCGCGGCAGGAACGTTCGCGCTCGAAAGTGGGGAGGTGAAACCCGGTTCCACGATCGCCGCGAAGCAGGTCTTCAAGGGCTTCGGCTGCGAGGGCGGCAACGTCTCGCCATCGCTCAAATGGAGTAACGCGCCACAGGGTACGAAGAGCTTCGCCGTGACCGTCTACGACCCGGACGCGCCGACTGGCAGCGGCTGGTGGCACTGGGTCGTGTTCAACATCCCCGCCAACGTCACATCGCTTCCCGAAGGCGCCGGCGATCCGGCCGGCGGCAAGGCGCCGCAGGGCGCGGTGCAATCGCGCACCGATTTCGGCAAACCCGGCTATGGCGGCCCCTGTCCGCCCAAAGGCGACAAGCCGCATCGCTACATCTTCACGGTGTATGCGTTGAAGGTCGATAAGATCGACGCCGATGCGGACGCGAGCGGCGCCCTGATCGGCTTCATGCTCAACGCCAACGAGCTCGGCAAGGCGAGCTTCACGGCCAAGTACGGTCGCTGACTCGCGCGGATGCCTTACCCCGCCGTTAACCGTATCGCGCGAGCGAGGCCGGTCCGACTCGACACCGGCCGAGGCGCAATGACGGCGAGCGGGTGTAAACTCGGCGAGCGTTGCGACTCGAGTGCCTCAGTCGGTATCCGGTGGAAGTCGCCATCCGGCGCGCCTTTTCCCCAGGAGGATATTCATGCGTTCCGCTTCATTCGTTTCCTTGCTGCTTGGCTGCGCCCTCGCCGCGACCGTCGCGCACGCGCAGCTACCCGCAGGCTATCCGGCGGACTACGCCAAGATCGTCGACGGCGCCAAGAAGGAAGGCAAGGTCGTGGTCTACTCGACCACCGATGCGAAGCTGGTGCAGGGACTCATCAAGGACTTCGAGTCGGCCTTTCCCGGCGTGAAGGTCGAGTACACCGACATGAATTCGACCGAGGTGTACAACCGGTTCATCAGCGAGAACGCCGCCGGCGCGGCCTCCGCCGATGTGGTGTGGAGCTCGTCGATGGATTTGCAGCTGAAGCTCGCTGCCGACGGGCTCGCGATGCCGTACAAGTCGCCCGAGTCCGGCGCTCTGCCCGAGTGGGCGCGTTACAAGGACATGGTCTACGCCACGACCTTCGAGCCGATCGCGATCGTCTACAACAAGCGCCTCGTCTCCGCCGATGAGGTGCCCAAGACGCATGCCGACTTCGCGAAGCTCCTCACCGCCAAGGCCGACAAGTTCCAGAAGAAGGTGACGACCTACGACGCCGAGAAGTCCGGCGTGGGCTTCATGCTCGTCAACCAGGATGCGAAGCTCAATCCCGCGTTCTGGGATCTCGTGAAGGCCATGGGCGCGCGCGGCGTCAACCTGCAGAGCTCGACCGGCACGATGATGGAGCGCGTCTCCTCGGGCGAGAACCTGATCGGCTACAACATCCTCGGCTCGTATGCGCTGACGCGCGCGAAAAAGGATCCCTCGATCGGCATCGCTTTCACCACTGACTACAATCTGGTGCTCTCCAGGCTCACCTTCGTCGCCAAGAACGCAAAGAACCCCAACGCAGGCAAGCTCTTCGTCGACTATCTCCTGTCGAAGCGCGGCCAGACGGTGACTGCCGAGCAGGCGGAGCTCTATTCGATCCGCACAGACATCACCGGCAAGGATTCCGGCGTCGCTTTCGCCAAGGAGCTCGGCAACGCGGTGAAGCCCATAGCGGTGTCCGCGGACCTGTTGACCGGGCTCGACGCGACCAAGCGGCTGGAATTCCTCAAGCAGTGGCAGACGGCCCTGGGAAGGAAGTAGGACGCGCGCGAGGGTAGGCGCGAAGCGCGCGACCCGGAGCGCGGAGCGGCCGACACGTGAACGACGTGCGCATGCGATCGGAGCTCAAGGAGCCCGCGCGATCGACCGAGAGCGGGAGGCGCGGCGGCCCGCGATCGGATGTGTCATCGCGGCGGAGACCCGGACCCAAGTTGCCTTTCGACTACGCGATGGGCTCAAGCTTGCGCCCCGGCCTGCGCCGGGGCGACGACCCCGCCAGCGCATGACCGCTCGCGCCTTCAGCCTGCCGCGGACCGCGGTGGTCGTCGTCACCGCCGCGGTGATCTTCCTGCCCCTTGGCCTCATCTTCTGGCAGAGCTTCCTCAACGCGCCGTTCTTCATTCCGACGCATCGCTTCGGCCTCGACTCGTACGCATTCATCTTCGAGGACGGCGATTTCTGGTCCGCGTTCGGCAACTCGATCGTGATCGCCACCGGCATGGTAGCGATCGCGCTCCCGCTTGGAGCCGCGCTCGCGTTTCTGCTCACTCGCACCGACCTGCCCGCGCAGCGCACGATAGAAGTGCTGGTGCTGATCCCGGTCTTCGTCTCGCCGATGGTGCTCGCATTCGGCTACGTGGTGGCGATGGGACCGGTCGGCTTCTATTCGACCTGGGCGCACAGCCTATTCGGCGTCGTGCCCTGGAACGTCTATTCGCTCACGGGCATCGCCGTGATCGCGGGCTTGACCCACGTTCCGCACGTCTATCTCTATTCGTCGGCAGCGCTGAAGAGCCTGGGCTCGGATGTGGAGGAAGCCGCCCGCGTGGCGGGCGCCAGTCCTTTCCGGGTCGCGCTCAACGTAAGCCTGCCGATGACGGCGCCGGCCCTTCTCTACGCCGCCGTGCTGGTATTCTTCCTCGGCTTCGAGCTCTTCGGTCTGCCGCTGGTGCTCGGCGATCCCGAAGGCCATCTCGTGCTCTCGACGTATCTGTTCAAGCTCACGAACAAGCTGGGCACGCCGTCCTACCACCTGATGGCGGCGGTCGCCGTGTGCATCGTCGCGGTGACTTTTCCGCTGGTGCTCCTGCAGCGGTGGCTGCTGAGGTCCGCAGGCAAGTACGTTTCGGTTCGCGGCAAGGCAACGCGGCAGCGGCTGCTGCCGCTGCGCGGCTGGAAGTGGATCGCCCTCGCGCTGGTCGCGCTGTGGCTCATTTTCACCATCGTCGTGCCGATCTCGGGCATCGCGCTGCGCGCCTTCGTCGAGCAATGGGGTGAAGGCATCAAGCTCGCCGACGTGCTCACGCTCGACAATTTCCGCGGCGTGTTCGATTCGACCGACCAGGTCCGGGCAATTATCAATACGCTTCTCATCGGCACCGTCGGCGGTGCGCTCGCGGTCGCCTGCTACACCGCGATAGGCCTAGCGGGCCATCGCCAGCGCGGCGGGGTGGCGCGCATGCTCGACTACATCGTGCTCATTCCGCGGGCGATACCGGGTATTCTCGCGGGCCTCGCGTTTCTCTGGATCTTCCTCTTCGTGCCCGGATTGAAGGAGCTGCGCAACTCCATCTTCTCGGTGTGGCTCGCATACACGGTCGTCTGGCTCGCGTACGGCATGCGTCTCATCTCCAGCGCGCTCCTGCAGATCGGCCCCGAACTGGAGGAATCGGCCCGCACCGTCGGCGCGTCGGGCCGCCGCGTGCTCACCGACGTGACCGTGCCTTTGATCCGCTTCGGATTATTGGCGAGCTGGCTGCTCGTGTTCATGATCTTCGAGCGCGAGTATTCGACCGCCGTATATCTCCTCGGTCAGGGGACCGAAGTCATCGGCTCGATGCTGGTGTCGCTGTGGGGCGCAGGAGCGATCGACCAGGTGGCCGCTCTGTCGCTCATCAATATCGGGCTGGTCGCCCTCGGACTGGCCGTCGCGCTGCGTTTCGGAGTGAGGCTGCATGAATAAGCTCATCGTCGACGATCTGCATCTGCAGTACGGGGACAACCCGATCCTGAAGGGCGTCTCGCTGGAGCTCAATCCGGGCGAAGTCGTGGCGCTTCTCGGCGCATCGGGAAGCGGCAAGACCACGCTGCTCCGCTCTGTCGCAGGTCTGGAAGTTCCGAGCCGCGGCCGCATCACGATCGGCGACTCGGTGCTCTACGACGGCGCACGCGGCATCGATATGCCGGTCGAGAAGCGCAGCCTCGGTCTGGTCTTCCAGTCGTACGCGCTGTGGCCGCACCGCACCGTGTTCGAGAACGTCGCCTACGGCCTGCGTTTGCGCGGTACCGACAAAGCCGCCCTGGAGAGGCGCGTCACAGAAGCGCTCACGAATCTGGGCTTGAGCCATCTCGCGGATCGGCTGCCGCACCAGCTTTCCGGCGGCCAGCAGCAGCGTGTCGCGATCGCCCGGGCGCTGGTCTACAACCCGCCGGTCGTGCTGATGGACGAACCGCTCTCGAACCTCGACGCGAAGCTGCGCGAAGAGGCTCGGGCCTGGCTGCGCGAGCTGATCGTGAAACTGCGCATTTCGGCGCTCGTCGTCACGCACGATCAGACCGAGGCGATGGCGATGTCCGACCGGATTCTGCTTCTCAATTCCGGGCGCATCGAGCAGCAGGGTACGCCCGAGGAGATGTACAGTCGGCCGCAGACGCAGTTCACGGCGGAGTTCATGGGCAGCAACAATCATCTGCCCGGGAGGATCGCGCAGATCGCCGACGGCCGAGCGCTGCTCGAGGGCGAGGGTTGGCGCCTGTGGGGCGTGGCGAAGGGTGAGCTCAAGCTGGGCGACGCGGCCAATGGGATCATCCGGCTCGAGCACACGCTGATTGCCGGGGACCATGCCGACAACCGCGTGCGCACCGAGATCGTGACCGGCATGTTTCTCGGCGACCGGCGCGAGAACCTGTTCCGACTTGGGTCGCTGCGCTTGCGCTGCTACGGCGAAGCGCCCGCGAACGGCGACTGCTGGCTCGAGCTGCCGCGCGACGCGCTGTGGCTGTTTCCGGCTTGACGGCAGCTTGACGGCGCATCAGCGACCTGCAATCCTCCTTAACCCGCCCAACGGAAGGTGCCGCCATGGGAATACTCGACAGCCTGCTCGGAAGCGTCATGGGCGGAACGGTCCAGGGACAGAGTCCACTCGTGCTCGCCGCGCTGCAGCTCATTCAGCAGAACGGCGGCCTGCCGGGGATCATCAGCAAGCTGCAGCAGGGCGGGTACGGCAGCCACGTCGACTCCTGGGTCGGGACGGGAGCAAACCTGCCGATCAACGGCAGCCAACTGCAGGAGGCTCTCGGCTCCGGCACGATCGGCCAGATTGCACAGCAGCTGGGGTTGTCCCACGGTGACGCGAGCTCCGGCCTCGCCCAGGTCCTGCCGCAGCTCATCGACAAGATGACGCCGAGCGGTCAAGTGACGAGCGACCACGCCGATCTGCTGTCCCAGGCGCTGTCAGCGCTCAGTAAGCGCGCCTAGAGCGCGTTCTCCTCTACAATAGTCGAGCCGGACCGCATTGCCGTCCGGCTTTTTTGCGCACGCCTTCCACGCCGAGATGACCGACGCCAACCTCATCACCGCCGCGATCCTCGGGATCGTCGAAGGTCTGACCGAGTTCCTTCCGGTCTCCAGCACCGGGCACCTGATCGTCGCGGGCTCGCTTCTCGGCTATACCGGCGAGCGCGCGAAGCTCTTCGAGATCGTGATCCAGGCCGGCGCGATCCTCGCGGTGTGCTGGGAGTATCGCGCCAAGCTCGTCGCAGTCGCGGCCGGGGCCTTCAGCGATCGCGGCGCGCAGCGCTTCATCGTCAATCTGTTTCTCGCCTTTCTGCCGGCCGCGCTCATCGGACTCGCGCTCGGCAGCGCCATCAAGGCGCGCCTGTTCGCCCCGGTGCCGGTCGCGGCCGCGTTCATCGTCGGCGCGTTCATCATCATCTGGGTGGAGCGATGGCAGCGTGCCCATCCGCGCGCTGCACGCATCAATTCCGTCGACGACCTCCGCTGGAGCGATGCGCTCAAGATCGGATTCGCCCAGGCGCTCGCCTTGATCCCGGGCACGTCGCGTTCCGGCGCGACCATCATCGGCGCCATGGTGTTCGGGCTGTCGCGCACCGCGGCCACGGAGTTCTCGTTCTTCCTCGCGATCCCGACGCTTTTCGCCGCGACCGGCTACGAGTTCATTCGTAACCGGCATCTTCTCGCCGGCGGCGATCTGTCGATGGTCGGCGTGGGATTCGTCGCTGCATTCGTGAGCGCGTTCCTCGTGGTGCGGGGCCTCCTGCGCTACGTCGCGCACCACGACTTCGTGCCCTTCGCGTGGTACCGCATCGGCTTCGGCATCGTGATCCTCGGAACCGCGTACGCCGGGCTGGTGCAGTGGGCGTAGGCCCGGCGTGAGGAGCGAGCGGGGGACCCGCGCGCGAAGCGCGTCGTGGGCCGAGCGTCAAGCAAGTCGCCGCAGCGGCCGACATGGGACGTGACGTCATGCCGTCCGGGTCCGAGGAGGCCACCAGAACCACCGCTGCGACGCACGCCACGGACTGGGTCGGGTCGAGCTTCGCCGTCGTCGACGTGCTCGGTTTCTCGTTCAAGGCGATTCTCATCAAGCTCGCATACGCCTGGACGGCGATCGACGCCGCATGCGCTTCATTGCGCTGGCGATGCTCGCCTCGACCGTGTTCTTCCTCGTCCATTTTGCGCTGACCCGTCCGGTCTCCGCGCTCGCGGCGCCCGCGAGCATCCAGCTTCTCTCGCTCGCCATGGCCGTCTTCGCCACGGTATTGCCGACGTATCTGGTCGCCGAAGCCATCAAGCGCATCGGCGCCAACCGCACGTCGCTGGTCTGTTCGCTCGGGCCGCTGTTCACGATCGCATTGGGACACTGGATTCTCGGCGAGCCCGTGCACCTGATCCAGCTGGCCGGGGCCGCGCTCGTGCTCGCCGGCGTGACGCTGGTGACCCTCAAGTCCCGCCGGCGCACCTGAGCCGTTGCGGTCCACGGCTCCTCCGGTCGTGCGAATTTAGCCCCGCCGCGACTTCGCTTACAATGGTTCCATTCCCGGAACCGCCGCGACTCGGCGGATGTCCGACTTCGAGAGGTCATCTCTATGGTCCCCGATACGCTGGAACGGCGAGCCACGCTCGCGCTTCGTGACCCCGCGCTCCTCAAGCAGCAGTGCCATGTGAATGGTCGCTGGATCGATGCCGACAACGGCACGACTCGCGAGGTTCTGAACCCGGCCACCGGCCGGCCGATCGGTACGGTACCGATCCTCGGTGCCGCGGAAACGCGCCGCGCCATCGAAGCCGCGGACGGGGCTTGGGTCCCATGGCGCAACAAGACCGCCAAGGAGCGAAGCGCGATCCTGCGCAAATGGGCCGAGTTGCAGCTCGCGAACGTCGACGATCTGGCGCTGATCATGACTACCGAGCAGGGCAAGCCGCTCGCCGAGGCGCGCTCCGAGATCACGATCGGCGCCGCCTACACCGAGTGGTTCGCCGAGGAAGCGCGCCGCGTGTACGGCGACGTGATCCCGACGATCAGCAACGATCGCCGCTTGCTGGCGATCAAGCAGCCGGTCGGCGTGTGCGCGGCGATCACGCCGTGGAATTTTCCTTCATCGATGATCACCCGCAAGGTCTCGCCCGCGCTGGCGGCAGGATGCACCGTGGTGAGCAAGCCCGCGGAAGCGACACCTTACTCGGCGCTCGCCCTTGCCGTGCTCGCCGAGCGTGCCGGATTCCCGCCGGGGGTGCTCAACATCGTGACCGGCAGCGCCAGAGCGATCGGCGGCGAGATGACGTCGAATCCGCTCGTGCGCAAGCTCTCGTTCACGGGCTCGACCGAAATCGGGCGGCTCCTGATGCAACAGGTCGCGCCGACCGTGAAGAAGATCTCGCTCGAACTGGGCGGAAACGCGCCGTTCATCGTCTTCGACGACGCCGACCTCGACGCGGCCGCCGAAGGCGCGATCGTGTCCAAGTACCGCAACACCGGGCAGACGTGCGTGTGCGCCAATCGGCTGTTCGTGCAGGAAGGCGTCTACGACGCGTTCGCCGAGAAGCTCGCCGACAAGGTGCGGGCGTTGCGGGTCGGTCCCGGCACGGAAGCCGGCGTCACCCAGGGCCCGCTCATCAACAAGGCTGCGCTGGACAAGGTGGAAGAGCACGTCGCCGACGCGACCTCGCACGGCGCGCGGGTCGTGGTGGGCGGGAAGCGCCACGCCTTGGGCGGGACATTCTACGAGCCGACGGTGCTCGCCGACGTCACGCCCGAAATGAAGATCTTCCGCGAAGAAACCTTCGGCCCCGTCGCACCGCTGATCCGCTTCCGGACCGACGAGGAAGTCGTCGAGCTCGCGAACCGCACCGAGTTCGGTCTTGCTTCCTACTTCTACTCCCGCGACATCGGCCGCATCTGGCGCGTGGCGGAAGCGCTCGAATACGGCATGGTCGGAGTCAACACCGGCCTCGTCACCACCGAGGTCGCGCCCTTCGGGGGGGTGAAGCAATCGGGCCTCGGTCGCGAAGGCTCCAAGTACGGCATCGACGAGTACGTCGAGGTCAAGTACATCGCGATGGGCGGGGTGGATCGCTAGAGAAGTCCCGTTTCGCGACTTGTCTTCAGGTCGCGAGTGAGGTGCCCGCGCAAGCGAGCGGGGGTGTCGCTTCTCGAACCTGCGCGGGCGCCGTGAGCGGCTCCGAGGGCCGCTGCGGGCGGCCCGGAAGGAGCGCCAGGCGCGCGATCAGAACGTCGGCGCCTGCTCGGCCGCTTCGCCCTTCGACTCGTCGAAATGCGACGGGAAGTAGTCGGCCGACGGTTGCTGCTGCCTGTCTGCGGATGCGGCGGCTCCGGCGGGCGACGCCGTCTGCGCCGGTGCCATCTGCGCGGGCGCCATGTCCGTGGCGATGATTTCCTCGGGTGATACCCGGGTAGCAAGGTGTCGCTCCGCGGCCATCACTACCGTGCCGAGCACCGTCACCAGAGCCACGACCTTGACGGACGTGACCACGTGGCGCAGCGCCGATCGAGATTGCTTGAGCATGATTCACTCCTCGTTTGCCGTTTCGCGGCCGCATCTTTCTGCGGCCTCGAGTCCCCGGCGGTCCTTCTCGGCTCCGCCTGCAGGACAGCGAAGACTCTACGGGAATGCGAATGGAGGGTGAACTCGACGATTGCGCGAGGCGCTTGCGGAAAATTCACGGACCGCGCTGTCCGCTTTCGGCCGCGGACCGCGTCGGGCCGAGTTACCGCGCAGAACTACCAGCCGTGCGGGGGTTTTTTGAGGATGGTGATCATGTGGTTCTGGATCACGAGGTAGCCGCCAGCGACGAGATCCTTGAGGAGCCGGCTGATCATGTCGCGCGATGCGCCGACCCGCTCGGCGATGTCCTGCTGCGTGAGCCTCTCGGGCACGACGAGACGGCCGTCGCGCTCGACCGCGAGCGCGAGCAGCAGCTTTACCAGCCGGCCGTAGACGTCCGAGAGCGCGAGGCTCTTCACGTTCTCGGTGGTGAGCCGAACGCGCTGGATGAGCTTCTCGATCAGGTGCAGAGCGAACTCGGGATGAGCGAGCAGGAATTCTCTGAAGCTCGCCCGATTGACTACGGCGCACGTCGTCGGCTCGACCGTCATCACCGACGCCGAGCGCGGACTGCCGTCGAGCGACATCTCGCCGACGTATTCCCCGGGACCGTGAAAGGCGATCACGACTTCGCGGCCTGCGGCGTTGCTCGCATAGACCTTCATTCTCCCGGTGAGCACGATGAAGAGCGAATCGCTGAGCTCGCCCTCGTTGATGATGACGGTGTTCTTGGGATAGGCGCGAATGACACCGGTCGCTGCGATCTGCCGCAGCGTCTCCGGCGTCAGCGGTGCAAGCGGATCGATGGCGGTCTTGGGCATGGTCGCTGGCTTCGCCGGCAAGCTCATCGTAACACGCGCTTGGCCTCTCGGCCGGGATGCGTTCGCAGCGGCGGCGTCAGGTATATTTGCGCACGTCGTCGATCACCTTGCCGTCGTTCGCAAGCGCTCCGGGAGCGTGAAAGGCGACTTCGCCCCGCAGCTTCGTCACATCGCGGATGGAGGCGACGATCGACTGCTCCGGCAGCGCGCGGCTGTCGCGTGCCTCGACGTGCAGCGTCATGCGATCGGAGCCTTCGACTTGATCCACGACAAGCCGGGCGCGCACGATCTCGGGGTG
>Ga0335076_10004685_pt1 | contig 13853 bp, 13 predicted proteins | sample Lox_Sample_25_FD_206717 | JGI IMG/M metagenome (GOLD analysis project Ga0335076, IMG submission 206717) | Soil microbial communities from Loxahatchee National Wildlife Refuge, Florida, United States - Lox_Sample_2.5 | ecosystem: Environmental > Terrestrial > Soil > Wetlands | place: USA... | reverse complement strand
AGCAGCCCGCCCGCGACGAGCAGGACGGCGGCGAGGACGAGCCCGCCGGTGCTGACCAGCAGGTCAAAAGTCTTGCGGCGCATTGCCGTGCCTCCTTCAAAAGGGCCGGGCTAATGTCCCGGCCATTCAGCTTTGTTATAAACAGCTTGCGATTCGCCGGTAACGGCGGGCAGGGCCGCGTGACCTGGCTCAGGCGGGACCTCAGTCACCGTTAGGGTGGGCCTTCGTCCGGCCCCATTAATTGGCTCGGAAAGGCAGCTGGCGGCATGGGCCGAAGGTCCCGATCAGTCGGGCCAATCAGCCGGTGCCGCGATGGCCGGCCGCGGCCATGCTGGAGCGATGCGGGCAAACGTTGGTGACTTGCTGGTCGTGCCCGGCTCGGAGAGCCGCACCGGCCGGGTCATCCGCGTCCTCGGCCCGGACGGTGCCCCGCCGTATGTGATCAAGTGGCTGAGTGACGGCCACATCGCCATGGTGACTCCCAGCCAGTACTCCCGGATCGTGCCGGCCGGCCAGAAGGGAGCCGCGGGTGGAACCAGCTGAGCCGCACCTGGTCCTGCCTCAGTTGCAGCTCGATGACCTGCTGGCCGAGCTGCAGAGCCGGCTGCAGACGGTGCGGGATGCCCGGGACCGGGTGCGTGGCCTGCTCGAGGCGGTCATCGCGGTGGGCAGTAACCTGCAGCTCGATGTGGTGCTGCGGCGGATCGTCGAGGCCGCGGTGACGCTGGTGGACGCGCGCTACGGTGCGCTCGGCGTCGTCGACCGGGACGGGCGGCTGGCCGATTTCATCCCGGTGGGGCTGGATGAGGCCACCATCGCCGGGATCGATCACTGGCCGGACGGCCGTGGGCTGCTCGGCCTGCTGATCAGCGATCCGCGCCCGGTGCGGCTGGCTGATATCGCCGGCCACCCGCAGTCGTCGGGCTTCCCGGACGGGCATCCGCCGATGAAGTCGTTCCTGGGCGTGCCGATCCGGATCCGCGATGAGGTTTACGGCAACCTGTACCTGACCGAAAAGCGCGGTGGGGCGGCGTTCGATGAGGAGGACGAGACGCTGGTCACGGCGTTGTCCGCGGCGGCCGGGGTGGCTATCGAGAATGCCCGGCTGTTCGATGAGGCGCACCGCCAGCAGCGGTGGCTGGCGGCCAGTTCCGAGGTGACCCGCAGGCTGCTGGCCGGCGCCGCGGTGGATGAGGTGCTGAGCTTCGTGACCGGGCAGACCCAGCAGATGACCGCGGCCGACCTGGTGGTCCTGGCGCGGCCCGATGCGGACCACCAGCACTTGACGATCAGCCACGCGGCCGGCCGGCACGCGCAGGCCGCGGTGGGCCTGCGCGTGCCGGCCGGGACGTCGATATCGGGTCAGGTACTGGCCGATGGCCAGCCGGTCACGGTGGACGACTTCCAGCACGACCCGAGGACGTCGCAGGCGGCCCGGGCCGCGCTGGACCTGGGGCCGGCCATGCTGCTGCCGCTCGGCGACGCGGGCAACGTCCGCGGGGTGCTCACGGTTGGCCGGGCCGCTGGGGCGATGCCCCTGCCACAAGGGGCCATGCAGCTGGCCATGACGTTCGCCGCGCAGGCCGGGATCGCACTGGAACTGGCCGAGCACCGGCAGGACGCGGAACAGCTGTCGATCTTCGAGGACCGCGACCGTATCGCCCGGGATCTGCACGACCACGTGATCCAGCGGCTGTATGCCAGCGGGATGAAGCTGCAGGGCACGATCCCGCTGATCACCCGCCCGCTGGTCGAGGAGCGGGTGAACAGCGTGATAGATGACCTGGACCAGACCATCAGCGACATCCGGGCGGTCATCTTCAGCCTGCAGGCCCGCGGAAAGGGCCCACCCGGCCTGCGCTCGAACGTCATGAATGTGGTTGACCAGATGACCGAGGCGCACGGCATGAGTTCCGCCGTGCAGCTGGATGACCGGCTGGATCAGGAGGTTCCCGGGGAGATCGGCGAGCACCTGCTGCACGCGCTGCGCGAGGCGCTGTCGAATGCGGCCCGGCACGGCCGGGCCAGCCACGTCGACGTCTCCGTGCACGTGGACGGCAAGGTGAGCCTGCGCGTGCTGGACAACGGCACCGGGATCAAAGACACCAGCCGCCGGAGCGGGCTGACCAACCTGGCCCAGCGGGCCGAGCCCTACGGCGGCACGCTCATGGTCGGGCCAGCCAGCGGCGGCGGGACGGAGCTGTGCTGGCAGGTGCCGCTCCCCGCGGCGGCCGTCGCCAAGGTCTGACTACTCCGTGGCCTGACCGCTGGCCCGGTCAGCGGACCTGGTCCCGCGGGCCGTGGTCGTCGAAGACCCGGGCGGCGTAGGCTGCGGCCTGGGTCCGGCGTTCCATGCCCAGCTTGGCGAACAGTGCGGACACGTAGTTCTTGACGGTTTTCTCGGCCAGGAACAGGCGCTCACCGATCTGCCGGTTGGTCAGCCCTTCGCCAATCAGCTCCAGGATCCGGCGTTCCTGCTCGGTCAGCCCGGCCAGCGGGTCAGAGCGGGCGGCCTGGTCGCGCATCCGCCGCATCACCCGGCTGGCCGCTTCGGGGTCCAGCATTGATTCACCAGTGGCCACGGTGCGCACCGCGCCGACCAGGTCGGTGCCGCGGATCTGCTTGAGCACGTACCCGGCGGCACCGGCCATGATCGCGTCGAACAGGGCCTCGTCGTCGCTGAACGAGGTGAGCATCAGGCAGGCCACGTTGGGCATCTTGGACCGGATCTCGCGGCACACACTGACCCCGTCCCCGTCCGGTAGCCGCACGTCGAGCACGGCCACGTCCGGCCGCAGCGCCGGGATGCGGGCTAGCGCGGCCGCGGCGGTGCCCGCCTCACCGACGACCACGATGCCCGGATCGGCCTCCAGCAGGTCCTTCACACCGCGCCGGACGATCTCGTGATCATCAAGCAGGAACACGCCGATCGGCCGCTGGGCCGGCGCTGACTCGTCCACAGGCCGCTGCTCCTTGCGTCGCCGGATCATGACCCCAACCCTAGGGACGCCGGATCCGCCCGAACAGGGACGGTGGTCCCGGGCTGAGACGGCGAATGGCCCCCGCGCCAAAGGGGGGCGCCGCCGACTGGACAGTGAAGGGGGATGGGGAGGTGGGCGGGGAGGGAGCGAGGAACGAGCGAGCGAGCGACGAGGGAAGCTCGGTGGGTTAAAGCCCCCCGGAGGCGCAAAAGAATAGAGCCATGGACTCCGCTACGGCGCTTCGTGAGCTGGGGGTGGCCGCCGGGCTGCTGACCGCGGCGGAGCGCGCCCAGCTGGATGCGGACGGGTTCCTGCCGCTGCCCGGCGTCCTGTCCGCGGTGCAGCTCCAGGTCATCCGGGACCGGCTGGCCGGGCTGTCCGCCGCGGAAGGCGACCAGGCGGGTATCGAGGTGCACCAGGAGGAGGGCACCGACCGGCTGGCCGACCTGGTGAACAAGGACCCGGTCTTCGAGGTGTGCTTCACCAGCCCGCGGGTGCTGGCCGCGGTCGCCCATGTGCTCGGCGATTTCACCCTGTCCTCGCTGAACAGCCGGGCCGCGCTGCCCGGGTCCGGCCATCAGCGGCTGCACACCGACTGGGGCGAGCCAGTGCCCGTCGGCGACTACCAGGTGTGCAACTCGATCTGGCTGATCGACGATTTCATTCCCGGCAACGGCCCGACCCGGGTCGTCCCGGGCAGCCACCGCAGCGGGCGGCTGCCCGGCCAGGTGATGGCCGATCCTCAGGCCCCGTACCCGGGTGAAATCAGGTTGCTCGGCCAGGCCGGCACGGTAGTGATCTTCAATGCGCACCTATGGCACGGCGGGACGCTTAACACCACGCGGCGGCCGCGCCGGGCGCTGCACTCCTACTTCTGCCGCCGCGGCCGGAAGCAGCAGCTCGATCAGCGGGCCTTCCTCCGGCCGGAAACGCTGGCCCGGCTCAGCCCGGCCGCGCGGCACATCCTCGGCGTCTAATGCCGGCTTGACCTTTACGGCCGAGCTGGCCGAGCGGGTGACCGCGTTCTGGCACGAGGCCGAGTCCCAGCATGCCGCGCAGCACACGCTCGTCAGTGTCCTCGTTGACCGGCTCACCGGAAAGAGCACTGTCATGTACGAAGTGGCGACCAGGGAGATGCCACAGCGCAGCCTGCTGTGCCTGAAGCGCAACGTCGACCCGGCCGGCGCGTGGGCGTTCGGCAAGGAGTTCATCGGCATCATCCGCGACCAGCGGCTGCCCAGGATGACGGGCCGGGCGGGCGCCTGGTCCTGACTGCGACTTCGCGGTGCCATTCGCGGCACGCTAATCGTCGGGGGTTTCCTCGGCGTCGGCCAGGACCTGGCGCGCCGCGGCTTCATCGTCGGCGTCGACGAGCACGCGGACACCCGATATCTGCAGCTGCGGGTCCTGGCCGCCGGCGTCGTCGGCCAGCACCGCCGCGCGCAGGCCGTTGCTGCGCAGCAGGCCAGCGACCAGCTCCGCCTCGGTCCGGCTGGATACCACCGCCACTGTTACCGTCCCGCCGTCCACGCCCTCAGATTAGTACCCGGAGCGGGTTTTCCAGCAGTTCGCTGAGCGCGGCCAGCCAGCGCGCCGCGATCACCCCGTCGACCGGGCGGTGGTCCACGGACAGCGTCACCGTCATGACCTTGCCCGGGACCACCGCGCCGTCCTCGACCACCGGCTCATCGCGGACCCCGCCGACAGCCAGGATCGCGGCGTGCGGCGGGTTGATGATCGCGGCGAATTCCCCGACACCGTACATGCCCAGGTTGCTGACGCTGATCGTGCCGCCGTCCAGTTCATGCTGCCGCAACTGCCCGTCCCGGGCTCGGGCGGCCAGATCCCGGGTGTGCGCCGCGACTTGGGTGATGGTCTGCGCGGTCACGTCCCGCAGCACCGGCGTGACCAGCCCACGGTCGGTGGCGACCGCCACCGCGACGTCCACCGTGCCGAACGTGCGCACGGCGTCCGGGGTCCAGATCACGTTCATCTCCGGCACCCGCTGGTGGGCGGCGGCCACGGCCTTGACCACCAGATCGTTGATGGACACCCGGGCGCCCTCGGCGAGACCGGTGTTGATCTCAGCCCGGAGCGCCACCAGCCGGTCAGCGCGGACGGTGGCCCGCAGGTAGAAGTGCGGCACGGTCTGCTGGCTTTCGGTCAGCCGGGCGGCGATGGCGCGGCGCTGACGGCTGTGCGGGATGTCCTCGCCGTCGCGAGTCGCCGGGCTCCGAGCCGGTAGGGCAGCGGCCGGTGGCGCCGCAGCGGGTGGTGGGGCCGTGGGTGGTGCGGCAGGCTGCGCGGCGATGGCCGCCTCGACGTCGCGGCGCAGGATCCGCCCGCCCGGGCCGGTCCCGGTGATGGTCTCGACGGCCACCCCGGACTGCCGGGCGATCTTGCGGGCCAGCGGGCTGGCGAAGACCCGGCCGTTGCCGCCCGGGCCGGCCGGCGCGGCGGCAGCCGGGGGAGCAACTGGCCGGGCCGGTGCTGGAGTGGTGGACTCGGCGGCAGTGGTGGGCGCGGTGACGCCCAGGTCGGCCAGCACGGCGCCGAGGTCCGGCACCACCTCGCCGGGCTGGCCGAGCACGGCGATCGGCGCGCCCACCTCGACGTGTGCGCCCGGCGCCACCAGCGTGCTGAGCAGCACGCCGGCGTCGTCGGCCTCGACGTCGACCATCGCCTTGTCGGTCTCCACTGTGGCCAGTGTGTCCGCGGCGGCGAACTCGGCGTGTTCCGCCACCAGCCACTCGGCCAGCACGGCCTCGGCCGCCCCCGCCGCGACCTCGGGCATCCGCAGCAGCCGGGGCATCTCAGTACCTCGCGATCTCGGCCAGCGCGGCGGTGATGTCATCCTGCTGGGCGATGGCGGCATGCTCCAGCACCCGGCTGATGCTCGGCGACGCCTCGCCGCCGGTGACCCGCCACACCGGCGCGTCGAGCAGGTCGAAGAACCGCCGCTGGATCTCGTCGGCCAGCCAGCCGCCGTACGACGTGCCCAGCGCGCCCTGCTCGGCGATGAGGATCTTGTTCGTCTTGGCCAGCGACGCCTCGATGGCGGCCCAGTCCACGCTGGCCCGGTCCAGCCAGCGCAGGTCGATCACCTCGGCATCGACCTGGCCGAACTCGTCCACCGCGGCCAGCACCCGGGGGACCATGCTCAGATAGCTCACGATCGTGACGTCCCGGCCGGGCCGCCGCACCGCCGCCTTGCCCACCGGCAGGTAGTAGTCGTAGTCGTCCACCGGTCCCGGCCCGGTGGAGTTGTACAGGTCCACATGCTCGAGCACCAGCACCGGGTCCTGGCAGCGCAGCGCGGTGTTCATCAGCCCGACGTAGTCATACGGGGTGGACGGGGCGACGATCCGCCATCCGGCGCTGGTGGCGAAGATGCCGGCCGGGTCCATCGAGTGCTGCGAGCCGTAGCCGGTGCCCATGGCCACCTTGCTGCGCAGCACCAGCGGCACGCCGGACTCGCCGCCGAACATGTGCCGCGCCTTGCCGATCTGGTTGAACAGCTGGTCCGCCGCCACCCACATGAAGTCGGCGTACATGAACTCGACCACCGGGGTGAACCGGCCGTCCAGCGCGATGCCACCGGCCAGGCCGGCGAACGCGTTCTCGCTGATCGGCGTGCCCAGGATCCGGTCCGGGAACCGGGCGGCCAGGCCGCGGGTGGCGCCGTTGGTGCCGCCGTTGAGCCGGTGCACGTCCTCGCCCAGCACCACGATGCCCGGATCGGTCTCCATCCGGTGGCCCATCACCGTGGCCACCGCCTCGATGAACTTGGTCTCCTGCACCGGCACCGCGTAGCCGTCCGGGTCGGCCAGCGCCGTCCCGTCGAACTCGCTGAGATCCCCGCGGAGGCCGGCGTCCACCCAGCCCGGGTCCGGCCACTCGGACGGCCTGATCTGCCGCTGGCCGGGCTTGCCGCCGGTCACCGGCTCCAGCAGCACCCCGCCGATCTCGGCCATGACCGCCTCGGCCCGGGTCACCGCGGCCGCGGTCTCCTCGGCGGTCATGATGCCGCGCCGCTCCAGCTGGGCGGCCGTCTGCCGGAGCGGGTCACGGTCCCGCCAGGCGCGCTCCTCGGCCTTGTCCCGGTAGCCGAACGCGCTGCCCGGGTAGCCGCCGTTCTGATGGAAGTAGCGGTACGTGTCCGCCTCCACCACGGCCGGGCCGCGGCCGCCCCGCATGTGCGCCACGGCCTCGGACATGGCCAGGTACACGGCCAGCGGGTCCATGCCGTCCACCCGCCAGCTGGCGATGCCGAAGCCCGGGCCGCGCGCGGACAGCCGCGGCTCGCCGGTCGCCTCCTGCACCGTGGTGGACACCGCGTACTGGTTGTTCTCGATGAAGAAACAGACCGGCAGCGACCAGGCGGCGGCCAGGTTCATCGATTCCAGCGTCGAGCCGATGTTGACCGCGCCGTCGCCGAAGTAGGTCACCGACACCGCGTCGGTCCCGGCCTGCCGGTGCGACCAGGCAAAGCCGGCCGCCTGGGGCACGCCGCCGCCGACGATCGCGTTGGTGCCCATCGCCCCGGCTTCGGCCCAGCGCAGGTGCATCGACCCGCCCCGGCCGTGGCCCCAGCCCCGGTCCAGCCCGCAGATCTCGGCCAGCGTGCGGAGCAGCACCTCGCGCACCGGCTCGGATGGCGCGGCCAGTGGGTCCAGGCCCTTCGGTTCGACGTGGCCGAGCGCCTTGGCCAGGAACTGGTGATGGCCCCGGTGTGATCCGTTGACCGTGTCCTGGCTGGTGAGCGCCAGCACGCTGCCGACCGCGCCGCCCTCCTGGCCGATGCTGGAGTGCGCCGGGCCATGGATCAGGCCCGCGCTGGCCAGGTCCAGGACGTATTCCTCGAACGCCCGGATCCAGACCAGCTGGGCGTAGATGGTGCGCAGCAGTGCCGGGTCGGCGGCATCCCAGTCGGCCGGGCCGGCCAGCACCTCGACCCAGGGCGGGGCGGCTTCGAGGACGCGGTGCTCGGGCACGGTGGCCTCCCTCACCGAAGACAGCATTCCGGAGGATTGGATCCAAAACTATACCGAACGCCTCTCAGGGGCTAGTGTGGACCACCGGAGCCCGGTCTTACCAGGACGATTGGATCCGAAAAGAGGTACGCATGGGCCTGCCCGGGTTGCGCCGGATGGATCACATCGGCTTCACCGTGCCTGACCTCGACGAGGCCCACCGGTTCCTGGTCGATGTGCTCGGCTGCGAGTACCTGTACTCGCTCGGCCCGTTCCGGCACGACGACTCGGACTGGATGGCCACCCATCTGAACGTGCACCCGCGCGCGGTGATGGTGGAGAACCGCTGGTTCCGCTGCGGCGACCAGGCCGTGTTCGAGGTGTTCCATTACACCGCGCCGGACCAGCAGGACATGACCCCGCGCAACAGTGACGTCGGGGGTCATCACATCGCGCTGTATGTCGATGATCTCGACGAGGCCATCAGCCACTTGCTGGCGTTCGGCATAAAGGTCTTGTCTGGTCCGACGGCCAGCCAGGGCCCGGCTGCCGGGAACCGGTGGATCTACTTCCTCAGCCCGTGGGGGATGCAGTTCGAGCTGGTCTGCTACCCCGGCGGGAAGGCCTGGGACCGGGAGCACCCGCGCCGATGACGGACGGCGACGTGAGCAGCGCACGGGTGGCGGCGTACCTGCGGGACGCCATCCTCGGCGGGAGGCTCCGGCCGGGGGACCGGATCCGGCAGGAGGAGGTGGCCGCGCAGTTCGGCGCGAGCCGGCTGCCGGTACGCGAGGCGCTGCGGATCCTGGCCGCCGAGGGGCTCACCGAACTGGAGCCGCACAAGGGCGCGCGGGTGCCCCGGCTGACCCAGCATGAGGTCGAGGTGATCTACCAGATGCGGGAGCGCCTGGAGCCGCTCGCGCTGGCCGAGAGCCTGCCCCGGCTGACCGCCGCCGACCATGACCAGCTCGGCAAGCTGCAGCAGCGCATCGAGGACCACGGCGACCTGGAGAAGTTCCTCGACCTGGACCGGGAGTTCCACCTGCTGACCTACTGCGGCTGCCAGGTGGAGCCGCTGAACTCGGCGGTCACCCGGCTGTGGAACTCCACCCAGCACTACCGGCGCAGCTACGTCGCGCTCGGCGGGCAGGACCGGATGTGGCTGGTCAACGCCGAGCACCGGCTGATCCTGGACGCGGTGCTGCGCTGCGATGCCGAGGACGGGGAGCGTTACCTGGCCGGGCACATCCGGCGTACCCGTGTCGAGCTGAGCCGCCATCCGGAGGTGTTCACGTGACCATTCCCCTGCCACCTGGCCGGCCGCCGGCCGCACCCGGGCACATGGGCGTCGACTACGAGGAGCGGGTGGACTTCGCCCGGCTGCGCGCGTACCGCAATGCCCGGGCGCGGGCCGCGCTGGACGCCAGCGAGTGCGGCGCCCTGCTGCTGTTCGACTTCTACAACATCCGGTACACCACGCACACCTGGATCGGCGGCGCGCTCGGCGACAAGATGATCCGCTACGCGCTGCTGGCCCGCGGCCGGGACCCGGTGCTCTGGGACTTCGGTTCGGCGGTCAAGCATCACAAGCTGTACTCGAAGTGGGTGCCGGAGGAGAACTACCGGGCCGGGTTCCTCGGCTTCCGCGGCGCGGTCGCGCCCAGCGTCGGGCTGATGCGCGACGCGGTCACGGAGATCAAGTCGCTGCTGGTTGAGGCCGGGGTGGCCGACCTGCCGGTCGGGGTGGACATCGTCGAGCCGCCGTTCCTGTTCGAGATGCAGCGGCAGGGGCTGCGGGTGGTGGACGCGCAGCAGATCATGCTGGACGCGCGGGTGATCAAGTCGCCGGACGAGATCATGTTGCTGACCCAGGCGGTGGCCATGGTGGACGGGGTCTACCAGGACATCGTCGGCGTGCTCAAGCCCGGTATCCGGGAGAACGAGATCGTCGCGCTGGCCAATAAGCGGCTGTACGAGATGGGCTCGGACCAGGTCGAGGCGATCAACGCGATCTCCGGCGAGCGGTGCAACCCGCACCCGCACAACTTCACCGACCGGCTCATCCGGCCCGGCGACCAGGCGTTCTTCGACATCATCCATTCCTTCAACGGGTACCGGACCTGCTACTACCGCACGTTCTCGGTGGGCAGCGCGACCCCGGCCCAGCGCGACGCGTACAAGCAGGCGCGGGAGTGGATGGACCGCGGCATCGACGGCATCCGGGCCGGGGTGGGCAGCGATGAGATCGCCTCCTTGCTCCCGGCGGTCGAAGAGTTCGGGTTCGGCAGCGAGATGGAGGCGTTCGGGCTGCAGTTCGCGCACGGGCTCGGGCTCGGGCTGCACGAGCGGCCGATCATCTCCCGGCTCAACTCGTTCACCGAGCCGGTCGAGTTGCAGGTTGGCATGGTGTTCGCGCTGGAGACCTACTGCCCGGCTTCGGACGGCTTCTCGGCCGCACGGATCGAGGAGGAGATCGTCATCACCGAGGCCGGGCCGAAGGTGCTCACGCTGTTCCCGGCCCAGGACCTGTTCGTGGCTAATCCGTACTGAGCCGGTCCGTACTGAGCCGGGTGACGGCCAGCACGCACATGTCGTCGAGTTGTGGTTCGGCGGCGAGGGAAGCGATCAATTCGTCGCAACGGGTGCCGAGCGGCGCGCCGGGCGGCCATGCCTGCAGTCGTTCGGCGACCCGGGCGATGCCCTCGGTGAGATCTTCGCCGCGCCGCTCGATCAGCCCGTCGGTGTACATGAGCAAGATGTCGCCGACGTCGAAAGCCGTCTGGCCTTCGGTGTACGGCGGACAGCCCTGGTCGCTGGGCAGGCACAGGGCTGGCCCCTCGGTCGGCGGGGGAATCTCGACCGTCCCGGTCTTGGCCCGGCGGATCAGGATCGGCGGATGACCCGCCGTGGCGTAGGTGACCAGGGACATATCGGGCTCGATGACCGCAGTCGCCACCGTGGCGAACTTCCCGCTGGTCGCCCAGTCGGTGACACGCGCCAGCTCGTCAAGGATGCTGGCGGGCTGGTAGCCGGCCAGGGCCAGGGTACGCCCGGCGTTTCGCAGCTGGGTCATGTCCTCGGCGGCCGTCAGGCCGTGGCCGACCACGTCGCCGGCGGCCAGGTAGGCGCGGTTGCCCGGCAGGGCCATCGCGTCATACCAGTCCCCGCCGACCTGCTTGGCCGCCCCGGCCGGCCGGTAGCTGGCTCCGATCTCCAGGCCGGGAATCACCGCGGGCGTCGTGGGCATAACCGCGCGCTGCAGGACAGCGGCGAGCGCGTGCTCATCGGCGTAGACGCGGGCGCGGACCTGAGCCTGCGCGACCAGGTCGGCCACTGCGGCGACGACGGCGAGTTGCCCCGGCTCGAATTGCTGGGGCTGCCGCCACGTCAGGCCGATCGCGCCGACGGGTGCCGTGCCCACCCACAGCGGCCAGGCCAGCCAGCTCGCTCCGTGCGCGATGATCGCTTGGGCATGCGGGCCCGGGTAGTGCTGTTCATACTCGGCCGGCGTCCGGATGATCACCGGATGACCGGTCCGGGCGGCATCGGTCGTGGCCGCGGGGACGTCCATCGGCAGGTCCGGCAACATCCGGGAGAGCTGCCCGGCGTCGCCGGCCGTGGTTACCCAGACCAGCCGCCGGCCGTCCGGGCTGATGGCGCCGAGACATAGCGCGTCGGCGCCGCCTACCGCCGCGCGGACGCGATCGGCCACCACTTCGCCGATCGCCTCTGGGGTCAGCGCCGCGGCGAGCAGCCTGGTGAGTTCGGCGAGTGTCTCGACGCGCGCGTGCTCGCGCCGCTCGGCCTCCCGCAGCCGGGCCCGCTCCAGGGCACGGCTCGTGGTCTCGGCCATGCTCTGCAGGTACTCGCGTTCCACGGCGGTCGTCTCATGCGGCCCGGCCCACCACACGCCGAGATAGCCAAGGGCGCCGACCTCAGTGAGCAACGGAAGTGCGGCCGTGGACCCGATCCCGGTGCCGGGCCCATCCAGGCCGACCAGGTAAACCGGACGGCGGTCACGGACCGCGCGCGGTCCCAGCGCGGCGGGATCGGTCATCCACTCGGCCGACTTCGCCGTCACCTGAACGGCGGCATCGCCACCCGGGAGCGGCTCGAACCGATGCCGGTCGGCGGCCACCATGCTGATCACCACATGGGCCGCGTCCAGCCGGGAGCGGACCGCGGCGGACACCTGGTCACCAACGGAGTTGACCGTAGCGGCGTCAGCGAGCACCGCGCCCAGCTCGGCGGCCTCCCGCCGGGCCTCGGCCATGGCCCGCTCCAGCCGTGCGCTGTCCCGGTCCTGCACCGCCGACATCCGGCCCGCAATTTCCTGGGCCAGCACCCAGCAGACCAGGACGACCAGGGCGATGTAGGCCTGCAGCACGGCCACCGAAGCTGGCGGCGGCAGCCCCATATGAGCGAACTCGCCGTATCCGGCGGCCGTCATGTAGTTGGCCACTGCCGCGAACGCCGCGCCAGCCAGCACCACGCCCAGGTCCCGCAGCCGGAAAGCCGCCCACGCCAGGATCGGCAAGAACGGCAGGGTGGACAGTTCGCCGAAGCGGAACGCCAGCACCGAAAGCCCGACCGCGAGCAGGACCAGCAGCATCAGTTCGAGCCAGCGCGCGGCCACCAGGGCCCGCCGCTGCGCCCACAGCAGCACCGTGCCGCCGATCACCAGCACCGCGATTCCGTCCCCGGCCCACCATTGCAGGACCAGTCCCGGCCACCAGCCACCCTGGCTCGCCCAGGCCACAGAGGCCCCGATCAGCCCGCCAGCCACCGGCCCGAGCACCGCGGCGCCCAGTACGAACCGGCCCAGACCCAGCCGGGTCCCGAGGTCCGGCCGCCGTCCTGCGCCGAACCAGCGGACCAACGACGCGCCAGTTACCGGCTCCACCACGTTGGCCAGCGCTGCTCCCAACGCCACCGCGAGCGTCAGATGATGCTGCAAATCGACCGCGACCTCGCTGACCGCCATCGCGGCGATGGCCACCGGCCATCGCCGCCGTGCTATCAGCAGCAGGACCGCCACATCGACACCAGACGGGGGGTAACCGAACGCCAGGCCCGCGCTGAAGTGGTGCCAGGACAGCTCCGCGCCCGCCACATAGGTCGCGGCGACCAGCGCGAACAGGCCCACCGCGCGCCCCGCCGCGGATCGGGCCCAGCCTTCCAGGTTGGCCAGGGACGTTATTGCCCAGGAGGGCGGCCAAACCCTGGCCAGCAGGACACGCGGTCGGGCCGGTTTTGGCCCGAGCCGTCGTTGAGGGCCGCGCTGCGTCGTCACCATGGTCAGCCGCCAGGAAAGCCTGGCCGTTGGCCGGTTATTAGCGGCGCAGGAGTGAACGTCTCACGTCTCAATCCCGCCTCCCGCAGCCGCTAGCCCCGTCCGCCCCGGCGGCGGGTACGCCACGTCTGGGTCCTGTCGCCCTCAGCTGGCCCGGTTTCACCCCGGGCCGCCGCTTCTACCTGCTCGGTCAGCTTCTCCGGGCTGCTGGCCGCGACGAGTGTTCGCTTGCCGCGGACGGCAACCCAGACGCTTTCCAGCGGATCAAACAGGATGCCCCAGCGGGGGAATTTGGCCCGAAGTTTACGTGTGTCGTCGATCGCCTGAGCGTTGTCATCTGGCATGACATTCCCCGATTGATGAGGGTCAGCCGACCTCCAGCATAGGTTGGGGGGGCTTGCACCGCTGGAGAATCGCCAGATCACCGTGTGGGGCGCGGCCCCGCCGGGCCAGGCCGCGTCAGGGCCGGGCCAGGGCGCGTCAGGGCCGGGCCAGGCCGAGGATCGGCAGCAGGTCGCGGAAGTCGGTGATCGTGTAGTCGGGCCCGCAATCCCGGTAGGCCTTCGCGCCCTGGTCGGAATCGAACAGCACCGTGGTCATCCCGGC
>Ga0335076_10004684_pt1 | contig 13854 bp, 11 predicted proteins | sample Lox_Sample_25_FD_206717 | JGI IMG/M metagenome (GOLD analysis project Ga0335076, IMG submission 206717) | Soil microbial communities from Loxahatchee National Wildlife Refuge, Florida, United States - Lox_Sample_2.5 | ecosystem: Environmental > Terrestrial > Soil > Wetlands | place: USA... | reverse complement strand
CAGAAATAAGAAGTTAGCGAACTCGACCGCCGACTCAAACAACTGCGTCGGCTCCAGCGGTACGCCGAGCGGCGTTCCTGTAATGGACCTCGCCAGCGGATTGGTAAACGTCACTCCCCACCAGTGGTGCGTCTCTTTGCCGTAGCAACATCCGGCGGCGAAGCAGCCGATGCGGCCAATTGCATGTCCCAAGGCCAACCCCGGCGCGTATGCATCGCACGTCCCCAGCGGGGGGATATGCTGCTTCCGGACATACCACGCGGCCGCTAAGAATGCGGCCAGCAGGCCTCCCGAAAATACTCCCCCGGCCTGCAACGTAGTGATGCTGAAGATCTCGCTGATATGCGACGAGTAGTAACTCCACTCGTTGATCACATACAAAACCTTCGCGCCTACAATGCCGGCGAGCACGACCAGAATGCCCAGGTTCCACGCCTTGTCGCCGTCATAGCCCAGGCGTTCGGAGTTGCGCACGCTGATCCACAAGCCAAGCAGGACTCCCAGCGCTACCAGGAATCCGTACGTCGGCAGGAAAAACCGGCCGTAATGAAATAACTGTGGGAACACGTAATTATTGGATGCGGGAAATCAAGATTCGCTACAAGACCAGTCTAGCAGCAAGGGAAAACTACGGTTCTTTACGAAGCGCGCAAAAGTTTAGTAAAGCCGACCCACTCAGCCGTGTGACGGGGCCGAGAATGAACCCGTCGGTAGACGTTGGGCGCCCTCCGAGACCCTTTAGGCATCTCCGCATGGCGGAGCGTCGCTCACCGGATCCTAGTTCGAGTAGAGCTCCCGTTCATTCTGCATTGGTTCAAATATCGGTGACCCGCCATCACCAACGGGGCAGGCCGGCTTTCTGTTTGGATGCTAGGGAAAAGCGAACGGCTTGGCAAGTGGAAGATCGCAAATAGTTGGCAGATTGCTTGCAACTAAAGTAATGAGTCGTTCACACGAAAGACCCGCCCAAATCGCGCTCGTTCCTCTCTCGTGCACCCTTGCACCGATCCAAGTACTTGATTCTGCGATGGGAATGTGCGTGTATACTTTGGAACACTATCGGGCCCAATGCGTGCTCCCTTGCGGGTCGGTGAGGCGCTGGAGAGTCTGGAAAAAGATGTCGAGATATCGCACGTCCGCAATCGCGGCGGCGGCGGCCCTACTTCTTTTGCATGTAGGGATACTGGTGGTGCGTTACGGCACCGACACGGCTTCGCTCTGGGGCGACGTTATCGGCGCAACGCTTGCGCCCCTCCTGGCTTCTTTGGCCGCTCTGCTGGCCACTCGTAACTCCGGCCCCTTTACCCGTCGCGTCTGGCGCCTGGTTTCCCTATCGTTCTTTCTCGCCTTCATCGGCGGAGTCTTCTACACCTATGCCTACGACATTACCCGGCGCCCTGAAGGCCTGTGGCCCAGCGACCTTTTAGTATTTTTCTGGCCCGTCCCTTTGATGATGTCCCTGTTCCTGACTCCCCGGGATCCCAATAGCGGGTTTCGCTGGCTGCGCTTCTGCGATCTTCTGCAGATGTGTGCGCTCGTCCTGAGTATTGAGCTCTCGCAGCTCTATGTCCCGTCCAGTTGGGAAAAATCCGCGCCCGCCATGGCCACGCGCGCTCTTGTGGCTGGCATCTTGTTTTTTGGACTGCTGGCGTTGAGCTTCCTCGCCCGCGGCCTGCTCTCCCGATACCGCTCCTCCCGCGCTATATTTCTCCGCCTTGCTTTTTACTTTTTTGTTTTTTCCATCACCACCAACGCCACGTTATACGGATTTGCTGTTGGAAACTATAAGCAGGGCACGTGGCTCGATGCCAGCTGGACGGTAACCTATTTGCTGATGGCGGTGATCGCGCTTGCCTGGCGAGATCCCGCGTGGACCGCGAACGTCGACATTCCGGCGCCATCACGCCAGTCCCAACTCATCGCTCAATTTGTCCCGCTCATTATTCCCGCAATCGTTTTTCCGCTGATCCTGCGGATCGCTCAGGAGCAATTTTTTTGGTCGGTCGTCCTCGTGACGGTCTCGTTCGCAGCCGCGTGCGGCCGACTATTCGTGGTTCAGAATCAATTGCTGATCAGTACCCGCGAGCAGGAGAAGAGTCTGGCTCTCTTGCAAGGCATCACCGAAGGAACCACCGATGCGATCTTCGTGAAGGATCTGCAAGGGCGCTATTTGATGATGAATCCCGCAGGTGCCCGATTTTTGGGGCGAACCGTACCGGAAGTGCTCGGCAAGAACGACAAGGAATTGTTTGATCCCGCGATTGGACGCTACATCATGGAGCGGGATCGCGAAGTCATCGCCGCGGGAGAAACCCAGACGTATGAAGAATTTGGTACCGCTGCCGGGGTTACCCGCCTGTACTCTGCCACCAAAGGGCCGTACCGCGACTCCTCGGGCGCCGTTATAGGACTGCTCGGCATCTGCCGCGACATCACCGACCGGAAACGCGCCGAGGAGGAAATCCGACAGTCGCAACAGAAGCTGCAGATGCACATCGAAAACACTCCGCTTGCAGTTGTCGAGTGGGACCTCGATTTCCGAGTAGCGGCGTGGAACCATGCTGCGGAACAGATCTTCGGTTACACAAAAGAAGAAGCGATTGGGCAGCACGCGTATTTCATTGTGCCGCCCGACGTGCGCCCCGGTGTCGATCGCGTGTGGCGTGAGCTGCTCGACAAGAAGGGCGGACAGCGCGGCAACCCCAACGACAACATCACCAAAAGCGGCGCCGTCATTTCCTGCGAGTGGTACAACACTCCGCTCGTCGATGACGCTGGGCGGGTACTGGGCGTTGCGTCTCTGGTGCAAGATGTCACCGAACGCGAACGCGCCGAAGCAAGATTTCGCGGCCTGCTCGAGTCCGCGCCTGATGCCATGGTGGTGGTCGACCACGACGGCAAGATCGTGCTGGTCAACGCGCAAACGGAAAGGCTCTTCGGCTATCCCCGCGCGCAACTCCTGGAGCGCCAGATTGAGATGCTCGTTCCCGAACGATTCCGCGAAGAGCATCCCAAACACCGCCTTGCGTTTTCCGCCGAACCACGCATGCGTGAGATGGGCAAGCGGTTGGAACTATTCGGCCGACGCCAGGACGGCAGTGAGTTTCCCATTGAAGTCAGCTTGAGTCCTTTGCAGACCCAACAAGGAGTTCTGATTTCCGCCGGCATTCGCGATGTCACCGACCGAGTCGCCTTGGAAGAACGGCTGCGGCAGTCGCAAAAGATGGAAGCGATTGGACGGCTGGCGGGCGGTGTGGCCCATGACTTCAATAATCTGCTAACCGTTATTTTGGGCTATTCGCAGATCCTGGCGGAAGGCGTGCAGCCCGGCAGCCGGCAAGCGGAGAGCACCAGTCAAATCAAGTCCGCGGCGGAGCGCGCTGCCGGAATCACGCGCCAGTTGCTGGCTTTCAGCCGCAAGCAGGTTCTGTCGCCGCGCATCCTCAACCTCAACGACACGGTGATGAATCTGGATTCCTTGCTGCGCCGGCTGATTGGAGAGGACATCGAAGTTCTCACCGTGCCGGCGCGTGATCTGGGTTCGGTCAAAGCCGATCCCGGGCAGATCGAACAGGTCATCATGAATCTCGCGCTCAACGCGCGCGACGCCATGCCGCATGGCGGCAAGTTGACCCTCGAAACCTCGAACGTGCAGCTGGATGAGACGTACGCGAGCGAACATCAGCCCATTTCGCCCGGCCGATACGTCATGATGGCTGTGAGCGACACTGGCGTTGGCATGAGCCCAGAGGTGCGGGCTCGCATTTTCGAGCCGTTTTTTACTACCAAGGAGGTCGGCAAGGGAACGGGACTTGGCCTTTCCACGGTGTATGGAATCGTCAAGCAAAGCGGCGGGTTTATCTGGGTGTACAGCGAACCCGGGCGCGGCGCTACCTTCAAAATCTATCTGCCGCGCACCGACGAGCCTGCCGAGCAAAAGAGTGGCGATAGCCGGCTCGCCAACGTGTTGCGGGGCACCGAGACCATTCTTCTGGTGGAAGACGATCCGCAGCTGCGTCAGTTGGCTTCCTCAGTCCTGGCCCACTGCGGCTACCGGATGTTGGTTGCCGGGACGCCGCGCGAGGGACTGGAAATTGGAAAGAGTAATCATAAGGACATCAAGCTGCTCATTACTGACGTCGTCATGCCTGGCATGAACGGGCGTCAATTGGCCGAACAGATTTTGCAGGTCTCACCCTCGATGAGGGTCCTGTATATTTCTGGCTACACCAACAACGCCATCGTGCATTACGGAGTTCTGGACGAAGGCCTGTGGTTTCTGCCCAAGCCTTTCAGTTTGTCGGCATTGGTCGGCAAGGTGAGGGAAGTGCTCGACGCGAGCGCCGATGCTGTCAAAAACCAGAACATCAATCCCAGTCTCTGATCAGCGAGTCGCCCCTTCCGCCCAGTAGGAACTTCGCGCCAGCACCTCGTCCTTGCCGCCATTTCTCAGTCGCACCCGAATCTGGTGAAATCCCGGATGTGGATTCTTCGGTTCCATGCTCAGCAAGTACCGGCTGTGCAGGTGATTGGTGAAGTCATTCATCCGCACATCGAACTTCTTCTTCGACGTGAATAGCTCGTACTCGCCCCCCGTCATCGATGTGATTGTGCTGGGGACGTTCTTTCGCATGGCTTGGGCGAGGCGATATCCGAGATCGAGAAAATTCACTCCTTCATGCATGTCTTCTTTATTGTTCCCGCGCGCGGTATCGAGAACGTTCGACAAGCCGGGCGAGAAAACGAGCGCGTACATCAGGATGTTCGACTGCCCAATCGCAGACGCGGTTTCGTCGATTCTGGCGTGGCTGCCGTGATCGCGAGTCTCGCTGATCAGGAGCAGCACGCGCTGCCGTCCGTCAGGCTCATCCTTCAGCAGGTTGACGGAATAGCGCACCGCATCGAGGATTCCCGCACCACCGTCTCCCGGCTGCAGGTTTTGCAAATCGGCGTCGACTAAAGCCTCATCGCTTGTGAAGCGGCGCGTCAGTTCGACGCCGCTATCGAATTCCACAATCGCCACGCGAGCCGTGCCCTGCGAAAACAGCGGATCGAGCATCGTCTTGAGCCCCTGCATGCGCGGGAATTCATGGTAGGCGCTGCGCCCCCGTTGAATCGCTACCACCAACGAAACGGGCTGCCCTTCGGGAGCTTCGTCCAGGCGAGCCGTTTGTTCGACGCCATCGTCCTCAACAACAAAGTCCTTGGCCTCGAGTCCGTACACGATTCCGCCCTGCTGATCTTTCACCAGCGTAGGAATCAATACGAGGTTGGCTTGGGAGCGAAGGGTGGTTTCCTGCGGAACTGCAGGGAAGACAGAAATCAGGACGAGCAGCAGCGCCGCGTACTGCCGGCTAGCCTGCTTTGCGCTCGTCGCGAAGCACCTCATCGAGGGCATCTGCTAATAGATGTGCGCGCTGCTGGTAATCGGTTGCCCCGCCGTCTTGTTTTTTCTTCAGCAGATGATATTCGTCGGCGATATTCAGCGCTGCCAGCACGGCCAACCGCACGGTGTCGATGGTATTCGTGGCCGACGCGACCGTGCGCATCTTGGTGTCGACGTATTCCGCGAGCTTGAGAATGTACTCCGGATCCGACCCGCGCAGGTTGTAGGCTTGATCGAAAATCTCCACCCGCACACTGGCGTTCTGCGGGTCCTTTATCGACTGATCCTTTGTCGCAGTAGCCATGACTTTCTCCGTAGACAAGTGGCTTGCTACGTCTGTTGCACCGCCGGCTAGCTGGCCTCGGCGATCGATTCGATCTGCTCCAGCATCTTCTCCACGCGGGCGCGGATTTCCTGCCGCTCCTTCTTCAACTGCACTGAATCCCGCCGCAGCGTAGTCAGCTCTTCTTCGCGCTCTTCCAACTGCTCGCGCAACCGCTGCGCATCGCGCTCCGCCGAAGCTTGCGCCTGCTTCGCCGCTTTGTACATCTCTATGGTGCGATAAACCTTCTCTTCCAGCGCCTGAAAATTGTCGGCCGGAACCTCATCTGCCACGGGATGGATTGCATTCGTTGCCATAAGTGCGTTTCCCCACAAGTCTTTAGGACTTGCTCGCAGTATACCCCAGATTTTTGTGGAGAACTCGGCACGAATGGTCGCGCTTTCCTGGTTCCCGCGGTCTACTACCACGCATTGAGCCATCTCAAGAAAAGGACAAGGCTGGATACAGCCAATACCGGCCCTCCCCAGATACGAAATGTCGATCGCCGGTTGAGGCTCTCAATCATCCGTTGCGGAGTCTGATGCGATAGGACCAGCGGTTGCGACCGGTCTCCGGCCGCGAGTACGCAGCGTGGACTCAGCTCGAACGATGCATCCATGTTTGCGGTAGAGGCGGGCAGGTCCACCGAACTTATCCCTAATGGTTCAATCTGTTCGTAGCGTTGCAGGCTCGCGGCTTCCCGGCTCAGGTACCCGCCCGTATGTGATCGTTCCTCAAAGTCTTTCAGCATGCCCAAAACCACGAGAGGATCGCCGGGTTGAATCGCGTACTCCGTCACATTGGTGTCGCCAAGGGTGGAAAGCCCGTGTCGCTGCAGGAACCGGCGTGAATTCTCTGTGTTTGAATCTCCGGAAGTCGATCCGTCGTATGACACCGGCAATTCCAGCGTGGCATTTTGAGGATCCACCATGAGGCGGCCCGTCTCGTCCTCCACGAACAGCGGCGTGCACAGCGTTTCCGAAGCTCGCGCCTCTGGCTGAGTGTCGTCTTGCGCGTTTCTTCCGTCCCAGGCCACAGCCCGGTAGAAAAGGCAATCGACTCCGGCCAACGGCGAGATCAGGGTGTAGGGCCCGGCAGCTCTTCCCGCAACCTTAACCGGCCCAATCGCGGCGGCTCCGATCTTCGTGATTGGGGTATCTTGAATCCATCGCTTGCGATTTAGAAGTTGAAATCCGTTGAAGAACAGATACAGGCCGACAACAACACCCGAAGCCGCGAACAGCAGTCGCACCGCAGCCACTACGTTGATGCCAAATAGCGGAAGCAACCATGCCAGCAGCCACCCGGCGAACCATAGATGCTGTGCGTATTTGCGCATTATGTTTGAGTGGGTCAGCTATGGTCGCTGCAGCCGGCTGAGTCGGCGAGAAGCTTCATCCAGGGTCTCCGGCTTCTTGCAGAACGCGAAGCGCACCTGCCGCGCTCCATCCCGAGGATCCCGATAAAAACTCGATCCGGGCACGCAAGCTACGCCAATTTCCTGCACAAGGTGCCGGGCGAACGACAGGTCGTCTTTATACCCAAACGCCGAGATGTCGGTCATCACGTAGTAAGCGCCGCGCGGACGGAAGCACCTGAATCCGGCTTTGGTCAGAGCAGGCATCAGGTGATCGCGCCGCACCCGGTATCCCTCCGCCAACTTCGCGTAGTACTCCGGCGGCAAACTCAGCGCGGCCGCCCCGGCTTCCTGCAGCGGCGCCGGAGCACCGACCGTCAGAAAATCGTGCACTTTGCGAATCGCGTTCGTGATCTTTTCCGGCGCAACCGCCCATCCTACGCGCCATCCCGTCACGCTGTACGTCTTCGACATGCCGTTGATCGTCACCGTGCGATCACGCATCCCGTCCAGCGACACCATCGAAATGTGCTCGGTGCCGTCATACAGAATGTGTTCGTAGATTTCGTCCGTAATGGCGAGCACGTCGAACTCCACGCACAAGTCGCGGATCAGCTCCAACTCCGCTCGCGTGAAGACCTTGCCGGTGGGATTGTTCGGCGTATTCAGAATGATGGCCTTGGTGTGCTTGTCGAAGGCTCGCCGTAATTCTTTTTCGTCGAAGGTCCATTCACCGCCCTCGGTTTTCGGCGGCCGAAGCTTCACGAACTTAGGCTTGGCCCCGCTCAGCACCGAGTCCGGGCCGTAGTTCTCATAGAACGGCTCGAAGATCACGACTTCGTCGCCCGCATTGCAGACGGCGAGCAGGGTCGAGATCATGGCCTCGGTCGAACCGCAGCAAACGGTGATCTCTTTCTCTGGATCGACGGTGATCCCCTGCCAAACGCCCATTTGCCGCGCGATGGCATTGCGCAGGCTTTTCGCGCCCCAGGTAATGGCGTACTGATTTACGTCGGCGCCCACCGCGGCCTGTGCCGCTTGCTTGATCTCGGCGGGAGCGGAGAAGTCCGGGAATCCTTGCGCCAGATTCACCGCGCCATGCAGCATGGCCTGCCGCGTCATCTCGCGAATCACCGACTCGGTGAAGTGCGAAACCTTGTCGCTAAGAAAATGCTTTGGGACGGAAGCAGCCGTAGAGCCGGCGCCGCGCACGGACTTCTTGCGGAGGGACTTAATTAGAGGCCGCCTTGTTGCCGCTTTTCGTTTGCGTGAAACACGATCAGCCATGAAAGGCAGACTAGCATAAACGCGCGACACGGAAGTTGGAGGCGAAGGCAACAACTAAAACCCAAGACCGAATACCCTAAATCCAAGCCCCAAAACCCACGCTGAGCCCTAGCCCCTGGACCCTGACCCCTGAATCACGGCTTGAATCCCACACTCTGCCAAAGCTCCGCCGTGTGATACATCGCGCCATTCGTGATCACATATTCGACGTTGCGCGTGGCATGAATATCCTCCAGGGGGTTGCCGGTAATTAGAATAAGGTCGGCACGTTTCCCCTTTTCCACCGTGCCTACCTCCTTGTCGATGCCCATGGCGCGTGCCGGAACAATCGTCGCCGCCTGAATCGCTTCCATCGGCGTGAACCCGGCCTGTACGTACAACTCGATCTCCCGATGCAGGCTATATCCCGGCACAGCCTGATCGGTTCCGGCGACCACCGGAATCCCTGCTTTATGCAACGCGCCCACAATGCCCAGTTCCTTCTGGAAAATCTTTTCGCCCATCGCTGACCGTTCCGTCGGCGGCTCGACATCAGTCAACGGCTGCGCCAGTTCCGGTGGAATCTTGTTGATCCCCGGCTCAAAGCTTGCCGGAGGTTTGGCCGTGGTCGCCGTGAACAATTCAAACAGCGCCATCGTGGGATCGACCACGGTGTGATGATCCTTTAGAAACGTGAGCGCCTTCTGCGCCTCTGGCGAATCCAGATTGAGCTCCGCCATCGCTTTCATCCGGTCTGAGCGCGCCATATCGCCAGCAAACGGCGCATGCATGATGTCGGTGATGTAATGAATATGGTTGATCTGGTCCTGACCGGCCTCGATCGCTTGAAAGGCGTTCAGGCCCTGTGGCACGTGGCCCGTAACGGTCATGCCGAGGCGATGCGCTTCATCGGCGACGACCTTCAACTCGTCCAACTTCACCGAACTGTAGATCTTCATCTGCTGGAAGCCGGCATCGTGATAGCGATCCACCCACTGCTTGGCCTGCTCTGGCGTATCCACGCGCTGTACGCCCAGCGCTAACGGCCCGGTGCCATCGACAATCCCCGCCAGCAGCAGCCGTGGGCCTAGTCCCTGGCCCTTCGCGATCGCGTCGCGCACTGCCGTAATGAATTCGAATTCATTGCCGCAATCGCGCACCGTCGTGACGCCCGCCGCCAGATAAATCGGTCCCCACTCCACCTGCTCAAAGTGCGCGTGCATGTCCCACAGGCCGGGCAAAATGAACTTGCCCTTCGCGTCGACCACGGTCGCGTTCTTGGGAATCTTCACTTTCGACTTCGGACCAGCCGCCGCGATTCGTCCGTCGCGAATGAGCACAGCCGCATCCGGAACTGGCGCGTCACCGGTCCCATCAATCAACGTTCCACCGATCACGGCGAGCACCGAGGCGCGGCTGCCCGGGATCCCCTTCGAAATCTCCGAGAGCGCCTTCATTCCGTCCGCACCCGCGTGCGCCACGAAATCGCCCAACGCACTTTCATATCCCTCGCGAATGGCTTCAAAGTGGTCGAACTCGGCGTCGGTCGTGATCGAGGCCACAAGCTTACGATCAGCATCGAACCACAGCGTCTCGCGTCCCCAGATGAGTCCTTCGACGGTGTAGCGATCCAGCTTCTCCTCTTTATTCCCAACCTTAATAATGTCCTCTCCGCGCGGCTCGATCCTCACGCTGCCGCTACCCGGCAGGGTGGCCAACTGCGCCGGAGATCCGTGTGTGGCCCAGTAGCGCACCATGAGTTGCTGCATCGCGGTCGGAGCATACCCGGCGGTGGTGAAGAAAAGACCCGACGGTGCAGCAGAGTTGGTCTGTTTGTCGCGGCTGCGGAGGTGTACCTGCCCTGCGTCGATGGTCAACGACTCATCAATCGAGACGATGCGCGCCGTTCTTCCCTTGATTTCGAACGATTGTGGCGTCAGGTCCTGGGCGCTGTGGAACGTCACTGCCAGCGGCACAGCCTGTCCGCGATCCGTGAACTTAAAGTCCACGGTCGCTACCAGGGAATCGCCGTCGCGCTTGATCTGATAGGTTTCCTGCCCAATCGCCTGCTCGAACTTGTGCAGCGTGAACTGGCCCTGCTCGACGAGTGGGCCGGTGTCCGTACTCGCAGCCTTCTGGGCTGCATCCTGCGCGGCCATAAGCGACACAGCGAACAGGCAGGCGAACGCAACCGGCAATACGCGCATTGAAAGTTTTGGATTTTTCATAGGGATGAAGTCGAAATTGGATGAACCGTTCTAAGTGCCAAATCTCTGCGCCGATCGAGCCTTCGCCTTGGCGGCTTCTTCCTCGCGATTTTTCGGAGGCGCGGTGGTCTCCAGCGAGTGCAGCAGACGGTTCGCCGCCGCGGCAATCTCTTCCATCGCGGCCGTGAACGCCACTTCGTTTGCCTTGGACGGCTTGTTGAACCCGCTGATCTTCCTTACGAACTGCAGCGATGCGTCCCGCACCTCTTGCTCAGTTACAGGAGGATCGAAATTAAACAGATTTTTGATATTCCGACACATAACCCACACCCACTTCGACGGGAAAAATGGTATCACGTAAGCACGGCCACCATTCTGGGCAGCCCGCGACGTCCGTGCAGCGGTGATTCGCCCCTATCTGCCGAAGAAAATCCCTTGTCCTCTGAGAGTGGGGCGTTCCCTTTCCCGCCACGCCTCCATGCTATAATTCTTTATTCTCAGTCGCTTAGAGCACTGGAGGACTGTATCGACAAACGTTTTATCCGCACCAACGATCGTATTCGCGCTCGTGAAATCCGCGTGATTGACGACGAAGGGCAGCTGCTTGGTATCATGCCGCCCTACGAAGCGCTGAAAAAAGCCCGCGAAAAGAACCTGGATCTGGTTGAGATTTCGCCCACCGCGCAGCCTCCCGTTTGCCGCATCATGGATTACGGGAAGTATCTCTATCAGCAGGAAAAGAAAGAGCGCGAAGCCAAGAAGCACCAGAAGACGATCACCGTAAAAGAGGTCAAGTTCCGCATCAACGTGGACGACCACGATTACGAGACTAAGAAGAATCACGTCCTGCGCTTCCTGGATGAGGGTGACAAAGTGAAGGCCACGATCTTCTTCCGTGGGCGCGAGATGACGCGCACCGGGCTCGGGCGCCAGATTTTGGAGCGCCTGATCAAAGACGTGGAAAGCGAAGCCATCGTGGAGTTTCGTCCTCGTCAAGAGGGCAACACGCTGCACGCGATTCTGGCTCCGAAGAAAGCTGAAACCGGTGGCGGCCAGAAAAAGCAGCAGCCGCCGCAGGGTGGACAGCCCAAGACGGCGCCTTCGTCGGGACCGCAACCCGTCGCTCCAGCGGCGGTAGCCAAGCCGGCGTCGTAACGATTCCAGCAATTGGCCGTTGGCAATTGGCATTTTGCGCTTCCGAGAATGCCGATGAAGAGTTTTTGTGCCAGCTCACGGCTCATTGCTCAAAGCTCATAGCTGAGGTTGATATGCCGAAACTAAAAACACACAAGGGCGCCGCCAAGCGCTTCAAGAAGACGGCGACAGGAAAGGTGAAGCGTGGTCACGCCAAGCTGCGCCACATCCTGACGTCCAAAGACACAAAAACCAAGCGCAAGATGCGCAAGGCCGGATTGGTGAGCGATGGCGATCTCGCCAAAGTCCTGCGCATGATTCCGTACCAGTGAGAAAAATTGTGTGATTTTGCGATTAGTCATTGAGCGATTGAAGCCACTGAAAGAGCTTTAGTCGCACAATCACCCGATCACTCAATCGCACAATTTCTCGGGCGCGTGAAGAGGTCAGTGCACCATCCCTTACCTCCAGCCGCCATAACCGAAATACAAAAAGGAGAAGACCATGCCTCGTGTAAAACGCGGAACCAAACGCCGCGCCAAACGCAAAAAGATATTAGACCGCGCAAGCGGGTACTTCCTTACTAAATCCAAACTCTACCGTTCCGCGAAAGAGGCCGTCGAGCGCGGCCTGAAGTTCGCCTACTCCGGACGCAAGCAGCGCAAGCGGCAGTTCCGCTCGCTGTGGATCGTCCGCATTGGCGCCGCCGCCAAGCTGAACGGCATGAGCTACAACCAGTTCATTCATGGCTTGAAGAAAGCGGGCGTGGAACTCGATCGCAAAATCCTAGCGGACATCGCGGTCAACGACCCATCGGGGTTTGCCTCGTTGGCCACGCAAGCCAAGGGCGCAATCGCCTCATAATCAGCGCACTTTTTCCGAAGACTGTCATCCTGAGCGGAGCAAACCGATTCGCAACGCGAGTCGGTTTGCGCAGTCGAAGGATCCCTATCAGTTCAACGGCAATACGATTCTTGCGGGTAATTCTTACCGCGTCTCAAGGTTGAACGTGCCCTACACCGTTCCCAAACTAACGGACTACTCGCCCGCAGCGCTCGCTAGCGCTGCCGACGAGTGCATCGCGGCCTGTCAATCCGAATCTGCCGAAGTCCGATCCGATGGCGACCTCAAAATCTTCCGCGATCGCTGGATGGCCCGCAAGAACGGCGTCCTCACCCAGATTAACGATCTCTGGCTGAAAGGCGCTCCCAAAGAAGCGAAGCGCGAAGCCGGAATGCGCGTCAACGAACTCAAGACACGCATCACGGAGATCGTCGACGGCGCGAAGGAAGAACTTGCGGCGGCGCAGTTCGCAGGCACCTTAAGCCCTGAACACTCGCTTCCCGATCACGGTACTCAAGCGCGTTATCTAACAATAAAGGCGGCTGCAGAAGACTCACAACAATCTGGAATTTTCTTGGGCCGCTTCCGAACCCACGACCATGCGATGCGTGCGCCCTCGGTCGATATATCGCTCCCCGGAATCCGCCGCCCCGTCGGCGCTGAGCACCCGGTTGTGAAAACGGCCAACGAAATCGTCGCCGTCTTCCAGAAGCTCGGATACTCCGTTGCCGAAGGCCCGGTCGTCGAAACCGACTACTACAATTTCGAGGCGCTGAACTTCCCGCCAAACCATCCGGCGCGCGACACGCAAGATACGCTCTTCATCGCCGGTCAGCAATCGAAGCCGCAGCGCGAGCGCCTGTTGCTCCGCACGCACACGTCTCCCGTGCAGATCCGCACCATGGAGAAGATGCGTCCGCCCATTCGCATCGTGATTCCCGGCACCGTGCACCGCAACGATCCGCCCGACGCCAGCCACTCGCCCATGTTCCACCAGATCGAGGGACTCGCCGTCGACACAAACATTACCTTCGGTGATCTGAAAGGCACGCTCGACCACGCCATGAAAGCCCTGTTCGGCTCCAGCGTGAAGACACATTTCCGCCCGTCGTTCTTTCCGTTCACCGAGCCGAGCGCCGAACTCTACGTCACCTGTTTCATCTGCGGTGGAAGCGGGAAGCGCGAGGGCAACAGTCCGTGCCGTCCCTGCAAGCAGACGGGATGGATCGAAGTCCTGGGCTGCGGCATGGTCGACCCCAACGTGTTCGAGTTCGTAAAAGACAACGGCTACGACCCGAAAAAAGTTTCCGGATTTGCCTTCGGCATGGGCGTGGACCGT
>Ga0335076_10004683_pt1 | contig 13854 bp, 18 predicted proteins | sample Lox_Sample_25_FD_206717 | JGI IMG/M metagenome (GOLD analysis project Ga0335076, IMG submission 206717) | Soil microbial communities from Loxahatchee National Wildlife Refuge, Florida, United States - Lox_Sample_2.5 | ecosystem: Environmental > Terrestrial > Soil > Wetlands | place: USA... | reverse complement strand
CACCGCAGGTGCAGTCGGCGATCGAGGCATACGAGCAGCCGAACCGCAGGACCTGGATCAGCTTTTCGAAGATGATCCGGTCGGCGATCCGCGGCTTGTGGCAGCCCAGCGGATGAGAAGGATGATAGGCGGGCCGGTCGGGCAGCAGCGCGGCGAACTGGTCCCACAACGGTTCCAGCAGCCATGATGGGATGGCAGGCACAGGGACTCCCGTGATCACAGAGCGTAAGGAACTCCGATGATCACGGACCTGTGCCTGTTTCACCTCACGACACGCCGAAGCCCCACAGATCACGCCAATTCGCGCGGTCTCTTAGTGAGGTACTTGGTCAGGTAGCCGATACAGCGGCTGGCATCCTTGGAACCGGCGAGCACGCCCTGGGCGTCGAACCGGTCCCGAACCGGGCCACATGCCACGGCTCATCCTCGGGACCAATGGCATCGAGGGCCTGGTCCCAGGTTGGCAGCACTTCCCCGGTGGCCGGGTCGAGGTAACCGCCGATCGCCTCGTCCCACACGGGCAGCTGGTCCGCATCACACCCGACCTCTCTCGCGCGAGGCCACCAGACCTGGTGGTAGGTCGCGGCCAGGACCCGGCGCAGCTCGGCCCGGGCCACGGTGCCGCGCATGGCGAGGTGAACATGGGGAGCGAGGCGTTTCTGGGGTTCGACGGCGGCGAAGTACTGCACGTCGTAGCCGAGGTAGCGGCGCAGGTTCTGGATGAACCGGTCGAACAGCGCGGCGAACGAAAGCGCGCCCCGGGCGGCCTGGTCATAGTCGTAGCTGTCCGGATCGAGGGGTGTGCCGTCCTCGCCGACCGGGCCGTAGGACGGGCAGGTCAAGGTGACGAACAAGGAGGGGCGGAAGGTCTTGCCGTCCGGCGCGGTGTAGGTCTTACCGACCGTGCGGGGGCTGATCTTGCGCCTTGGGAGGTCGGGGGTGTCCTGGCGGCGGCGGGTCGAGCGGTGCCGCCGGACGGGCTTGGCCGGGGCAGCCTTACCGCGCATGCCCGCACCGTTGATCTCCTCATCCAGCTCGGTGATGAGCTCGTCCAAGTCGATGGTGTCGGTCCCGGCGTCGACAGCCTGGTCGCGGAGCTGCTGGGCTTCGGCGCGTTTCTCGATCCACCACTTCTGATCCTCGGTGGCCGGGTCGGGTTCGATGGCGGGTTCGTCCTCGAGGTGCCAGCCTTCCCGGCACTGCGCGGCCCGCAGCGTCCGGGCCCGCTCGGCGCACGACGGGCAGACGTGCGCGAGGGTATGCCCGCACGGAACGAGCACCGTGTCGGTCTCGCCGGTGTCGAAGCTGGTCCTGCGTAGCTGGATGGGCCGGATGCAGGCGCCGTGCTCGACGGCCAGGTCCTCGACGACCTGGCGGGCCAGCGGCATGGCCATCCGCTCGGCCCGGGTTGCCCGGTCGGTCATCGCCCCTCACCTCCGCTATCCCGCCGGGTTTGCTGCCGAGCGGCCAGGACCGCCGCGACCTGCTCGGCGGCTAGGCCGTGGAAGTGCAGGTGCTCATGACGAACCAGGCCCGGCTGGCTGGCGGTATCAGCGGCGGCGAGCTGGGTGTGCAGGTCCCCGGGTACCTGGCGTGCGGCGGCCAGGTTCCGGGTGGCCGGAGCGCCGGTGGGCTGCTCTGGGCGGCCGGGGTCCAACTCAGCCCGGTGCATCGCCGCCTGCTGCCGGCATCGGTAGAGGAGCACCGTGCGGGTCACCCAGCCCGCGATGGCCAGCCCGGCGATGACCGCGGCGCCGGTCACCAGCACGGGTAGCACCCGGGTAATCACGGCGGCGATCTTCTGGGCCAGCAGGGCACCGGCGCCGATGGCGACCGCGAGGCCCAGGCCGCTGCCGCCGCTGCCGTGGCTGTGCGCGCCGTCTTTCACCGCTGGCCTCCGTCCGCGTCACTGGCCCAGGTGCCGGACCAGCCGCACAGGCGGCATTCGGCCCGCACCGGCGAGGCGCCGTCATCGAGCATGGTCAGGCCGGTGGCGCAGACCGGCACGGCTCGTCGGTCCGCCACGCGATCGAAGCAGTCATGCGGCCACCTCCGGCCACCCGGCAGGCTCGGGGATGCTGGCGGCGGCCAGGGCGCGGATGTCGGCGTCGGACACCCATCCGGCGCGGACCCGCACCGGGTCCGGGTCATCCTCCAGCCGGACGAACGCCACCCCGGCGCCGGTACCCGGGTCGGGGGAGATCAGCTCGCAGCCGGCGCCGCGGTCCCGGGCCCCGTCGCCGAGTACCATATCGACCTGCCCGGGCTCGTCCAGGCGCATGGCGATCCGGTCGGGGAACAGGTTCCGGATGGCCAGTACGTCCTTGCGCGGGTCCTGCAGCGCAGCCACCACCGCGTAGCCGACGCGCGGCCCTGGGTGGTCAGGGTGGCCAGCGCGTTCATGATGCGCTCGCGGAGCTTGCGGTCGGGCTGGTAGGCGGTCAGGAACGCCACCTCATCCACCAGCACCACCGTGAACGGATCCCCCGACGACACCAGGTAATCCCGCTGCCGCCCGGCGAACCGGCCCGCCCGGGCCTGCATGTCGGCCACGGCCGTTTCCAGCATGACCGCGATCGAGGCGGGGTCGGCGGCGTAAGCGCCGTAGGCGTCGAACACGGCCCGGCCGTAGGCCAGCTCCATCAGCTTGGGGTCAGCCGCCAGCACCCGGACCAGGCCCGCCTGGAGGAGCGGGAACAGGGCCCGGACCAGCCCCCACAGCAGCGACGCCTTCCCGGCGCCGGTGGCCCCGGCGACCGGGACGTGGGTGCCGTGCAGCCGGATCAGCCAGGGCTGGCCGTCCTCCCTCCCTCCCTCCCTCCTGCCGACCGGCAGCGCCTTCAGGTCCGGGCGGGCGGGGATGGGGCTGGGCGGGGACGAGGGCGGCCAGGGCGTCGCGGCGGACGAACTCCAGCACCACCCGCCCGGACCTGGCCGAGCGGACCCGGCACGTCAGGGCGCCGAAGCCGTGCGCCAGGTTGTCCGCGCATCCGGCGAGGTCGGCGGCGGACTGGCCGGAGACCAGCTTGACCTGCACCCGGTCGGTGTACCGGTGGCGGTGACCTTGCCCGGCACCGGCAGCACGACCCGGCCCCGGTACCACGGTGCAGCCCCGGCAACGATCAGGACCCCGGCCCACCGGCGGCGGTACCACCAGGCCCGCCACGCCCCGCGAGCTGGCGCGGTGATCCACCGGGCGAACGAGCCCGGGCAGAACCACCGCCAGGCCGCCAGCACCACCACAGCTACGGCAGCCAGCACGGCCAGCACGGGCCAGCCCAGATCCAGCCAGATCCAGCCAGATGACCGCCAGCACCGCCGCGACGACGGCCGCCCGCGGATGCCGGGCGACCATGCGCACCAGCCAGGCGATCAGCCGGTACAGCCAGGCGGCGAGGGTGACGATGGCGGGGGTCTGGTAGACCGGTGCCCGCCACACCGGCAGGTCGAACGGGCGGCGGCCGTAGAGCTGGGCCACCTGCTCGCCGGTTATCACCTTGCGCATACGCTGGTCACCTCTTCCGTGCCATGGGGAGAGAATCCGGGGGCGGCCGGAGGGACCAGCTCCAGCCGCCCCGCCTGCATCTGCCTGGCCATCACGCCGCCCGCCCGGGAGAGTCCGGGTCAGCCAACGTGGCCTTGTCCTTGGCGGCGAGCTTCTCCAGCTCGGCCGCGTACCGGGTCACGGCCTCGGCCAGCAGGCGGCCGAAGGCCACGTCGTCCTCGGTGACCTCGCCCCGGCCGGGGCTGGTGATCGTGATGTCCGCCGCCCCGTCCCGGATGGTCAGGATCGGCGCGGCGTCCTCGTAGGTGCAGCAGCGGATGTAGGTGCTGGCGGTCAGCCGGACGTACGACTGGACCTTGGCCGTGCCGTTACCGTCGAACCAGATCGACGCTGAGGTCTGCGTCATGCCGTCACCTCCCCTCCGCCGGGCAGCGGCACCAGGTCCGCCCGCTCCGGCTCCGCGGCGGCTAGCAGCGCTTCGGCCTGGGAGGTCAGCGTGTACGGCACCGGCGCCTCGGGCAGTGGCGGCAGGCCCCGGTAGCGGCGCTCCACCGCCACCGCGTACGCCCACGCCTTGGCCGCAAGCTGCCGGGCGAAGTCCACGTGCCCGGCCTCGACCTGCTCCGGCAGGGTGAGGCTGACCAGGGTGCCCGCGGCGCTGATGACGAACATCGGGGCCTTGGCCGGGAACGGCACGAACGCCACCTGGTGCCGGGAGCCGACCCGCAGGCACAGGTGCGCCGCCGGGGCGCGCCGGGCCGTCACGCCGCGTCCTTGTGCTCAGGCACCGAGGGCCGACCGAGCCCGCGCGAGGGGGCGCGGATGCCGGCGGCCTTGAGCGAGTACGCCACCCGGGCATTGCACCGGCCGGTGCCCTGGCAGCGGGAGGCGTCGGTGTAGGGGAACACGGTCATGCCGTCGAACTCCACCGGGGTGAACGGCGAGCCGGGCACCGGCGGCGGGAGCACCGGCTGGACCTGCGCGGCGATCTTGACCTTCACCGTCCGCTGCCGGGCGTCCTCCTGGGCGTCGATGACCTCGACCACCCACAGCGGCAGGCCGCTGTCCTTGTCGAGCTGCTGGATCACCTCGTCCTTGCGGGACCGCTCGAGGTCCCGCACCTTCTCTACCGGCCCGGCTGCGTACGCGCCGCCGGGGAACACCTGCCCGAACTGAATCGGGATCTGACCCTTGATTGCCGTGAGGCAGCTCCTCGTGATTCGCCGCTCCTTGCGGGACCGGCGGGCTGGTATCTTCTCTACTCGTCTAGAGAAGATACCACTTGTGTAGAGGAGTCGCGGGGAGGTGTCAAGCCCTAGTGCGCGGGCAACTCGTAGCTCAGCTGGTAGGCGTCCGCGGCCATCACCGTGTCGCAGACTTCCACCACCCGGCCGTCCATGTCATACGCGGTCCTGACCAGGCGGAACACCGGCACGCCCGGCCGCAACGACAAGATTCTTGCCTCTTCCGGCGTCGGCATCCGCGCCGACACGTCCTCGGTGAACCGGGCCAGGGTGTGGCCCTGCTCCTCCAGCCGGGCGTAGATGCCGCCCGGGCCGGGGTTCGGGTCGGCGATCGGTGTCCCCTTCGCCAGGTCGGCCGGGATGTAGGAGACGGCGGTCTCCATCGGCCTGCCGTCCAGCAGGTAGCGGCGGGACCGCACCACCACCTCGGCGTCGTCGGCCACGCCCAGGCGGTCCGCGACCTCAGCCGGGGGCCGGGCCTCAGTCACGGTCAGCATGTCCACCCCAGGGGTGGCACCGAGCTGGGCGGCCTCGACGCTGAACGCGGCCTTGCCTTCCTTGCGGTGCCGCTGGGCGAACCGGTCCGAGGCCAGGCGGCGCGCCGGGGGACGCGCCCGCACGTAGACGCCCCGGCCGTGCTCGGCCGTGGTCAGGCCCTCATCCTGCAGCACCCGCAGCGCGTTGCGGATCGTCATCCGGGCCACGCCGTAGTGCTCCATCAGCGCCGCCTCAGACGGCAGCTGCTCACCCTCCCGCAGCCGCCCTCGGCCGATCGCATCCCGCAGGTGATCCGCGATCTGCTTATACACCGCCCGGTCGCTCGCCGGGTCGATCACCTGCGTCAATACGCCGTCACCGGCCATCAGAGAACCCCACAGCTTGTCTACATGTCTAGCCCAGTATGCTACCCATGAGGTGATCATGTGAACACTACGCCGCCCCGGCACTCCGTCAGCGTCAGCGGCGTCATCCCCGACGACCACGGCCGCGTCCTGCTCATCCGCCGCCGCGACAACCAGCACTGGGAACCCCCCGGCGGCGTCCTGGAACTAGCCGAGACCATCCACGACGGGCTGCGCCGCGAGATCCGCGAGGAAACCGGCCTCGACACCGAGCCCGACGCCCTCACCGGCGTCTACAAGAACATGCCCCGCGGCATCATCGCCCTGGTCTTCCGCTGCAAGATCACCGGCGGCCAGCTGGCCACCAACAACGAGGTAACCGCCTTCCACTGGGCCGACCAGGCCAACATCCGGCAGTTGACTAGCGATGCCTACGCTGTCCGCCTACTCGACGCCCTTCGCGAAGGCACCGCGCCCGCCATCCGCCAGCACGACGGAACCGAGCTGCTCGGCTGAGACACCACGCCTGCCGCGCTACACCTGCACTGCGTTGCCGAATTGAGCCGTATTTGATCAAGGCGGCCCGCTGCGCGGGCCGCTGGCCCGGCGTCAGCGCCGGGCTCTGCCTTGGCGGTCCGCCCGGCGCACGCCGGGCCCAAGGTCGCAATTAACGGCAACGGCACGCTCATACGGCGTGTGCCGTTGCCGTTGTCTGCCCAGGAGCGGCCATCACTCAGCTCGCGAGCCCGCGGCCGGGGCGTTCCTGCGTGCGGCGTGGCTACCTCCCCGGGTATCTCACCGCACCGGGCGGCCTAGCCTTTGGCGGATCCGGCAAGGTAGATCACCCGGCGGGCGACGTTGACGGCGTGGTCGGCAAGACGCTGGTAAAAGCGCGCGACCAGCGTCATCTCCATGGTCACCGGCAGCGGCATGCCGCCGGTGGCAAGCTCGGCTATCAAGCTGGCGTGCAACTCGTCCATCTGGTCATCACGTTCGCTCAATGCCTGGGCGGCGGAACGATCACGCTGGTACCAGGAGTCGGCGGCCTGGCGCCACATGGCCGAGGCGAGGTTGCCCATCCGCTCCACCAGCCCCCGGCAGCGCGGCGACAGGTCTTCGCTGAGAACGTGGTTGGCCCGGGTGGCGATATCCACGACCAGGTGGTGGGCGCGGTTGAGGTTGGGCAGGATCCGCAGCACGGACAGCAAGAAGCGCAAGTCATCGGCGACGGGTGCTTGCAGCGCGATCGCCCGGTTGGTCAGTTGCTCGATCTCCGGGTACAGGGCGTCGATGATTTCCTGCCGTTCGGCCAGCACCTTCAGTACGTCGTCGTCGCCGGTCAGCAGGGCCTGCGTCGCTCCGGGCAGGCCCTCGGCGACCAGGGCGAACAGCTCGATGACCTTAGCTTCGATGGCCTCCAGCTCACGCCGGAATTCCTGCCGGTGCTCGACCATAGTCAAAGCGTAGCGGGCGCGGCCCTGGCCCGGCAGGTAACGGACGGTCCGCACACTGGGGACCGGTGCGCAGGCCCGGGTCCCAGCTCCGGTCTACCCCGCCTCGGCGGGCACGCATCCTATCACCTCGCCGGACCGGGTGATCAGGACACAGGGGCACGCCGCCGCCTTCGCGCAGCGCCTGCTCACCGAGCCGTGCAGCAGCCCCGCCAGCCGTGACCGGCCACTGGTGCCGAGTACCAGCAGGCTGGCCCGCCTCGATGCCTCGGCAAGCGATGCGGCCGGGTCACCCTCGGCCACCAGCGTCCACAGCGGGACCGCGGGCGCCGGGACGAGCCGGCTCACGGTATCGACGATGAACTGCCTGGCGGCCTGCTCCAGCTCGTCCCGGTCAAAGGCGCCGGGGAAGGACATGAACGGCACCTGCCAGGCGTACACCGCGACGACCTCACCGCGGCGGGCCCCGGCCTGGGCCAGCGACCAGCGCAGCGCCTCGTCGCTGCCCGGCGACCCGTTCACGCCCACCACGATGCGGTACCTCATCAGATTCCCGGCACGGCGCCCCGCCAGCTCACGGCCCAGGCCGCCGCCTCTGCACCTCCTCGGCAACGTTAAGGCTATAAGCGGCCAGTGAGCACCGGTACGCGGTTACGGGGCCGGGCAGATGCCGGTGAGGAAGGCGACGGCGCGGGTGAGGGTCTCGCCGAGGGGTTTGCGGGCGAGGCAAGCATCGTAGTGCCGGTAGCGGGCCGTTTCCCACTTACGGCCTTTAGGCGAGACTGCGCTGAGTTCAGCGGCGGGCAGGGGGTTCCATGTCCACGCGGCGACAGGGGCATCGCCGCCGCCAGGATCGTGACCGGGCTGGATGAAGTCGGCCGGGTCAGCGTGGTAGCCCATCCAGTTCCGGACAAACCGCAGCCCGGCGAAGGTTCCCTCGGTCGCGCGGCGCTCGTCCAGGCTGATGCCCGTCAGGGCGCGGTCGTAGGCGGCCTCGTGGTAGCGGATCATGGCGGCGTCCACGAGGGTGACCCACCAGACAGCCTCGCTGACCAGCGCCAGGGCATCGGGCAAGGCGATGCCGGTAGCCTTGCACAGCCGCTGGATCGTGTCATTCATGGCGCTGATCGACCAGCTGAGCGCGGTATCGCCAGTGAGCTGGCCGCCGGTATCCCGGCGGCTCCAGATGATCCGGCATGCGGCCGAGCAGAACCGGGCATGCTCCCGCCGCGGCTTGAACGCAGCGCCACACTGCACGCAGCTGCGTGGCTTGACCATCACCCAAGCGTACGCGGCGGGGCCGAGCCGCAAAGAATGCCGCTTTGCGAGCCCTTGATCCGAAATCGCCCCGGTCAGCGCGCCCTCCGGACCGCCGATAACCTGCCCCACTGCGACGCCCGCCAGGGTCAGGGCGATGACCCAGAGCACCACTGCCAGCGCAGGAAGCTTCCACCCCACATGATGACCGCCTGGTCCCAGATGACCACGGAAGCTGCCAAGGCCCCCCACCAGACTGCCGCCGGATTGTCATACGCCTCCGGTGCGGCATCAAGGGCCGATCTGGCCGCAGGACGACGAGCACAGGTGAAAGTGCCTGGTGAATGTACACGTGAATCGGCCCTTGACACCTCCCCTGCGGCGAGTAGGGCGGCAGCAGTCAGTCCGATGGAGGGAAGGGGCGGCGCACCAGGACCACAGCCGGGCCGGAAGGTGCCGGGCGCGGATGCGGTGCACGCGGCCGGGATCGACGGACAGGCGTCATGCCAGGCCTCAGACGACCGGTATGAGGCGTCGCTCGCGGCCGGGATCGACGGACGGTCCACGGCAGGCTGACAGCAACGGTGACAGCAACAGCATCGAACAACGACTAACGGCAGCGCCCGGTGACAGCGCGTAACTCCCGCCCGGTCTGCGCCAACTGGGGATATGCCCGGCCTGAAAAACGGACGGTCGCGCAACGGTGCCGCTCCGTCGAGTACCTGGCCTACGCACACCCGCTGCAGGCGGCGCGGGGCCGCAAGGCGGGGAGCGAGGCGGGCGGCGGGGCAAAGAGCAAGAGAGGAAAGAAGAAGACGAACAGACGCCAACGCCTGGCGCCGCTCCGGGCCTGCGGCCCCCGCGGCGCCGATCGGAAAGGAAAACGGGCGAGCCGGACTGTTCACCCGCCAGCCGCCGCGCGGTCGAGGATCAATGCCGTCCCGCCGCGACTGCTGCCGATAGTGCTGCCAAGCCGCTGCCGTCCCGACCGGGGAAGGAGCGCGATGATCGCGGCGGTAGCAGCGATCACACCGGCTACCCGAACCGACCACTTCCCAGGCGATCGCATCCACGTTGTGACAATGCACACACAACGGCAAGCGCACCCCGTGATCCCCCGGGTTGACTGTCATCTGGGTGGTAAACCCGGACTAGAGAGTCGGTCCCAGCCGTTTCGGATCGCCGGTGTATTGGTCGGCCAGGGAGCGTGGGACGCATGCCAGCCAGCCGTCGGTGAGCGCGTCCCTGAGCGCTTCGGTACTGACCTCCTGCAGCTGGATGAGGACGGCGCTGTACCCATCGAAGTGCGGGATCGTGAAAAAGGCGGCCGGGTTCGCCGCGAGGACGGCTTCCTTGTCATGCAGGTCCGCCGTGCGGACGGCGAGGATAGGTCCCTCGGGCGGGGGCTGGTCGCCGAACCGCTTCAGGTCAGCCTTGCTGAACGGGCGCTCCCAGGCGAAGGCCTTGCCGCCGACCGCCCAGGTCCGGTGACCATGGCCGTGTTTGTCCTCGCCTTCGATGACCGCGGGCAGCTCGGAGGCCATGCGAGCCACGTCGTCGAAGGTCGCCACGCTTTTACCCTACTAGCGCGCGCCAACGGCGTTGGTCCAGCTTGAACCAAACCGAGCGACGACGCCCCGAGCTGCTTACACGGCAGACCGTACAGCGCGGAAGTACAGCAACGTCCCCGCGCAACAGCCAGCAGCGACGACCGCCAGCACACTCAGCTAGCTGGGACGACGGCCAAACGCCCAGCGGCGCCGCTAGTTCGGGACGAAGAGGCCGCCGGGCCCGCTGCGTGCCCGATCGGCCCGTCAACGCCGGAAACTCACGGTCACTTCCGGACAGCCCGATACACCTCCGGACAGCCCGGTACACCCTGCCACCGAGACCTGGCAGCTACCAACGCGATCGAGGGGAGCGCCAAGGCTCAGTTCCCGATCACGCGACCCTTGTTGAAAACAAATCGTACCACGATATATCTTGGAAAGGCGAAGCAGCGTCAAAGGAGAACATCATGCCACGCAACCAGCGCCCCTCACCGCAGCCCCGGCCCTCGCCGGACGTCATGTCCGTGTACCCGTACGGCGCCGCACCACGCGGCCAGCGCCCCTCGCCGCAGCCCCGGCCCTCGCCGGACGTCATGTCCGCGTACCCGTTCGGCTCCCCACCACGCGGTCCGGGTCAGCTTGCCACCGGATAGCCCCGGGCTGAGCTGACAGCAACGGTGACAGCAACAGCAGTGACCAACCCCTGTCACGGACATACGGCAACATCCCGCCACGCTCGGACCTGATGAGCCGAACAGCCAGTGCGCTACGCCTGAAAAGCGGACGGTCGTTCGACAGCACCGTCCCACCGGGAACCCGGCCTACGCATTACGGACTCGTGTCCCCGAGATGTCCCCGAACTGCCATCAATAGCCAACGATCGCCACCGGCAGCCACCTGCGAACATGAAGCTGGGGCGGGCTCTGAACCGGCGAGCAACGCACGGTGACGCTCTCGTAATGCGTAGGTCATCGGTTCGATTCCGATAGGCGGCTCGGAAACTTCGCAGGTCAGAGGCACATTTCTGAGTGTCGCGATTATCATGAATCCCGGCCCGTGGACCGAGTGACTCGATCCACGAAAGTGACAAACGCGGCATATCACCCGCCGACAGTGGTTACACGGAGTGATCTTTCCGGATCGGCGGGCGCTCCGGCCGTCGGGGCGGCGAGGGACGACCGCTCCTGATCGGTCGATCTTCTGGCCGGCCTGCGGCGGCGCAGTTCGGCGTCGGCGGCGACGGCCAGACGCCGGTATAGCGGTGGCGTGCTCCCATTCCTGCCAGTCGGCCATGGCCTGGGCGAAGGCCTGCCCTCGCTGCCGGTACAGGTCGCGCAAAGGCGCGCGCGGCGATCTCCGAGCGGCCGTCGCCCCTCGGATCAGCGCAAGTTACGCACCAGGTAGTGCCTCAACGATCGACTCAACTGCGTCGAAGGGCGCACGCAGTGCACCCTCGAGGTGGTGCCGCCCGGCCAGAAACCCCGGCGAGTTGTAACTCACTGATACCGCTCCGTTCCTGTCCTCCCAGACCAGCACCTTGAGCGGGATATCCAGCGCAGCAAGCGGCGCCGCGACCATCACCCCCGCGCCCACAGCCGGCTTCCCGAACATGACGAGTTTCGAGTCGGGCATCTGCACGCCAGCTCGTTCGGCGACGCCGCTGTGATCGATGACGTTGAACACCGTGAAGCCCCGATCCGCCATCAGGCGCCTCAGTCCGTCGATGGTCTGTGCGACGGACGTGCTGCTGGGTTTGGTGATGACCCCGTCCGAAGATTGCGTGCTGTGTGGCATCAGGCTTCCTTTCGAAGTCAGCCGCAGTCGTGCCCGGCTGCGAGAGCAGGTCGTTGTCTGATCGGGAAGGGAAGGCCGGCGAACGCCCCTGTCGCGGCGAACGCCGCGTTGCGCCGAACCAGATCGTCGGAAGAGATGATCATGCCGTGCCTTCCTCGGGATCGGGCCGCGGGCCGGATGCATGTGTGGTATCCCCCACAGGGTCGCGCATCGGGCCGCCGAGCCGGACCAGTGACATCGCCTGGCCGTCACCCTGGTCCCCGCAGTGGTCTGTGATAGGGCGCGGACGGAGACGGAACAGGTCATTGGTTCAAGTCCAGTGCGGTCCCGTGATTTCCGAGGACCTTCCTGGCGGCGCGGGAGCCAACAGGCAGCCAGGCTTCAGGCGGATCCGGTGTCCTCCCGGCGGTTCAAGATCGTGCGCATGGCCGTGCCCCTGCCCGCCTGCACCGAGGCCGTCCCGCCCGGCGTGCGCGAACCCTGCGAGCCTGACGCTACGTAGCCGCCCCCTGCGCCGTATCACGGACCAGGGTAACGGCCAGGGTATTTGACCGGTCCGGCCCGGCCGCCCGATGCGCGACGGTGAGGCAGTACCACGCGTGAAGGGGATCCTCATGAACTCACCGTCTGTCCCGGAAGGTCCCGGCTCGGTCTCCGGGGCGCCGAACCTGCCGGACGGGTTCACCGGCACGTTCACCAGCCGGTATGTCGATGCCGGCGGGCTGCGCCAGCACGTGGTCACCGGCGGCGACGGCCCGCCGTTGCTGCTGGTGCACGGCTGGCCGCAGACCTGGTACGCCTGGCGGCTGGTGATGCCCGGGCTGGCCCGCGGCTTCTCCGTGGTGGTGCCCGACCAGCGCGGGTGCGGGCTGTCCGGCAAGCCCGAGGACGGCTACGACACCGGCACCTTGGCCGGGGACCTGGCCCCGCTGATGGACACGCTCGGGCACCGGCGGTTCGCCGTGGCCGGCCACGACACCGGGATGTGGATCGGCTACGCTCTGGCCGCCGATCACCCCGGCCGGGTCGCCCGGCTGGCCGTCGCCGAGACCCCCCTTCCGGGGGTGTCCCCGTCCCCGCCTCTGTTCGCCAGCGCGCACCTGAACAACGCGCTGTGGCACTTCGCGTTCAACCGGCTCACCGACGTCAACGACCAGCTCGTCGCCGGCCGGGAAGAGGTTTACTTCGGGTGGCAGTTCGCGGCCAAGGCCGCCCGGCCACTGCCCGGCTACGCGGTCCGGTATTACATCGACACCCTCGCCGCCAGCCCCGGCGCGCTGCACGCCAGCTTCGCGATCTACCGTGCCCTGGATGCCACCATCGCGCAGAACCAGCAGCGCACGACCCGGCGGCTGGCCCTGCCCGTGCTGGGCATCGGCGGCGCGCACAGCCTGGCCGACCAGGTCGCAGACACCATGAAACTCGCCGCCGACAACGTACAGACCCTGGTCATCCCCGGCTGCGCCCACTGGGTTGCCGAGGAGACTCCCGAGGAGACCCTGGCCGCGCTGACCGGGTTCCTGGCCCCCTACCGCAACGAGCAGGCCACGGCACACACCCCCGGTCCGAACTCAGTCCCGATTTAGCCGCACACCCGGGGACGAGACCAGCCCCGAAGCATTCACCTCACGCGATTCCCCTGCGCGCTGGGGCTCACGGGAACGCCCGTTCTCGTCCTGATCAGGGCCGCGCTCACCAGGTGACCAGCGCAACAGCGTCGTGCGCAGGGCACGGCCGTGTCTGAGAAAGGAACTGTCATGTCCATCAAGAGCAAAGTTCTCGCCGCCGCTGCAGTACTGACCCTGGCCGGCGGCCTCAGCTCGGCGGGGACAGTAGCAGCGAGCGCCGCCACCCCGCAGTGCGGCAATAACTGCATTACGCCAAAAACCGCAGCGTACCCCGGGTTCGTGGAGACCGTGCTTTCCGGGATCCCGCTGCGCGGCGTGCCAACGATCGTCAGCCCGGCCGCCGACTGGAACCCGGGTGAGGACTTCACCGTCCCCACGGGCGGTCCGGTCAACGCGTCCTACTTCTCCGCAAACGGCATGGTGTCCGCCGCGGTCGCCAGCCAGTACGGAGGCCCGGGCTATCTCGCGCTTCAGATCGAGTACGCGCCCTACGGCAAGCCCAGCGGCCTGTGCTCGGGTATACCCATCACCGCCTACCAGGACGAGGCCCTGAGCCTGCAGCCGTGCAGCACCCCGGACACCA
>Ga0335076_10004682_pt1 | contig 13855 bp, 14 predicted proteins | sample Lox_Sample_25_FD_206717 | JGI IMG/M metagenome (GOLD analysis project Ga0335076, IMG submission 206717) | Soil microbial communities from Loxahatchee National Wildlife Refuge, Florida, United States - Lox_Sample_2.5 | ecosystem: Environmental > Terrestrial > Soil > Wetlands | place: USA... | reverse complement strand
TATCTTGTTCTCGTTAGGCCTTGAACGCTTCTACTGTGACGACCTCAAGAAATCATTTTCATCATGGGCTGTACGAGGTGCACCTTCCAGTGACAGACCTTCAACGTTCGGTCGAGTTTTACACGTCAAAGCTCGGCTTCGAACTAGGCTGGGGCTCGCCTGGCGGGTCGAGTGCTCTTCTCATTTACGACGATCAGGGCACGCGCTGGATGCTAGGGCTTTACCGAGTGGACGCAGTAGTACATCGCAGCCCCGCCGATAACCACATTTCCTTTCGGGTGGCCGAGGCGCAGGCAGATACCATGGTGGCTTGGCTGCGTGCGCGTGGAATCGAGCCTTTCCATCCGCCCGACGCTCCAATACAGGGAACGGTAGACGAACCCATCGTACACGGCTGGATGCCGGCGGCAGCGATCTTCTTTAAAGATCCCGATGGGCATATACTTGAGCTCATCGCCGACTTAAGCGATGCGCCGCGTCCCGACTTTCTATATCGACCGTTGAGCGAGTGGCGGGCGCTCGCCCGCAAAAAAGGCCTAGCCAGGCGATGCACGTGACGGCTACCCGGCACGTGTTTACCTTTTATTATGACTAACTTATCCTCGTTCCAGATCAGCCACGGTTTCGGTAGCCGTACCTGATCTTGTTCTCGTTAGGCGCTTCACGCTCATTGTAGTATCGAGATCGCCATGTCCAGGGTGCTATCGCAGGTTGCGCTCCTCATAATGGCCGCTGCACTGATCGGCCTCTACAAAGTTGGCAGCCTACTCTCTTGGAACCCCATCGCCATCGCGCTTCAACTCATCGCCGTTGGCTTGATGGGTTGGGCGCGATTGACTTTCAAGTGGCGCAGTTTCCACGCATCGGCAGATCCGACGGCTGGTGGGCTCGTAACGACGGGACCATACCGCTTCATCCGGCATCCAATTTATGCGGCCGCATGTTTGTTCGGGTGGGCTGGTGTGGTCGTGCATTGGTCGACACTGAGCGTCGTATTAGGGGCGGCACTGATTGTGGGTAGCCTCGTCCGCATGCTGTGTGAGGAGCGTCTGGTCATGCAGAAGTATCCGCAATACCGCGACTACGCGACAAGCACCTGGCGAATGATCCCTTATCTGTTTTAGGCTGCATAGTATCAGACGATGGCCAAAGGTGCGCCTAACCAAGCGATGAACTCAATCGCCCAATTTCGAATGCAACGGAGGGTTTTTGTCGCAAACACCCTGCGGTGGCTTATCTTGTTCTCGTTAGACCCCTCGATTGCGAGTTATGTCCAAACAATTCATTGGCGCAGCACTCCGGCCGATTCCGGGTACGATCGAAAAAAATCGGATGAGTGTCGGGGAGCCTGGACTTCCCCGGCAATTTCGCTGGGGATCAGAGACGATTCAGATTCTTCAAGTCCTCAGGACTTGGCGAGAGACAGGAGCTTGCCGACATGGCAGTGGCGAGCGGTATGTGCGCAAGCATTGGTTTGAAGTGATGCTCAGCCCGAAAGACCGGGCAGATATCTACTTTGAGAGACAGGCGCGGTCGGGAAAGAGCAAGAGTCGGTGGTGGTTGTACACGATTGAGAGAGCAGTACATGATAAGGCCGGGGTCTAACGAACGCGTTCACAGTTTCAACCGTTCGGTACTCGTCTGTGGCTGAGCCTTGTCCGTTAGATGGCAGAGCGCGATCCAAAAGTTGACTTCAACGGACCTTGGCCATTTTGTGGCGAGTTCCTGAGAGGAGTCGGAAGTTAAGGGCAAGGTGAGGTGCAAGGATGTCACATCGAAGATTGTCGGTAACCGTTCTTGGTAGCGGCGGTCCGATAGCCACTGCGGATCGCGTCTCATCTGGATACCTTTTGTCCATCGACGGAAAGCCGCGGATTCTCTTAGATGCAGGTGGCGGAACTTTCGAGCGCATCGGACGGAGTGGACTCGATATTTCTTCTCTTGAGCAAATTCTCCTTACGCACATGCACATTGACCACACGAGCTGCCTGCCAGCAATCATCATGCATCTATATATGTGTGACCGGAACAGGCCGATCGCTCTAACTGGTCCAACCGGACGTCGTGGAAACGACCTTGCGCCTGAAAATGCTGCGCCGCAGCCCGGGGTGATCGAATTCGTTCGATTACTCTTCGGACCCGATGGCGCCTGGCGCTATATGAATACGTTTGAAGGTTTCGGCATTAATGTGCGCGAGACCCAAAGCGCTCCATTAGATCCAACGGTTCACACTGTTCCAGTTGACCAAGTGCTCGCAGATCTTGGCGTATCGATCTACGCAGTTGGTGTCCCGCACGGAATGATGCCTGCAGTAGCATTCCGAATAGAATGCGGCGACCAGTCAGTCGTGTTTTCGGGTGACATCTCAGGATCGACTGCAGCGCAGATCGCACTCGCGAAGAATTGTTCCATGCTCATTCACGATTTTGCCCTGCCCGAGCGGGACGTACCGCATGGAAAGTTACATGCCAAGCCTTCCGCGGTGGGCAAAACTGCCGCTGAAAGTGGTGCTAAAATACTTCTCCTATCCCATTTTATGCCGGCGATCGAAGGTGAACTTGGCGAAGCAATCGAGATCGTGCGACGACATTACAGCGGCAGAATTGAGGTCGCACATGATCTTAAGACCTATGACTTGCTTTGACTACTCGACCACCACGCACGCTCTCCGCAACGCCTGAGTGGTTCACTCAGCGTGCCAAACGCATCTAACCAGTCGATGAAGCCAACGGCCCCTGATGGAGTGAAGTCCAGCGTGTTTGCCACGACGCCCTTGCGGTGGTTTATCTCTTTCTCGTTAGACTTAGACTTCTTTTTAGACAGAGATCTGTTAGCCTCAGCAGGTGCATTTTAAGCGTAACTGGACCGGGCTGACTCCTTCTTGCGCGTTAATCAGCTTGGCGATGGAGATAGTTACCCTCCACGCTCAAGAGCGGATATCTCCGGATAAACAATGGGAATATCAATATTCGGATGGGGCAGGGCCGCGAATCGTGAAAGCCGGCACATCCGAAGCCGTATTGGATCTGTCCGATGCTCTTCCTTCGGAAAAAAACGGGCTCACTGTTAATCGGGAAGCAGAGCCGGTCTGGGCGCCCGATTCAAAGCGTGTCGCCTTCAATTATGTTGCTCATGAGCATCGCTCCAATGGATTTGGAACGACCGTCCTCTTTGAACTGCGCGACAATAAATGGGTGTTTCTGCGATCGCCTCTGGATTCCGAGCAGGTTCAGTCGGCTCCGGAAGCGGGTCCCGGAGATGACAATCGGGATCAACTTGCAAAATTGGCCAAAAAATATTTACGAAAAAATACTTACAAGGCCGCTGTTCTACGGCCGCCGATGACTGGCGATTTCCTCCGAGTCGTTTAGATGGACTAACCCTGATACTGCCGTCCTCTGGGCTTTCTCAAGTGATACAAGTCTAGGCGCTCTGGCTGAGCTAAAGGTTGACAGAAAAGGGAATTGGACGCTCATAACAGCCAAAATCCTGTCTGGTAAAGCGGCTGAGAAACAGCAGGACTGATGTCAGGTGATATTGCGTCGAAACGTCTAACCAGGCGCTTGAGCTAACCGCCGCCCGTCATGCGTTACACCTGAAATGATTAAAGCAGGTTCATCCGCAGCCGCACAGGCTCTCAGCAGCGATTCGCTTATCTTTTCTCGTTAGATCTGTCGCCGCTTAATCGGCCGGCTCGTCATGCAGGTGCATCTTGTCGAGAATCGGCTGGATCGATGGCTCGGCTTTCAGCATGGCCGCGTCCATGGCGCTTTGGAACGCCTGGCGCGCCTGCTCCATTTCCTCGTGCGCTGCCTGTACCGTTGGATCCTGCATCGCCGTTTGACGAGCAGCTTCGACTTCCTGTCGCTCAGCCGGAGAAAGATTGGCCAGCTGCTCGGCTAGATTATGGCCGAGAATCGGCTGGATCGATGGGTCGGCTTTGAGCATGGCCGTGTCCATGGCGCTTTGGAATGCCTGGCGCGCCTGCTCCATTTTCTCGTGCGCTGCCTGTACCGTTGGATCCTGCATCGCCGTTTGACGAGCAGTTTCGACTTCTCGTCGCTCGGCCGGGGAAAGATTGGCCAGCCGTCCCTGTTCATTATGGCGCAACCCTTTTCCGGTTTGCGGTGCCACTTCACTAAACGCAACCGATTGGAGCGCTGCACCCAAAATCGGGATCATCATCCACTGTCTCATTTTCATAGTTTGGCATTTACGAGCAAGGCCGGTACCATCGTGAGCATGCTTGTCATGGATCGGATGTCATCCAGTGTCCGGCTTTGCGTTCCTCCCAGCGCATCAATTTGACCCTCGGCCTAACCAAGTGATGAAGCGAATCGCTGTTGTCGCGAAAACCGTTTGTGATGATTAAAACATCCAGCCCGAGTTCGGCCTCGCTCTCTGGATCCCATTCCAGATTCCCGGCTTCCCTAATGCGACTTCGTGCATTCCCGCCGTATCGTCTTCCGACGATGGCAGCGATTCGCTTATCTTGTTTCGTTAGATTTACTTCCGGACGATGAAACGTCGCATTTTTGGGTTTCTTGCTATTGTAGGGCTTCCCTTTTCTTCCTGTGCGGCGCCTGCGCAACGCGCCGGCCCGGCTCCGGCCGGGGCAGCCGAATTGAAAATCACTCAGAGCATCATTCCCCCAGGGAAATGCGGACGTCCATTGCATCGGCCGATGCGGCCAACATTTATCACGATTCATTCGACCGACAATACGTCCCGTAGCGCCGATGCATTCCGTCACGCCGTCCTTATGAACAAAGGGATCCGAGCCCGTCACAATCGGACTGGATTTCTCACCTGGCATTTCACTGTGGACGATCATTCTATTTACCAAACCCTCCCCACTAACGAAACCGGAGAGCATGCCGATTACGAAGGCGCGGGAAACAGGTCTTCAATCGGGATCGAAATGTGTGTAAACCGGGGCAACGATCTTGCCAGCACCATTGACCGCACCGCCCAACTCACAGCCAAACTAATGCGTCAATATGATATCCCTCTCGATCATGTTGTCCCGCACATGCACTGGCGCCAGATCCGTTACAGTGACGGCCGCGATTTAGGGTTCAAAAAATGCCCGAGAATTCTGCTCGATGCCGGTCGTCTTGGTCCAAAGTGGAGTGCGTTCATAGCTAAAGTCTCATTTTATGCACGATGAAAGTCGGCAAGGACGTCCGCTCGGGCCTTCATCTGACACAATGATCCTGTTTTTGCACCGGAGATTTAACGAATCGCTGAAGCAAATCACTTCCCGTCAGAAAAATCATCTTTTGTGACTAAATACTCAAACTCGGGATCAGCTTCGCTCTCCGCATTGATTCGCTTATCTTATTCTCATTAGAAATCGTAGGCGACGGTTCCATAAAATCCGCGACGCTGGCCAAATTGCGGCGCGCCGACGCCAACGCCGCTGCCGTCGCGCAATTCGTAGATGTGGTCTAACAAGTTCACAACATCAAACCGGACTTTGAAGGTGCCGATGTTCGGAACGCGAAAACTTCTCTGCAAGGAAACGTTAAGAGTCGCGTACGATGGAACGGTTTTGGTATTATCAAAGGCGCGGTGCAGCCCGCTGCCGTACAAAACATCGAGCGCACCTCTCCAATCCATCCAGGTGTAGGCTGCGCCAGTGGAGGCGGTGATGCGCTGGTCGTGGTCGAGAAAGATCCAGTGATGTTGGGCGAACTTGAACTCATCCGGGTCCCATAAAAACTCGGCGGTGTCCGGCTCGATTCCGCGGGCCCAAACCCAGCCAACATTTCCATAGGCCGAAACTGCGCCGTGATCGTAATTAGTGGTGAACTCGCCACCGTATTGCCGGCCACGCCCATAATTAAATGAGGACAGCACGAGCGCCTCACCGAACTGGCCTTCGTCGAGCAGCGAATGGGAGCTTTTGTAAAAGCCGTCGACGCCAGCGGTCCAACCCTCCATGATTTGCTGTGTCATGCCGGCATCGAAATAATGCGCGCGCTCGGCCGAGATGGTCGAATCTCTCATGATCGCGGGTTCGTTCGTTGTGCCGACGAACTTTGAGATGGTCGTTTGCGGGACAGCTTCCAATGGCGGCGGGGTGAAATAGCGCGCGTAGCCGGCGTGAAAAATGGTCCCCTTCCAAGGCTCGTAAACGATATTCAGTCGCGGACTGAGCTGGTTTTCGTCTCGGAATGCGTTTTCGAAATCGAGGCGGCCGCCAAAATTAATCGTCAGTTGCTCGAACGGTTTCCATTCGTCCTGCAAATAGAGCCCGTAAAAGTAGCCGTACTTATTGTTGTTATCGACGATCCGCATCGGCATGGTACTGCTTTGAAAGGGGGGGTCCGCCGTACCCGGGAATACAAGCGTGGCCGTATTCACCGTGGCGTACTGCTCGTTGAAAATAAATCCGCCGCGGATCGTATGTTCGTCGTTCAGTTTATAGGCGGAATTGATTTCGAATCCGTTCGAAAGAACGTCGCGATCGAGGCGCGAGGCGACGCCAGTGAAAATCAAATCGCCCACGTCATCCGGGCGAAACAAAATCGAGCTGTAGCGATTGAAGGCCGATGCCTGGAAACTGAGATCTCCGACCGTTCGCTGGTAGGTGAGGATTTCGTAATTGTTCGTTTCCGCCTGAGTTTCATCCAGTTTGGCCGAATTGAAGTTCGAGCGCGTGCCGACGGTGAACACAGGTGTTTGTCCCGGATTATTCGGAATGTCGAAATCACTGTGATTGGCGCCGACGATCAAGCTAATCCGGCTGCTATCGTCGATGATGTATGACAAATAAGTGAAAAATTTGTACTGATCGGTATCGTCGTGGAGCGGATTCGCTGTGCGCGTTGGATTTTCAATACCGATGCCGTTGTGCAGATAACTTTCGCTCACGTAATAAGTCATCTGTCCAACCAGACCGCCACGCTCGAAACTTTCTTGGAACGTGTCGAAACTGCCGACGAAAATTGACGCTTCGTTGCCGGTAAAAACGGCGCCGTTTTTGGTGTGAATGTCGATGATGCCGGTCGTGCGAAAACCGTACTGTGCCGGCAATGCGCCGGTGATTAACGAAATATTGTCCGCAAATCGGGTTTGCAGTTCCTGGCCGAAACCCGGAATGCTTTCTGGCAAAAGCACATCGTCGATCCGGTATTGCAAATTCGCGTGCTCGCCGCGGACGTGCAGTTGACCAAACGAATCCTGGGCCACGCCGGGAAAACGCAGGATAGTTTGATTGAAGGGGGCATTTTCTCCCTGTGCCTGCGAATCGAGCCGATCCGGCCCGACTGTGTAGCGCGTCGCACCGAGGCTTGGAACGATCTGCTCGCGTGAAATATCCAGTTCCTGACTGGTGACGACCACGCTTTGGGCGGTGGTCGTTCCAGGAGAGGCGGAAGGTGATGGTGTTGGGGTCGGTGACGACAGTGCGCGGCCAGCTTCCTGCGCCGACGTGATGCTTGCTAGCATCAGGGTCGCGATCGATGCGATTAGAAATTGTTTCATTCGGATTTTTGCAAAATGGATTTTTCAAAGTGGTGGTGGGTTGTGGCTACGCGATTTCGCGAAGCCGGGTAAAGCAGCGCCTCTGCACAAAGGCATACCGGGATATTTCAGGCGAAGATGGGCTAAATGCTCCGCGCGAAGACGCGGTCCGCTTGTGTGCTAAGCGATTGCCGGCGGCGCGTGCTCGAAGATGCTCGAGCCCAGAAATAACGACGCAACCCAGGTGGAATTGAGCGTCGAAAGTTCGGAAAATTGAACGACCTCAATCGGCGGCTCCAAAACCGGAGCTGCGATCGCGTGATCGTAATTGCCAGCGGCAATCAGCGTAACAGCGCATTCGTGATGCGCCTCGTTCGCGTCCGGATGAAGGCACTCATGCAAATGCGGCGAAGCGGTCAGCGCGAGCGCGAAGATAAATGCGTCGATCAACCCGAGGCCAACCACGCTGCGTCTCATCGGACGCGATCTTCTCTTTCGACCCACCATTGCGCAAGAGATTTTTGTCATCCAGCAGATGGATCATGCCGGCGACGGCACATCGCTGCGCTTGTGCTAGGGACCAAACTGGATTACGAATGCGCAGCAAAATGTTTGGTCTGGCTAAGATTTATTTCATTATTTTCGGTGCATTGACGATTGTCGGCGGCGTCGTTGGATTTCTTAAGGCCGGCAGCACAGCGTCGCTCATCGCCGGGTCGATTTCCGGAGTTCTTCTTCTCATTGCCGCCTTTTTGTTGCCGGCCAATCAACTTGCTGGATTGCTCGTTGCCCTGATCGTTTCACTTCTTTTGACGGCATATTTTGTTCCGAAATTTCTGCGAACCGGCAAAGTGATGCCGGCCGGCTTGATGTCCATTCTGAGCGTGATCGGCGTCGTTCTGGCTGTTATCACCTGGTTAAAAAAATAATTGTCGCGTTGAAAAAATTCGTGTGCGCACGCGGCGGCTGCTCGTGCAGTTTTTTCTGGCGTTAATTCTCATCGCAATCGGCTATCGCTGGATTTCGCTCGAGCGCTTGCAGCATTTGGCGCCGGTCGAGGTGACTGAATCACCGACGCCGGAAGCCACTGCGACCAAGCCGCCGATCGTCACCGGAAAACTCGACACCAACAAACTGTTTAATGGAATCACGCTGCATTCGACGGTCGAAACAGAGCCGGGCGCGGACGCGACCACTGAACGGGTCGATCCCGACAGTTACGTTCTCGATTTGAAATTGCAGGCACGAGTGCCGACGCCTGACAAAACGATCGAGGAGCTGGCCAAGGTCAATCCGAAATTGCCCGAACTTTTGCCTGGTCTATCGAGCATGATTGGTCAGGACCCGGTTTCGCCGTTGTTCACGCAACTTTATGAAACGAAGACGCGAATGCTGCGCGAAAATCTGGTCCGGCTCGATCTCGAGCTTTCGCGTCACAATTTCTTCGATTGCCAGACCATCTTGCAATTGCAGCACCTGCAAACCCACCGCAAAGCATTGCTTCTCCAGGCCGACATGGATGTCGATTGTGACGGTTCGGATTCCGATCGAATGCCGATTGGGGCCGGCGCGCCGACTAATTTCAAACCGTTCACCAGTTATCGCTGGCAAAAGAAAACGGCGGCGCCCAATCCGTATCTGCCGGCAACCGAAGATCGATTGAAACATGCCCAAGATGAACTCGCCCTGCCCACGACGCCGCCGGATCGCAAGCGCGATTTGCGCAATGCGATCACGCAATTGCGCACAGAAATCGGGACGCTCGATAAATTTAGCTTTCTCATTGGCGCAACCGACCCTTATATCGTGATTCCTGGAATGTTCGCCCACGCGCGCGATGGCGCAAAGGTCGGCGATTACGTGCTCGTTATTTTCGGCGACGCAATTTACCCGGCAATTGTTGGCGACATCGGGCCTAACGATAAAGTCGGCGAGGCATCGCTTCGTATTGCCAAAGAAATTAATTCGCTCGCCACACCTTACAACCGGCCGGTGAGTGACCTTAAAGTCACCTATTTAATTTTTCCGGGAACAGCGGAGATGCCGTTCGGCCCGCCGGATTTAGGAAAGCTGCAGGCGCGCTGTCAGCAATTGGTGGATGAAATCGGCGGCGCAACGATGCCGCTTCATCAGTGGGAAAATATTATCCCTCCGCCGCCTACGCCAACCCCAAGTCCGAGTCCTTTGCCATCGCCGGCTGAACCAACACCTCCTCTGGCTGCGCCGGCGGCAACGTTCGCGTTCCCGTTGGCGAGTCCGACTCCGACTCCTTAGTGCATTGATCTCGGGCCAAACTAATCTCGTGGTGCGCCGTAATTAAACGGTTGCAACGCTGGCGGCTCGTCGTAATCCGGGTCGCGAGTGATTATCCGTCTGCGAGCTGGGGGAGACTCCTCAATGGGGGTGCCGCGAGCGGCAATCACAACTCGACCGGAGGGAAGACGCAGAATCGGACGACCGTCTGGAGTCATGCCAATCCGCCGTGCGCGAAAATATCCGCGATACCGATATGGTTCGCGTAGCCGAGCGGCTTGTTCAGCACCACTGCCATCAACATGCGATCGATGTGCCGATGTGCCAGCTACGGAAGTTTTGGTCTGACTGCGCGAGTGCGATGCGATCGCGGGTTCAGAACTGATCGTGGTGGAATTGGAAGCTTTCGCCTCGGATTCGTTAGGCACAGAATTGTTCGAGGCGACAGATTGATTATTCGCGCCATTTCCGGCGGTCGAACTCTCGTCTGGACCTTCAGCCGGAACCTGAGGTTGCGACTGTAGATTAGGGCCCGCAGCTTGGGCCACACCTGCCAGCCCAGCCACCGCCGGAGAAGCCGTAGCGGCAGGTAATGGATTAGCCGCGACCACGGTCGGAGCCGAATTCGAGGTTTTTTCTTCAGGTGGAGTTTGCGGTGAATTCCGTGCCGTTGTCGGGACGGTTGATTGAGGAACTCCGACCGGAACGCCGATCTCTTTGGGCGATCGGCCAAGCCGCAGCACACCAGGAAAGAATGCTGCCGCCACACCCGCAGCAACAAAAACCAGCAACGCGAAGGCGATTGCTCCCCGCACAACTTGCGCAACAGGCGTCGCGTCGACCGTCGTTGGAATTCCCAGTTTGCGTCGAATCGACTGACTCCGTTCGAGCGTGGTGAGGCATTGTCGCATTTCCTTTTCCAACACGACCGGATCCTGTGGACGATCATCTGGCTGCTCGCTTAGCATGGCGCTGAGGAGATGACGTAAAGCTCGTGGCAGCCCGCGCAACTTCAGACGACGCAGTCGACCATTCGCGCCGTTCGTCAGTGGCGCGGCACCTGTTAGCAAAAAAAAGACGGTTGCGGCCAGGGAGTATACCTCAGAACGAAAATCCAACGGCTGATTGTGCAGCTGTTCCGGACTGGCGAACTGGGGCGCGATTGCCGGCGCGAGCGCTGTGCCCTCGGTTTCAGAGACGTGCGACTCACCGCTGGCCAGGCCAAAGTTCAAAAGCTTAACGAATGGCCATCCACCATCCGGCGCGGCGCCTGGAACGATTATAATATTCGAGGGTTGCAACGCGTGGTGGGTTACGCTGAAAAATGCGGCCGCTTCCAACGCCCGGACCACCTCCAGACCAACGCGCAGCCCAGCTTCCGGTGGCATCGGACCATTGGCGACAACCCATGCGTCAGTCGTTTCTCCTTCAACAAATTCAGTGACAAGAACGAAAAACTCGTCTTCGACACCAACTTCAATCACCCGTGCAATGTTTACATGGTCGAGCTGTTGCGCTGAACGAGCGCGCTGTTCAAATCGATCTCGCGCGGCGGGATCAATGCCCGCGAGTGGAATCAACTGGAGCGCAACCGGTTGACTGGAGCGAAGGTCAGTTCCTTTATAAATGATGGCAGCTCCGCTGCGACCCAGTTCCTCCGGAGTTCCGTCGGCGCCGGCGGAAATTCGGTAGTGCTTGAAAAAAATCCTTGGATCCATCGTAGGTTGGGCGCCTTGATCGCAACCCGATCCGGCCTCCTCTGGTAAGACTGGAGTTTTGCCCGATCCATTCACTGCATTCAAGTGAACCAGCCGACCAGCTCAAAGTTGCGCAAGTCGCAACGGTTTAGGCGAAAGACCTCTAAAGGGGCTGCCCCGCTTGGACTCGAACCAAGAATAACGCCTCCAAAGGGCGCTGTGTTACCATTACACCACAGGGCAATGAGTTACCGACTTTCGCGAATTGCAGTGTGATCGCAAGATCGACGATCACATTCCGAGCAAATCGAATCGCACTCTGGTCGCGCAAATCCGACGATGCAGCGCGTCGCCAGTTAATTAACCGACTAAGGACGACTGAAACGGATTTTCGCCGGTACGTGAATATTTAACGCTGGCGAGAATCGAACGCACGTTGCTAACGATTTCGTCCGGTGCCAACGGCTTGCGCAGGTAACCGGTCAATCCAGCCTTCATTAAGGCGCTGAGACGTTCACGTTGGATAAAGCCGGTGCAAAGAATTACCGGAATATCCGCGCGGATTTCGCGGAGACGATGGAAAGTCTCTTCGCCGTCCATGAAGGGCATCGTGAGATCGACCAACACGAGTTGATAGGAGAGTGGGCGTCGCCGAAACAGGTCGAGACATTCGAAGCCCGACTGCGCCGTTGTCACATTATAGTCGGCGTTAACTAGAATCTGCTTGATCAGTGTCAACGTCATCTCCTCGTCATCCACCACCAGGATCCCGGGCTTGGCAGCGGGAATTTTAGCCACCGTGCGAGGCTTCAAAAACGGCGACAGGTCCGGATGCATCAGCGTCTTTTCCCGCACACCGCCGGCCTCCTGCGCCAACTGAGCTGCGACCGATTCCGCGCGCTCGATGCTTTGCTGCAGCATGTCGAGATATTTTCCGGAGTTGCCGCCGCCTTCACAGGATTTTTCGATTTCGGCACTCGTCCCGGAAATGATCTGGAGGAGATTATTCAGCTCGCTCGCCGCTCGTGAGACAGATTCGCTGGGAACGGTCTCTCCAGTCGGTTTTTTACCTTTGGGGCCGGAATTCATTCGGTTTGTTTTCTGAGCATGACCGGTGCCTGTTGCGCGAATTCTTAATCAGGCCCACACCTTCGAGTACCGGGTAGTGCGAAGGCCTGTCGGGCGTAAGCCCTCGGTTCGATGAGCTACCGGGCGATCGCGTTAGCGAGACGGATTCGTTTTCAGAAGCCGCGTCAATTCTCAGAAGCGATTCACCCGCCAACTCCCGTGCATCCTCGACCATTTGGTCTATTTGATGATCGTTATGCGAAGGATCATGATGAAATAGCAGGAGTCGACGCACGCCGCCCTGCTTCGCCAATTTGACGCTATCTGACAGACAGCCGTGACCCCAACCGACCCGCTGCCCGTATTCTTCGGTTGTATATTGCGTGTCGAGAACCAACAGATCCAGATCGCGAATGAATTCAATGAGGTCACGATGGGTCGAGGCGGTCGCAGAACTTCGTTCGTTTTCGTTTCGATAGGGTTCATGATCTGGCAAGTAGGCAAGACTGCCAGCCGCCCCTTCGATCCGAAACCCGGTGCATCCACCGGGATGATTGAGCCGCGTCGTTCGAACGACAAGATTCCCAAGCTCTGTTGCGCCAGGAGAGAGCTCATCCACCAGGCTGAGACCGCGCATTTGATCCAGGCCGACTGGAAAATGGAGCGGGCTCATTTGGTTTGCGAGTGCGCGTTGCAAATGTAACGAGCGACCATACGCGCCAAAAATGCGTATGCGATTCTCCGGCGAATAGGCTGGAGCAAAAAACGGTATTCCGTGGATGTGATCCCAGTGAGTATGAGAAAGGAGTAAGGTGGCAGTGATCGGATTTTCTGGCACCGCACGGAGCAGCTGTTCCCCGAGAGAACGAATTCCACTTCCGGCATCAAGAATTAAAAGTTGATCGTCCGAGCGAATTTCGACGCATGGAGTATTACCTCCATATCGCATGTTTACCGGCACCGGAGTGGGTAAAGAGCCACGCACTCCGTGAAACCGGATGGTGATTTCATTGTTGGCAGACATCCTCGTAATTCTTCTCTTTCGGCGGCAGGGGAAGAGTCACACATGACTGCCGCCAACAGGCACATTTCTCTTCAAGCACGGCCCATGCCGTTAGCCCGAGTCAGCGGGGCGGGAATGTTTTCTTCCACGGAGTCTATACCCGACCGACCAGGACGCCATATCTCCATCATTTCCGGGACCGCGCTCCTGATGTCGATCGGGAATCTGTCTCTCGATTTCGGTCGTCCCGAACATACATGCGACACACGAACAGAAATCGCGTTCGCAAATCCGGCTGATCGGGCCTATATTTCGGGCCCCATTATGAAGGAACTTCGTGTCGACAATCTCCATGTAACGATC
>Ga0335076_10004680_pt1 | contig 13856 bp, 16 predicted proteins | sample Lox_Sample_25_FD_206717 | JGI IMG/M metagenome (GOLD analysis project Ga0335076, IMG submission 206717) | Soil microbial communities from Loxahatchee National Wildlife Refuge, Florida, United States - Lox_Sample_2.5 | ecosystem: Environmental > Terrestrial > Soil > Wetlands | place: USA... | reverse complement strand
ATTTCGCTGTCCGACTAGACATGGCGCAGCGTCCGCTGCGTGGGCGCGGGCGGGACGCAGGCGATCGCGCGGGCGGCGATGCGGCGGTAGATCAGTTCGGCGCAGAGGTTGATGCCGGGCAGCGCGAGGAGGAAGCCGACCCAGCGGTAACCGGGCAGCTCGCGCCAGAGGCGGGCGAAGGCGGCGGCGCCGGAATAGAGGCGGCCGGCGGCGTCGAGGACATGGATGCGGCGGCGCGCGGTGGCGCCGTCGACCTGCCAGCGCTTGAGCGCCCAGGGCACTTCCGCCACGTCGCACCAGGCGATGAGGCGCGAGCGGCCGGCGCTCAGCATCTGATAGTCGAGCATGCGGCCGCGGCAGATCGGGCAGTCGCCGTTGTAGAAGACCGTAAGAACGGCGCGCGGCGAGCGCGCGGGATCGCCGGTGACGACGGCGGGCATGGCGGCCGGCCGCGCCTCTTCGGCGAGGCGGCAGGCGCTGCTATCGCGGACCCACTGCATGATCGTTCTCCCTTCGGTTGTTTCTGTATTAACCGAAATCGCCGAGAAAAATTTTTATGCCACCTTGGCGACGAACTTGGCGACCTTGGCGCCCATGCGGATGAGCGTGACGAGCGTCGATTTCGGCAGCGCCTTCACCTGGTCGTACCAGCCGGCGAGGCCGTCGAGGAACAGCAGCATCGAGTCGATGCGCGCCTTCACCTCCGGGTCGGTCTTCGGGTCGGCCTCCGCCTCGCGCGCGCAGTCGCGCAGCATGGCGATGGTGGGGTCGATCTCGCGCCGCTTGCGCTCCTCGACGATGAGGCGGAGCATCTCCCAGTTGTCCTTGATGCTCTCGAAATGGTCGCGGCGGTCGCCGAGCACGTGGGTGAGGCGGATGAGGCCGAAGGCCTGCAGCTCCTTCAGGCTGGTGCTGACGTTGGAGCGGGCGATCGAGAGGGTGTCGGCGATCTCCTCGGCGGTGAGCGGCGCCGGCGCCAGGTAGAGGAGCGCGTGGATCTGCGCGATCGAGCGGTTGACGCCCCAGCGGGTCCCCATCTCGCCCCAGTGCAGGATGTACTTCTCCATCGTCGGCGTCAGGTTCATCGTTAATATCCGTCATTTCTGTTGTGACAGAAATATACGACCGAAACGACGAAATGTCAAGTCGACGGAGGGCAACCCTCTGAGGTCGGGTTGCATCGCCGGCCGGTTACCCGCCGCACTGCTCTTCCTTGCTGCCCCCGCGAAAGCGGGGGTCCAGGGCCGGCGGACCGTCGGTTTCTCTGGACCCCCGCTTTCGCGGGGGGATCAAGGAGAGCGTGGCGCGGCCCAACACCGGCTTGACGCGGCGCTCGCGGGTTTGTGTGATGCAGGGCGACGGCGGCGACCCCATATCGGCGCGGCGAACGAGGATGCGACTCATGGACAGCCAAACCAAAGACAAGATCGTCAAGTCCGATGCCGAGTGGCGCCAGCAGCTGACGCCCGAGCAGTACAAGGTGGCGCGCCGGCACGGCACCGAGCGCGCGTTCTCGGGTGCCTACTGGGACAACCACGAACCCGGCCTGTACCGCTGCGTCTGCTGCGGCGAGCCGGTATTCGATGCGCAGACGAAGTTCGACTCCGGCACCGGTTGGCCGAGCTTCTACCAGCCGACGGCGGCGGCGGCCGTCGAGACCGAGACCGACCGCAGCTTCTTCATGACGCGCACCGAAGTGCACTGCGCCCGCTGCGCCGCGCATCTCGGCCACGTGTTTCCGGACGGGCCGCAGCCGACCGGCCTGCGCTATTGCATCAATTCGGCGTCGCTGACGTTCGAGCCGAAGAAATAGGGCCGGAAACGCAAAGGCCGTTGATGGACGCCGACTCCAGCGCGGGCAGCTCCTGATGCGGTGCCGACGTCGCCGCAGCGCCGCGTCATGAGCGACTCTGCCCCCCGCAAGACCGCCCTCGTCACCGGCGCGGCGCAGCGCATCGGCAAGGCGATCGCGCTCGACCTGGCGAAGGCCGGCTGGGCCGTCGCGGTGCACTACCATCGCTCGGACGCCGACGCGGCGGCCGTCGTCGACGCGATTCGCACCTTAGGCGGCGCGGCCGTCGCGCTGCCGGCCGACCTCTCTCGCGAATCCGAGGTCGAGACGCTGGTGCCGCGCGCCGGCGCGGCGCTCGGCCCCCTCACCTGCCTCGTCAACAACGCCGCGCTGTTCGAGCTGGACACCGCCGCGACGGCGACGCGCGCCTCCTGGGACGCCCATATCGAGACGAACCTGCGCGCGCCGCTGGTGCTGGCGCAGGCCTTCGCGCGGCAGCTGCCGGCCGGGGCCGCCGGCAACATCATCAACATGCTGGATCAGCGCGTCTGGAATCTGACCCCGTATTTTCTCTCCTACACGGTGGCGAAATCGGGCCTCTGGACGCTGACGCGGACTCTGGCCCTGGCGCTGGCGCCGCGCATCCGCGTCAACGGCATCGGGCCGGGCCCGACGCTGCCGAGCCCGCGCCAGAGCGACGCGCAGTTTGCGGAGCAGAGCAAGTCCGTCCCCTTGGGCCGCGGCACCACGCCGGAGGAGATCTGCAGCGCCGTCCGCTTCCTGCTTGACGCCCCGGCCGTGACCGGCCAGATGATTGCGCTCGACGGCGGCCAGCATCTCGGCTGGGCCCAGGCAAAAAGGGGCCAGTTTGCCGACGAATAAAGCGGAAACGACTGAATTCCGCCGCTGCGGGTGGTCTCGCAGCCACAAGTTGTGCACATGGCGGGAACCGCGAACGAGGTGATCGCCTCGTCAAGAAAAAAAACCATATTGTTACGGTCAATTTGTCCTTAGGTTACAGGGTTCGATGGGTTTATTTATTGATTTCAGTCCTTTAGAGTTTTATGCCTCTTTTTTGTGCAGCCGCGTGAAAGCGTCGGGATTGCCTCGCCTGCAGCCTCTGGCGCGGGCCTTACCAACAAAGTTATCCACAGATTTCGTGGATATCTGGCGGCGAGCCGCAAGAGCCGCGGAATTCCGCCATTTCCGCCCCGTCGAGTGCTGATGACCGAGGACGCATCGAAGCGGAAGACGCGCGCCAGGACGGACGACAGGCGCGCGCGCGCCGAAGGCGAGCCGTTCGTCCCGATCCCCGGCGGCGCGCTCGCCGAAGGCGCCGGCGTGATCGAGGCACAACTCGCGCGTCTGCCGGCCGGACCGGGCGTCTACCGCATGCTCAACGCCAAGGGCGATGCGCTCTATGTCGGCAAGGCCAAGAGCCTCAGGAAGCGCGTGGCGGCGTACACCCAGGTCGATCGGCTCTCCAACCGGCTGCGCCGCATGGTGGCGGAGACGGCGAGCCTCGAGGTCATCTCGACGCAGTCCGAGGTCGAGGCCCTGCTGCTTGAGATCAACCTCATCAAGCGGCTCATGCCGCGCTACAACCTCTCGCTGCGCGACGACAAGTCGTTCCCCTATATCCTCATCACCGGCGACCACCAGGCGGCGCAGATCCTGAAGCATCGCGGCACCCACAGCCGCAAGGGCGACTACTACGGCCCGTTCGCGTCGGCCGGCGCCGTCAACAACACGATCACCGCGCTGCAGCGCGCCTTCCTGCTGCGCTCCTGCTCCGACAACGTGTTCGCGACCCGCACGCGCCCCTGTCTCCAGTACCAGATAAAGCGCTGCTCCGGCCCCTGCGTCGGCCGCATCGGAACGGAGGATTACGGCAAGCTGGTCGACGAGGCGCGCGAGTTCCTTTCCGGCCGCAGCCGCGACGTGCAGCAGCGCCTGGCCCAGGAGATGCAGGCGAAGAGCGATGCGCTCGAGTTCGAGGCGGCGGCGCGCCTGCGCGACCGTATCCGGGCGCTCGCCCACATCCAGTCGCATCAGGCGATCAACGTCGCCGGCCTCGACGAGGCCGACGTCATCGCCGCGCACCAGGCCGGCGGGCAGACCTGCATCCAGGTCTTCTTCTTCCGCGCCGGCAGCAACTACGGCAATCGCGCCTATTTCCCGAGCCACGACAAGGAGCTCACCCTCGGCGCCGTGCTCGCCGCCTTCATCGGTCAGTTCTACGACAACAAGGAGCCGCCCCGGCTCGTGCTGGCGAGCGAGACGCCGGATGAGATGGCGCTGTTGCAGGCGGCGCTCACGAGCAAGGCGGGCCGCGTCGTGCGCCTGGAGGTGCCGCGGCGCGGCGCCAAGCGCGACCTGATCGACCAGGCCCTGGTGAACGCGCGCGAGGCGCTCGCCCGCCGCCTGTCGGAGAACGCCTCGCAGCGGCGCCTCCTCGAGGGCGTGGCGGCGGTGTTCGGTCTCGAAGGCGCGCCGGAGCGCATCGAGGTCTACGACAACAGCCACATCTCCGGCCGCAACGCCTACGGCGCCATGATCGTCGCCGGGCCCGACGGCTTCATCAAGGGCGCCTACCGCAAGTTCGCCATCGCCGACCCGGCGACCGAGCCGGGCGACGACTACGCCATGATGCGGGAGGTGCTGACGCGCCGCTTCGCCCGCGCCCTCAAGGAGGACCCGGAGCGCGAGCGCGGCACCTGGCCGGACCTCGTGCTGATCGACGGCGGCGCCGGGCAATTGAGCGTCGCCTGCGAGGTGTTCGCCGACCTCGGCGTCACCGACGTCGCCGTCGTCGGCATCGCCAAGGGGCCGGAGCGCGACGCCGGCCGCGAGCGCTTCTTCATGCCGGGGCGGGAACCTTTCGGCCTGGAGCCGAAGGATCCCGTCCTGTATTTCCTCCAGCGGCTGCGCGACGAGGCGCACCGCTTCGCCATCGGCGCCCATCGCGCCAAGCGGTCGAAGCAGATCGCGCAGTCGCCGCTCGACGAGATCGCCGGCATCGGGGCGCGACGCAAGCGCGCACTGCTGCTGCATTTCGGCTCGGCACGCGCCGTCTCCCGGGCCGGCGTGGCCGATCTGCAGGCGGTCGAGGGCATCAGCGAGACGGTGGCGCGGCGGATTCACGAGCACTTCAATCCGCAGGGCTAGGTGGATAGAATGCGCCGCGCCACGCAGCCACGGACGCCGACGCATCATGCTGACCGACTTCCCCAACTTGCTGACCCTCTCGCGCATCATCATCATCCCGGTGCTGGTCGGCCTGTTCTATCTCGATGACGTGGTCTGGCGCTGGGTCTCGGTGGCGCTGTTCAGCCTGGCCGGCGTCACCGACTATTTCGACGGCTATTTCGCGCGCCGCTGGGCGCAGATCTCGGCCTTCGGGCGCTTCCTCGATCCGATCGCCGACAAGCTCCTGGTCGCCGCCGTGATCCTCATGCTGGTCGCCCGCGGCCGCATCGCCGGCCTCGTCGTGCTGCCGGCGCTCGTCATCCTCTGCCGCGAGGTGATGGTTTCCGGCCTGCGCGAATTCCTGGCCCAGGTGAATGTCGGCGTGCCCGTCAGCCGGCTCGCCAAATGGAAGACGGCGCTGCAGCTGGTGGCGCTCGGCGTGCTCATCGTCGGCGACGCCGCCGGGCCCTGGGCGCAGTGGTGCGGCGAGCTCGGCCTCTGGATCGCCGCCGCGATCACGCTGGTGACCGGCTACGACTACCTGCATGCCGGGCTGAAGCACATGACGCCGCGCGCCAAGCCCGCCGAGCGCGGCCCGCAGCCGCGCGGCAAGCCCGCCAGCACCGCGCAGTAGGCCGGCGGGGCCATGAAGGTGTTCGGCCTGGCGGGGTGGAGCGGCAGCGGGAAGACGACACTGGTCACGCGGCTGCTGCCGGAACTGATCGGCCGCGGCCTCACAGTTTCCACGATGAAGCACGCCCATCACGGCTTCGACGTCGACCAGCCCGGAAAAGATTCCTATGCGCACCGCTGCGCCGGCGCCACCGAGGTGCTGGTCGCCTCCGCCAACCGCTGGGCGCTGATGCATGAGCATCGTGGCGCGCCGGAGCCGACGGCGGCGGCGCTGATGCGGCAGATGACGCCGGTCGACCTGCTGCTCATCGAGGGCTTCAAGCGCGAGGCGCATCCGAAGCTCGAGGTCTACCGGCAGGCCAACGGCAAGCCGTTGCTGCATCCCGACGACGCAAATATCGTCGCGGTGGCGAGCGACGTGACGCTCCCGCGGTCGCCGCTGCCGGTCCTGCCGCTCGACGACGTCGTCGGCATCGCCGATTTCATCATCGGGCACTGCCGGTTGCAGCCGGGAACGCGGGATCGGCATCCGGCCGTCGGCCCGGGCTGACGGCAGCGACGAGAGTCGTCCATGGCGCAATTGACCGACGACTGCTTTGCCGCCGGCGGACCGCTGATGACGCTGGGGAGCGCCCTCGACCTCCTGCTCGCCAGGCTGGTCACGGTGACGGAGAGCGAGCGGCTGCCGCTCGCGCGCTGCGTCGGCCGCATCCTGGCGGCGCCGGTGACCGCGGCCATCGACGTCCCGCCCCACGACAACTCGGCGGTCGACGGCTACGCCGTCTATTTCGAAGACCTGCAGGCGGAGGGCGAGACGCGCCTCCCCGTGAGCGGGCGGGCGACCGCCGGGCACCCGCTCGGCCGTCCGGCCGGACGCCGTGCCGCCGTCCGCATCTTCACCGGCGCCGTCATGCCGGCGGGCGAGAACGGCGCGCCGGGGCCCGATACCGTGATGATGCAGGAGGACTGCCGCCTCGACGGCGGCGACGTCGTGATCCGCCCGGGCATCAAGCGCGGCGCCAACCGCCGCCGGGCCGGCGAGGACGTGCGCACCGGGCGTGAGATCCTGGCGGCGGGTGCGCGCCTGCGGCCGCAGGATGTGGGCCTCGCCGCGTCCGTCGGCTGCACCGACCTCTTGCTCTACCGGCCGCTGCGCGTGGCCGTGTTCTCGACCGGCGACGAGTTGCTCGAGCCCGGCGCGGCGCCAGCACTGGGCAAGGTCTATGACAGCAACCGCTACACCCTGCGCGCGCTGGTGGAGCAGCTGGGCGCTTCGGTGAGCGACCTCGGTATCCTCGCCGACCGCGGCGACGCCATCCGGACGGCGCTGGCAGAGGCGGCGGCGGCGCACGACCTGCTGATCGCCTCGGGCGGCGTGTCGGCGGGCGAGGAAGACCATGTGAAGGCCGCCGTCGAGGCGCGCGGCCGGCTGCATTTCTGGCGCCTCGCCATCAAGCCGGGCCGCCCGATCGCGTTCGGGCAGGTCGACGCCGGCGGGCGTCCCGTGCCCTTCATCGGCCTGCCGGGCAATCCGGTCGCGGCCATGGTGACGTTCCTACGCATCGCCCGCCCCATGATCCTGCGGCTCATGGGGGCGAAGGACCTGGCGCCGACGCTGTTCCCGGTGCGCGCCGACTTCGACCACCGCAAGAAGCGGGACCGGCGCGAATGGGTGCGGGCGCGGCTCGTCCCCGACGGCGCCGGCGGCCTGCTCGCCCGCAAGTTCCCGCGCGATGGCGCCGGCATCCTGTCGTCGCTGGTCGAGGCCGACGGCCTCGTCGAGCTGCCGGAGGGGCTGACCCAGCTTTCGGCGGGCAGCATGGTCGACTTCCTGCCGTTCAGCGAGACGCGCTGACGAGAAACCCCGCTCAGGGCGCTCGTCGGGCGCCGGCGGGGTTTCGTTTGGCGAGGATTCGTGTAACCTCGCGCCCGGCGCTCGGGCCGGGCATATATCGATACAGTCCTTCTATGAAGGAAGGAAGCCCGGTGGAGTCATGTTGCTTAGACACCCTCCTGGGCCGTGGTTGCAACAGATGGAGACATTGCGTCGGTGCCCTCCGCTCTCGTTGCAGATATATGAATCATGGGACCGTGTGCGCCAAACGTCAAGCCAATCGTACCGGAAATTCGCGAGTTAACGCATGAAGATACTTTATTTCGCGTGGCTGAAGGGCAAGGTCGGGATCGGCGAGGAGGCGGTGGCGCCGCCGGCCGAGGTGACGACGGTGGGCGCGCTGCTGGACTGGCTGGCCACGCGCGGCCCCAAGCATGCGGCGGCGCTCGCCAACCGCAGCATCGTGCGCGTCGCCGTCAATCAGGAATATGCCGGCATGGACCAGCCGGTGAAGGCCGGCGACGAGGTCGCGCTCTTCCCGCCGGTGACGGGCGGATTGTAAGACGGCCGTCGGCAGGCGCGCGGCGCGCCCCTACAAATCCGTCCCGCCCAGGGGTAGCATCGCCGGCATGATCAAGGTGCAGCGCGAGGATTTCGACGTCGGCGCCGAGCTCGAGCGGCTGACCGCCGGGCGGCGCGACGTCGGCGGCGTCGCGACCTTCATCGGCCTGGTGCGCGAGCGGCTCGGCGACGCGACGGTCGCGGCGATGACCCTCGAGCACTATCCGGGCATGACGGAAAAGCAGCTCGCGCAAATCGAGGCCGAGGCGCAACGCCGCTGGCCGCTGCAGGCGAGCCTGATCATCCACCGCTATGGCCGGCTCGAGCCGGGCGAGCGCATCGTCTTCGTCGCCACCGCCTCGGCGCACCGCCAGGCGGCGCTCGAGGCCTGCGCCTTCCTCATCGACTGGCTCAAGACCAAGGCGCCGTTCTGGAAGCTGGAGGAAACCGGGGCCGGCGAGCAGTGGGTCGCGGCGAGCGAGAGCGACGATGCGGCCGCGGCTCGCTGGATCAAGAAGGTCGCGGAGTAGGCCGCCGCCCAGCAAGCTTTTCCGATCGGGGGGAATCATGTCGGACACCGAGCTCTGCTACATGAGCGCGACGGAGGCGCTCGCCAGCTTCCGGGCACACAAGCTGTCGCCGGTCGAACTCATGCGCGCGGTCATCGCCCGCGCCGAGGCGGTCGAGCCGAAGATCAACGCCTTTCCCATGAAATACTACGAGCGCGCGCTCGAGCAGGCGAAACAGGCGGAGGCGCGCTACGTGAAAGGTGGCCGGCTGCGCGCGCTCGAAGGCTTGCCGGTGGCGATCAAGGACGAGGCCTACATCAAGGGTGAGCGGATGACCAACGGCTCGCTACTCTACAAGGACAACGTCAGCGACGAGACCAATCCGACCATCGACCGCGTGCTCAAAGCCGGTGCCATCATGCATGCGCGCACGGCGACGCCGGAGTTTTCCTGCGCCCCCTGGACGCATTCGAAGCTGTGGGGCATCACGCGCACGCCCTGGAACCTGCGCTATTCCTGCGGCGGTTCGTCCGGCGGCTCGGCGGCGAGCCTGGCCGCGGGCACCTCGGCGCTGGCCAGCGGCTCCGACATCGGCGGCTCCATCCGCATCCCCGCCTCCATGTGCGGCGTCGTCGGCTTCAAGCCGCCCTTCGGCCGCAACCCGGATTCGCCGCCCTTCAACCTCGACCAGTACAACCATATCGGGCCGCTGGCGCGCACGGTCGCGGACTGCGCCGTCTTCCAAAACGTGATGGCCGGGCCGCATCCCCAGGACATCGCGACCGTGCGCCCGAAGCTGCGCATTCCGGCCGCCCTCGGCGACGTCCGCGGCTGGCGCGTCGCGCTCTGCGTCAATCCGGCGGAATACGACATCGAGCCCGACGTCGTGACCAACACGCAAAGGGCCGCCGATGCCTTTCGCGCCCTCGGCGCCGTCGTCGAGGAAGTCGACCTCGGTTGGAAGCGCGACGACGTTGCGCACGCCGCGTCGGCGCACTTTGGCACCATTTTCGCACCGTCGATCGCGCAGCACATCCGCAAGCACGGCAAGCTGCTGAACGACTACACGCTCGACTTCGCGGGCCTGGCGAAGACGACCGGCAAGGGCGACTATCTGCAGGGCCTGCTCATCGAGGCCCGGATGTACGAGACGCTCGGTGCGGTGTTGCAGAAATATCGCGTCCTGCTTTGCCCGACGCTTCCGCTCCCCGCCACCATCGCCGGCGAGTCCTACGTGAAGCGCAAGCTCCGCATCAACGGCAAGCAGCAGGCGTCAATCAGCCACTGGCTGATGACGATCTGCTTCAACATCCTGAGCCGGTGCCCGGTGATCAGCCTGCCGTCCGGCCTGGCCGCGAGCGGCGTCCCGACGGGGCTGTCGATCGTCGGCCGCACCTATGACGATGTCAGCGTCTTCCGCGCCGCCGCAGCCTATGAGCGGCAGGATCCCTGGTACGGGTCGAAGGCCCGGCGGCCGGCGCTCTAGGCTATTGTTGGTTGCCGTTGATGGAGATGATCGACACGGTCACCTCCTTGCCCCCGAACATCAGCCGCACGACGAGCGGATTGTTGGCGGTGTCGCTCGTCGTTCCCAGCCCGAGGCCGCCGACGATGCGGGCGCCCGCCAGCAACGCCGGCGTGATGGCGGTGCCGATCCCGGTGCCCGACAGGGCCAGCTCCTGCATCGAGAGCATCGTCGCGTCGGCGAGCGCTGCCCGCGGGATGACGTCGGCACCGCTCACTTCGGTCGCCCGCGTGACGCCGACGGGAAACGCCGCGACGACGGCCGCCGCGACCACGCAACTTCGCAAGCTCCTGGAAACCATCTCCGACCCCCACCCGAATCGCAGCCGGAACGCGCAAGCCCACCCGCACAGGCTGCCACAGCCGACCTACGCCAGCAAGTTACGCTGCGGTGACAGGATCGATCTTGGAGATGGAGGGGGCGACCGCGTGGGGTCGCCCCGGGAGTCCCTACGCCGCGCTCGCCGTCGTTGCCGGCGCGCGGACCAGCGTCTCGTAGTCCTGCATCAGGTGGCGGGTGATCGGGCCGACCTGGAAGTTGTAGGGGCCGATCTCGCCGACCGGCGTCACTTCCGCGGCGGTGCCGGTGATGAAGACCTCGTCGGTCTTCGCCAGCTCCTCCGGCATGATGGCCCGCTCGATCACCTCGATGTTGCGCTTGCGCGCGAGGTCGATGACCGTCTGCCGCGTGAGGCCGTTGAGGAAACAATCGGGCTTCGGCGTATGCAGCTTGCCGGCCTGGGCGAGGAAGATGTTGGCGCCGGTCGCCTCGGCGATCTGGCCGCGCCAGTCGAGCATCATGGCGTCAGCATAGCCTTCGTTCTCGGCCGCATGCTTGGAGAGCGTGCAGATCATATAGAGGCCGGCGGCCTTGCTTGAGGTCGGCGCCGTCTCGGGCGACGGCCGCTTCCACTTCGAGATCGCCATGCGGATGCCCTTGGTCTTGGTCTCCGGCGCAAAATAGGCCGGCCATTCCCAGGTCGCGATCGCCAGGTGGATCGTGTTCTTCTGCGCCGAGACGCCCATCATCTCGCTGCCGCGCCAAGCGACCGGGCGGATATAGCAGTCGCGGAGCTTGTTCGCCTCCATGGTCTGCCGCTTGGCGGCGTCGATTTCGGCGACGCTGAAGGGAATCTTGAAGCCGAGGAGCTCGGCCGACTTGTGCAGACGCTCGCTGTGCGGCGTCGACTTGAAGATGCGGCCGCCATAGGCGCGCTCGCCCTCGAAGACGCAGCTCGCATAGTGAAGCCCGTGGGTGAGGACGTGGACCTGAGCGTCGCGCCAGGGCACGAGCTTGCCGTCGAACCAGATGACGCCGTCGCGATCGTCGAAGGGCAGCACGCTCATGGATGTCCTGCCTTGTTGGAACTGCGGGGAAGGCTATCATTTCGGCGACAACACCGCCGAATCAAGGGATGATCTTAGGGCTTTCCGGAAAATATGTCAACATGGCTGACATAAAATCTCCCGCCAATCCGCTGTTCCTGCGCGAGGAGGACCTGCGCCAGGGGATCGAACTGCTGTTCTATGCCTATCGCGACTTCACCACCGAGGCAGACGCCATGCTGACCCAATACGGCTTCGGGCGCGCGCATCATCGCGTCATCTATTTCGTCGGCCGCAATCCGGGGATGCCGGTGGCGGCGCTGCTCGACATCCTGAAGATCACCAAGCAGAGCCTGTCGCGCGTGCTGAGCCAGCTGGTGCGGCAGGGCTTCATCACCCAGCGGCCCGGCCCCAGCGACCGCCGGCAGCGACTGCTGGAACTGACGGCGCAGGGCGCCGACCTCGAGCGGCGCCTGACCGAGGCGCAGCGTGCGCTGGTCGCCCGCGCCTACCGCGCCGCCGGCGCCGACGCGGTGGACGGGTTCCGCAAGGTGCTGCTCGGCCTGATCAACGACACCGACCGCGGCAAGTTCGCGCGCCCCGCGGTGCGGCGCTGAGCGGCGGCCGATGCGCGCAGCAGAGGGCAGCAGGGCGATGACGGCAGCGCCCGTCGCCCGCCCGGATGTCGGCGACTTCCTTCCGGCGGGGACGTTCGTCGATCACGAGAACCGGCCGACCATGCTGCAGACGCAGGACATCGCCGGTCATCCGCTCGTGCTGTTCCTCTGCCGGCGCGCGGACGCGCCGGCGAACGGCCCGGAATTCGATCGCCTGCGCGACCTAGCACCCGCCTTCGCCGAAGCCCGTGCCCGGATCTTCGCGGTCTGCGGATCGCCGGCGGACGAGAACCGGGCGGTGGCCGAGGCGCGGCGCCTGCCGTTTCCGCTGCTCGCTGCCGAAGCCGCCGATTTTCTCGACCGGCTGGGCCTCGGCGACGACGCCGCGGCGACCGCCACCATCGTCACTGACCCCAATTCCCGGATCATCGCGCGGCTGCGGCCCGACGCCGCGGCGGCGCAGGGCGACCGCGCCCTGGCGCGCTGCGTCGCGCTCGGACTCGCGGCCGCGGAAACGGCGCAGGTCGTGGCACCGCATCCGCCGGTGCTGGTCGTGCCGAACATCTTCGATCCGTTCTTCTGCACGCGCCTGATCGAGCTGTGGCAGCGCGGCGACAAGCGCGAGAACGAGGTGTCGCGCGGCGTCGCCGGCATGGCCGACTACGAGGCCCGCACCAACACCGCCGTGAAGAGCCGCACCGACGTCCTGATTCCGGAAGGCGACAACGCCCTCAACCTGCAGATCCGCGACCGCTTCCAGCGGCGCGTCGTGCCGGAACTGGTCAAGTGCTTCCAGTTCGCCGTGCGCTCCTACGAAGTGGCGCGCATCGGCTGCTACGACGCGGCCCGCGGCGGCTATTTCAGGGCGCATCGCGACGACGTCGGCGATCCCGCGCAGCCGCGCCGCTTCGCGCTCAGCCTCAACCTGAACGACGACTTCGAGGGCGGCGGCGTCCGCTTTCCCGAATATGGGCGCCAAGCCTACCGTCCGCCGCCCGGCGGCGGCGTCGTGTTCTCCTGCAACCTGCTGCATGAGGCGCTGCCGGTCACGCGCGGTCGCCGATTCGGGCTGTTCACGTTCTTCCGCTAGATTCCGCAGGTATTCGCGCTGTTTCATGGCCGTTACCGCTTGTGGCAAAGCTGTGTCAGCCGCCCGCGGCCGTCTTTTGCCGGCAACTGCGGCCCCTCAAATCCTTTGAATAGAGGCACCCGGATGGGTCTGCCTTTTCCAGACAATCCAAGGAGACACGAGATGTTGAGACATCTTCTGTTGACGACAGCGGCCGTGGTCTCGCTCGCGTCGGGGGCGGTCTTGGCGCAGAACAGCACCACCACGCAGCCGCCGGCGACACCGCCGGCCCCTGCGGCCGACCAGCCGGCGCAACCGGCGGCACCGATGCAGGCCCCGAGCACGTCAGCCCCGAGCACGTCGAGCGATACGAGTTCGCAGGCCCAGCCGGCGGCACCGGCCGAGCAGAGCAAGCAGGCGGCCACCCCGCCGCCCAGCGATGCGATCATCCCGCAGCAGGCCGCCAATGACATGCGCGCCGACAAGCTGATCGGCATGCGCGTCTACAACATGAACGGCGACGAAGTCGGCAAGGTCGACGACATCCTGATCGGCAAGGACGGCAAGATAAGCGGCGTCGTGCTCTCGGTCGGCGGCGTGTTCGGCATCGGCAGCAAGGCCGTCGGCCTCGTGTGGAAGGAGGTCGACATCTCCCCGCAGCAGGACACGATGCAGATCAGCTACTCGAAGGAGCAGCTCGAGGTGGCGCCGGAGTTCAAGCGGCTGGAGCCGACACCGGCGCCGAGCGGCAGCACGTCGCAGACCCAGTGACCTTGGCCGTCTAGAGAAGTCGCCGGCATCG
>Ga0335076_10004679_pt1 | contig 13859 bp, 11 predicted proteins | sample Lox_Sample_25_FD_206717 | JGI IMG/M metagenome (GOLD analysis project Ga0335076, IMG submission 206717) | Soil microbial communities from Loxahatchee National Wildlife Refuge, Florida, United States - Lox_Sample_2.5 | ecosystem: Environmental > Terrestrial > Soil > Wetlands | place: USA... | reverse complement strand
CATGCGGTCTCGCAACTCGGCGGGCAGCGCGATGCGCGCCTGGGCCTTGGTCTGCCCCGCCGCAAAGGTCACTTCCTCGCGGGCAATCAGACGGCCGTCGTCGGCTATGGCGCGGACAGGAACGACGCGCGATGCGCCACCGGCGGGCCTTATGATGCTTACTTCCATCGAACCGGGTTCCCGGGGCGGCGGCAGCAACAGCTTCGCCGACGCGTCGGCGCTGTCGCGGACGACGGTGACCGGGCCGAGATCCTGCAATCGCGCAACGAGCGCCTGACCTGCGTCCTTCGCGCTATCGACGACACCGTCGCAGATCCACACGCTGTTGACCGGGCGAGCGAGCTTTGCGCGATCCAGCGCGGCCAGCGCCGCGGCCCGGTCCGTCGACCAGGGCTGCGGCGTCAGTGCCTGGACGACGCGACGCGCGTCGGTCGCGGTCAGCAACCCGGTGACGGCGATCGGCTGGCCATCGGCCCGCGGCGCCGTCGTCAGCAGCATGATCGAACGCCCCTCGCGCTCGGCGCGATCGATGCGGTCGCTTATCGCCTGCATCCGCTGCGACCAGCGCGGGGCCGCCGACCATCCGTCATCGACGACGAGCAGCAGCGGTCCGGACCCGCCGAACTGGCGCACCGGGTTGATGAGCGGGTGGGCGAGCGCGACGATCAGGATCGCGGCAAGTACGGTGCGGAAGATGATCAGCCACAGCGGCGTGCGATGCGGCGTCTCCTCACGCGGGATTAGATCCAGGAGCAACCGGATCGCCGGAAAACGCAGGCGCCTCGGCGCCGGGGGCGTCAGCCGCAATAGCCACCACAGCAGCGGCAGCCCGACGAGGGCCAGCAACATCCAGGGCGCGGCGAGCGCGACGTTGCCGAGCGCCAGCATGGCTAGCGCCGATCCCGATCCGACAGCTGGCGGTAGAGCGCCAGCAGCGGCGTCTGTGGCGCGCTGTCGGTGCGCGTCCGGGCGAAGCTCCAGCCGACCGTTCTCGCGATGGCCACGAGCCCTTGATGATGCGCCTCGAATTTTTCGCCGTACGCCTCTCGAACCGACTCGACGCGGCTGAGCAGCAAGCGGCCTTCGCCCTCGAGCCCCTCGAATTGCACGCGCCCGGCGAACGGCAGCATTTCTTCGGCGGGATCGAGCACCTGCAGCAGATGACCGTGCACACCCTGGTCGGAGAAGCCGCGCACCATCGTTTCAATTTCCGCCAACGGCGAGAGAAAGTCGCCGACGAACACGACGTGCGCGTGGCGCGGCAACTCCTCGATAGCCGGCAGACTGTCCTTCTGGACGCCCGGCCGCAACAGCTGCAGGGCAGTTCGGTTGAGGGCGGACTGTCCGGTGGCCGGCCGGCGGCCCGAACCCAGCAGCGCGATGCGCTCGCCGCCGCGCACGAGCAGCGCGGCGACCGCGATGGTCAGCAACTCCGCGCGCTCGAGCTTTTCGGGCAGCGACCCGTCCGAGCGATAGCGCATCGACGCCGACCCGTCGCGCCAGAGCCAGACGCTCTGCGCCGCGGCCCATTCCATTTCGCGCACGAACAGGTATTGCGACTTCGCCGATTTGCGCCAGTCGATCTTGTTGATGAGATCGCCGGCGTGATAACGGCGGAACTGCCAGAACGTCTCGCCCTGGCCGACGCGGCGTCGTCCATGCACGCCCTGGGCGACGGTAAGGGCGATCCGCTCCGCCGCCACCTGCAGCGGCGGCAGCGTCGACGCCAGTTGTTCGGCACGCTGCCGGAGCGCGGGAGAGGCGGCCATCGGGCCTCAGCTATGCATCAGGCCAGGGGCGCGCCCAGGCGGTCGATCACTTCGTCGAGCGTTACCCCGTCCGCGCGGGCGGTGAAGGTGAGGGCCATGCGGTGGCGCAGCACCGGCGGGGCGAGCGCCAGGACGTCGTCGACCGAGGGCGTGAAGCGGCCGTCGAGGACCGCGCGCGCCCGGCAGGCCAGCATCAGCGCCTGGCTGGCGCGGGGTCCGGGACCCCAGGCAACGTGACGCCGTACTTCGTCGATCTGCGTGGTTTCGGCGCGCCCCGCGCGCACCAGGGTCAGGATCGCGTCCACGACGCTTTCGCCCACGGGAATGCGGCGCACGAGCCGCTGGGCAGCCAGCAGGTCGTCCGCCGTCATCACGGCGACCGGCTTGTCCTCCTGCGGACCGGTCGTGACGATCAGCATCTGCCGTTCGGCGGCGATCTCGGGGTAGGGCACGTCGATCTGCATGAGGAAGCGGTCGAGCTGCGCCTCCGGTAGCGGATAGGTACCCTCCTGTTCGAGCGGGTTCTGCGTCGCCAGAACATGGAACGGCGCCGGAAGCGGGTGGTACTGCCCGGCGACGGAAACCCGATGCTCCTGCATTGCCTGCAGCAGGGCCGATTGCGTGCGCGGGCTGGCGCGATTGATTTCATCCGCCATCAACAGCTGGCAGAACACGGGTCCCGGGATGAAGCGAAAGGAGCGGCGCCCCGTGTCGGACTCCTCGAGCACCTCCGAGCCGACGATGTCGGCCGGCATGAGATCGGGCGTGCACTGCACGCGCTTGTCGTCGAGGCCGATGACCGTGCCCAACGTGCCCACGAGACGCGTCTTGGCCAGCCCGGGAACGCCGACGAGGAGCGCGTGACCCCCGGCCAGCAGCGTGATAAGAGTCTGATCGATCGTCGCCTGTTGACCGAAGATGACGCGGCCGATGCTCTGTCTCACCTGTTGCAGGCGTTGGCCCAGGGCATCGATCTCTTCGGCAAGCTTGTCGGCGGCCACTTCACCGGCAGGCATCGCGGGAACCATAACGTCGATATCGGTCACGCCGGCGTCTCCATCTTCGTGAATTGAAGGCTGCTGCGCATGTCCGGCCCGCCATCCTCGGTGACTGATCCGCTGAAGGAGTTGCGTGCCGGCGCCGCCAGTCGCCCGGAGAGCTTGGCGCGGCAACAGTTCTGCGGCGATATCGACATGCGCATCGGCAGGGACGGTACTTGGTTCTATCATGGTTCGCCGATCGGCCGCAAACCGTTGGTCAAGCTGTTTGCCTCCGTTCTGCGGCGGGAGGACGACGGCGAGTACTGGCTAGTAACGCCGGCCGAACGCGGCAGAATTGCGGTCGACGAGGTGCCCTTCACCGCGGTCGAGGTTAACGCCTCGGGCAGGGACCGTGGGCAGACGCTGACGTTCCGCACCAATCTCGACGAGGAAGTCATCGCCGACGCGGCGCACCCGATTCGGGTCGTTCACGATTCTGTGACCGACGAGCCGCGACCCTATATCCTGGTGAGAGACCGCCTCGAGGCGCGCATCCTGCGTCCGGTGTTCTACGAATTGGTCGAACTCGGAGAGGTCCGTCGGATCGGCGGCGAAGAGGTCCACGGCGTATGGAGCAGGGAACGGTTCTTCCCGCTGGGCCGCTGCGAACCGGCGGCGTGACGGCACAGTACGTGCGGGACCGCTTTGCGGCGGCCGCACCGCCCGGCGTGCGCCGCGGCGATCACGACCTCAATCCCGACATGCTGCCGGACCGGCCGCTGACGCCCGCCGCCGTGCTCGTGCCGCTGGTCGAGCGGCCGGGCGGAATCACGGTCCTGCTGACGCGGCGCACCGCCCATCTCCATGATCATGCCGGGCAGATCAGCTTTCCGGGCGGCCGGGTCGATCGCGCCGACGCCGACGCGCAAGCCACGGCGCTGCGCGAGGCGGAAGAAGAGGTCGGCCTGGCCCGCGATTACGTCACGCCGGTCGGGCGGCTCGATACCTACGTCACGCGCACCGGCTTCGAGGTGACGCCGGTCGTCGGCCTGGTCCGGCCGCCGGAAACACTCACCCCGGATCCGTTCGAGGTCGCCGAGGTCTTCGAGGTGCCGCTCGGCTTCATCCTCGACCCCGCCAGCCGCCAGCGTCACAGCCGCGACTATGCCGGCAGGACGCGGTACTTCTACGTCTTCCCGTGGGGCCAGTATTACATCTGGGGCGCCACGGCCGGCATGCTCGTCAACCTCGCCGATCTGTTGCGGCCGCAGCCATGAGGGTGGTGTTCTCCATCGTCCTGCCGTTGGTCTTGCCGACGGCGCTCTATTTCGTCTACATGACGCTCGTGCGCCGGCGGGGGAGCGCGAGCGCAGGTTCCCAAACGATCGATGTGCCGTGGTCGTGGCTCATTGTTGCCGGGGGCGCGCTGATGCTGATCACCGTCGTGGCTCTCTATCTGTTCGAGGACCGTGAGCGGGGCGCCTATCATCCGGCACGGACGGTCAACGGGCAGGTCCAGCCGGGATATTTCGGCGACAAACCGAACTGACGCGGGCCGCGGGCCATCGATGCAGTCCACCGACCGGCTCGACCCACAGCCCTGGATGATCGCGGCGGAAACGGTCGCCGTCATGGCCGCGCTGTCGTCGGCCGGCGGCGAGGCCCGCTTCGTCGGCGGCTGCGTGCGCGACGCCCTGCTCGGGCGGCCCGTGAGCGACATTGACATCGCCACCCACGAGCCTCCCGAGCGCGTCATGAATCTGCTGGCGCGCGGCGGCATCAAGGCAATCCCGACGGGGATCAAGCACGGGACGGTGACCGCGGTCGTCGGCACCCGCCATTTCGAGATCACGACCCTGCGGCGGGACGTCGAGACCTACGGCCGCCATGCCAAGGTCGAGTACACGAACGATTGGCAGGCCGATGCGGCGCGGCGCGACTTCACCATCAACACGCTGTTCTGCGCGGCCGACGGCACGGTCTACGATCCGTTCGGCGGCCTGGCCGATCTGAGGGCGCGGCGGGTGCGTTTCGTCGGCGATGCCGAGGCGCGCATCCGCGAGGACGTCCTGCGGCTGCTGCGCTTCTTCCGTTTCTACGCCTACTATGGGGCGGCGCCGCCCGATCCGGCGGCGCTGGCCGCCTGCCGGGCGCTCGCGCCCCTGCTGCCGACGCTTTCGGGGGAGCGGGTTTGCGGCGAGACGCTGAAGCTGCTGCTGGCACCCGACCCCGCCGCGGTCTTCGAGACCATGCGGGACAATGACGTCCTGCGCCACTTCCTGCCGGAGGCGAAGCGGATCGATCGGCTGCGGGCGCTGGTGGTGGTCGAACGCCTGGCGCCGCCCGGCTTCATGATCCGCGCCGATGCGATCCGGCGGCTGGCCGCCCTGCTCGACGGCGGCGAGGCCGCGGCCGCCGACGTGGCCGGGCGCCTGCGATTTTCCAAGAGCGAGCGCGACCGGCTCGGCGGCCTCGCCGCTGGTCCGCTGCCGTCTCCGGCCATGGACGCGGCGGCGCGCCACCGGCTGATCTACCGGCTCGGACCCGGCCGTTTCCGCGACTGCACCCTGATCGCCTGGGCCGAAGCCGGGCCCCACGCGGCGGCGGAAGCCTGGATCTCCTTGCTGCACACGGGGATCGAATGGGCGCCGCCGCGCTTCCCGCTCAAGGGGCGCGACGCGGTGCGCCTCGGCGTCCCGCCCGGACCGGCGGTCGGCCGCCTGATGGCCGCGCTCGAGGACTGGTGGATTGCCGGCGACTTCAAGGCGGACCGGGCCGCCTGCCTGGAGAAACTGAAGGAATCCGTCGCCGCCGCCGTCTGAGTGCAAAACAACCCCATGCATTGAAAAATCGTCCTGGTTTTTCAAGGTGGTGGGTTTGACGATTCCGGCCCGTTTCCGACCCGTTTCAGCGTCCGCCAGCGTCGGCGAGGCGCGTTCCGCCATCTCGGTGACGAGTTGGGTCTTGACTTTCGATATATCGGAAGCATATCGTAGTAGATATATCGAAACACTATCGGAGAATATCATGCACTATCGACACAGAGACTCGGACGACGACGGTTGCCGCGGCCGGCGCCATGCCCGCGATGCCTTCGACTACGGCCGCCATGACTGGCGCGGCGGCCACCGTGGAAGACGCGGCCATGGCGGACGGCCCGGCCGTTTCTTCGACCAGGGCGATCTGCGCTTCGTGCTGCTGCAGTTCATCAGCGACAAGCCGAGCCACGGCTATGAGCTGATCAAGGCCATCGAGGAGAAGTTCGGCGGCATGTACAGCCCGAGCCCGGGCGTCATCTATCCGACGCTGACGCTCCTCGAGGAACTCGGCCATGTCCAGCAGGAGGCGGCCACGGGCACCAAGAAGCTCTATTCGATCACGCCCGAAGGCGCCGCCCATCTCGGGGCCAACCGCGCGGCGGTGGATGCGATCCTCACCCGCATGGGGGAAGTCGCCCGCGCCTATGGCGGCGGCCCGGCGCCGGAAATCCTGCGGGCGATGCAGAACCTGAAATATGCCCTGTCAATCCGCCTCGGCCGCGGGCCGCTCGATCAGGAGCAGGTGCGCCGCATCACGGCGACGCTCGATCGCGCGGTGACGGAGATCGAGCAGAGCTAAGCGCTACGGTCGGGTCGTCGTTCCCTTGAGGAAGATCGCGACGGCGCGCTTCACGCGGCGATCGATGGCTGCCTTCGAGAGCGGACGGGAGTCGCAGAGCAGCTGCTTCATGTGCGGCTCCCCGACGACCATGCCGAAGAGCATGCCCGCCGCTTCCTCCATGTCCTCGATGACGAAGTTGCCGCGCGCGCATTGGCGGGCGAACCACTCCAGCACGGCCGCCTTGCAGCGGCCCGGACCTTCGCGGTGAAAGGCGCGCGCCAGCTCCGGCCAGCGCGGTGTTTCGGCGATCACGAGGCGGTGGATACCGATCGTCTGCGGCGATAGCAGGATGCGCGCGGCCTGGCGCAGGAAGTTCTCCAGCGCCTCCTTGGGGGGACGCGTGCCGTCGTCGGCCTCGATCGCCGCGATGAGCGTGTCCTCGCGATGGGCGATGAGGGCGGCGAAAAGCTGCTCCTTGGTCGGGAAGATCTGATAGAGCGTCTTCTTGGACATGCCGGCGCGCGTGGCGACATCGTCCATGGTGGCATCGCCGTAGCCCGCCTCGAGGAAGACCTGTTCCGCCGCCGCGAGCACGCGACGCCGGCGTTCGGCCTCGGAGATCTGCCGCGGTCGTCCGCGGCCGCGCTGCTCCGACTCCGACCTCTCCGCCCGCGTCAGCATCGCCCGCCTGCCTCGCTCGCCCGACCGTCGGCACGCACTGCCTGCCGACTGGAATTTCCAATAGGAAACTTCATGGTTTCCTATATTGGAATGCCGCGGGGTCGGCGACAAGAGGTCGCCTGTCGCGTCACTCCCAAATCGTCATTGCCGGCCTTGAGCCGGCAATCCAGTCCGACAAGCGAAGAAGCTTAGGTTTTGGGGCGTTTCCTGGATCGCCGGGTCAAGCCCGGCGATGACGACAGGGGGTTTCGGGAGCCGAGGCCAGCTTGGCATCCGTTCTAGCGGACGGCAGGATTCTTCGCTCTCCACCCTTGACAGAAATAGGGAACTACCTAGTTTCTTAAATGGAGTCCTACGGCTATCCCGAAGGCCTGCGCAGTCCTATGAGAAGAGCCGCGCCAAGGGGTTGGGTGAGGGGAGCGTGCGGATTTGAGACGCGCAGGGCCTGTCATCGCGACGCTGGTCGCCGTCGGTCTCTCCGGCTGCACGGTCGGACCGGATTTTCTGCGTCCGGCACCGCCGGACGTCGAGGGCTACACGGCCGAGCCGCTGCCCGCGCAAACGGCCTCGGCGGATGTCGGCGGCGGTGCGGCGCAGAAGTTCATCACGGGCCAGGACATTCCCGGGCAATGGTGGGAATTGTTCCACTCGAAGCCGCTGACCGATCTGGTGGGGGAGGCGCTCCGGGCCAACCCGGACCTGGCGGCGGCGCACGCGGCGTTGCGGCAGGCCAGGGAGAACCTCTACGCCCAGGAGGGCACGCAATATCCCGAGGTCGACGCGAACCCGTCGATCGCGCGCGAGAGGACCTCGAAGGTCGCGACCGGCGGCGCCGAAAAATTCACCCTCTTCAACGCGACCGTCAGCGTGTCCTATGTGCTTGACGTCTTTGGCGGCATCCGCCGCCAGATCGAGTCGCTGGAGGCGCAGGCGGAGAACCAGCGCTTCGAACTCGAGGCGGCCTATTTGACCGTGACCACGAACGTCGTCACCGCCGCGATCCAGGAGGCCTCGTTGCGCGCGCAGATCGCGGCGACGCGCGACATCATCAAGGCGGAGAGCGAGCAGCTTTCCGTGCTGCAGCAGCAGTTCGGGCTGGGCGGCGTCGCCAAGTCCGACGTCCTGCAGCAGGAGGCGACGCTGCGGCAGGCGCAGGCGACGCTGCCGCCGCTGCAGAAGCAGCTGGCGCAGATCCGCAACCAGCTTTCGGCGCTGGCGGGCCGCTTCCCGAGCCAGGACCGCGGCGACCGGTTCGAGCTCGCCGACCTGAAACTGCCGGAGGACCTGCCGGTCAGCCTGCCGTCGAAGCTCGTGGATCAGCGCCCGGACGTGCGCGCCGCCGAGGCCACGATGCATTCGGCGAGCGCCCAGATCGGCGTGGCGCGGGCCAACCAGCTGCCGCAATTCACCCTCAGCGCCGATTTCGGCGCCGAGGCCACGCAGCTCAGCAGCCTGGCGACGCCGGGCACGGCGGCCTGGACCGTGGCGGCGGCCCTGGCGCAGCCGCTCTTCGACGCCGGCCAGCGGCGGCACCTCAAGCGGGCGGCGGTGGCCGCGTTCGACCAGGCGAATGCGCAGTACCAGAGCACCGTGCTGACCGCCTTCCAGAACGTGGCCGATACGCTGCGCGCCCTGGAGTCCGATGCTGACGCCTTGAAGGCGCAGCTGGAGGCCGAGCGCTCGGCGGCCAACAGCCTTGAAATCGCGCGCGAGCAGTTCAAGGTGGGTGCCATCAGCTACCCGTCGCTGCTGAACGCGCAGGAGACCTATCTGCGGGTGCGCATCGACCTCGTGCAGGCGCAGGCGGCCCGCTATGCCGACACGGCAGCGTTGTTCCAGGCGCTCGGCGGCGGCTGGTGGAACCGCTCCGACGTTGCCGCGGACAACAGCGGCAAGCGCCGGACCCACAACTGACGATCGCGCGAGAGCGGGAATCGAGGAGACAGAGGACGCGATGATCAAACGCATGGTGTTCATGTTGTTGCTGGTCGGCGTCGTCCTGGGCGGGATCTTCGGCTTCCAGTCCTTCAAGGCTAAGATGATCGAGAAGGCCATGGCGGCGTTTGCAAATCCGCCGCAAACCGTCTCGACAATGACGGCCGCGAAGCAGGACTGGCAGCCGCGGCTCGAGGCCGTCGGCAGCCTGCGGGCCGTCAACGGTGCCGATCTCGCGTTCGAAGTCGCGGGCATCGTCGACGAGATAAAGTTCAACTCGGGGGACGACGTCGAGGCGGGGCAGGTCCTGATCCATCTGCGCGACGACGATGACGTTGCGCGCCTGCAATCGCTGCAAGCCAGTGCGGAACTGGCGGGCATCGTCTACGACCGCGACCAGAAGCAGCTGAAGATCCAGGCGGTCAGCCAGGCGACGCTCGACGCCGATGCGGCCAATCTCAAGAACGCGAAGGCGCAGGTCGTGGAGCAGCAGGCGGTCGTCGACAAGAAGACGATCCGTGCGCCCTTTGCCGGCCATCTCGGCATTCGCGCCGTCGACCTCGGCCAGTATGTGAGCGCCGGCACGACGATCGTAACGCTGCAGGCCCTGGACCCCATCTACGTGGACTTCTTCCTGCCGCAGCAGACGGTCGATCAGATCAGGGTCGCGCAACAGGTGACGGTGAAGGTCGACGCCTTCCCCAAGGAGACGTTCCGCGGCGAGATCTCCGCCCTCAATCCGAAGGTCGACATCAGCACGCGCAACGTGCAGGTGCGCGCCACGCTGAAGAACCCCGACCGCAAGCTGCTGCCCGGCATGTACGCCACGGTGGACATCGACATCGGCGCGCCGCAGCAGTACGTGACTTTGCCGCAGACGGCGATCACCTTCAGCGCCTATGGCGACACCGTCTACATCGTCGAGGACAAGGGCAAGGGCCCCGACGGCAAACCGCAGCTCGTCGCGCGGCAGACTTTCGTCACGACCGGCGCCACGCGCGGCGACCAGGTCGCCGTGGTCAACGGGTTGAAGGAGGGCGAGACCGTCGTGACCGCCGGCCAGATCAAGCTGCGCAACGGTGCGCCGGTGGCGATCAACAACACCGTGCAGCCCACGAACGATCCCAATCCCACGCCGGTCGAGCAGTGAGCAGGGCGCGCGCATGAAGGCATTCACCGACATCTTCATCCAGCGACCGGTACTGGCGACGGTCGTGAGCCTGATGATCCTCGTGCTCGGCCTGCGTTCGGCCGGCTCGCTCCCGATCCTGCAATACCCGCGCACGGAGAATGCGGTCGTGACGGTGCTCACGACATACTACGGCGCCGATCCCGACCTGGTGGCCGGCTTCATCACAACGCCACTCGAGAACGCGATCGCGCAGGCGAACGGCATCGACTATATGACCTCGGTCAGCCGCACCGGTAGCAGCACGATCACGGCAAACCTGCGGCTCAACTACGATTCCGACAAGGCGCTCACCGAGATCACCACCAAGGTCAGCTCGGTGCTCAACCAGCTGCCGCCGGAGTCGCAGCAACCGGTGCTCAGCGTCAAGGTGGGCCAGACAATCGACGCCATGTATATCGGTTTCAACAGCGATGTGCTGCCCGCCAACAAGATCACCGACTATCTTGTTCGTGTCGTGCAGCCAAAGCTGCAGGCGGTCTCAGGCGTGCAAACGGCCGAGCTGCTCGGCGCCAAGAATTTCTCGATGCGCGCCTGGCTCGACCCGGAAAAGCTCGCCGCCTACGGTCTCACGGCGACCGATGTCAGCCAAGCGCTTGCCAACAACGACTACCTTGCGGGCCTCGGCAACACCAAGGGCCAGATGGTGCAGGTCAACCTCACGGCCGCGACGAGCCTGCATTCGGTCGAGGAATTCCAGAATCTGGTGCTGAAACAGGCGAACGGCGCCATCGTCCGCCTCAAGGACGTCGCCAACGTCACGCTCGGCGCCGACGACTATGAATCCGAGGTCGGCTTCGACGGGCAGAAGGCGGTCTATATCGGCATCCAGGTGGCGCCGGCGGCGAACCTGCTCGACGTGATCGCCGGCGTCCGTAAGGTCTTCCCCGACGTCCAGGCGCAGCTGCCGCAGGGGCTCAACGGCAAGATCGTCTACGATTCGACCGAGTTCGTGAACAGCTCGATCAACGAGGTCATCCGCACACTCGTCGAGGCGCTGGTGATCGTGACGCTGGTGGTGTTCGCGTTCCTGGGCTCGCCGCGCTCGGTGCTGATCCCGGTTATCGCCATCCCGCTGTCGCTGGTCGGCACCTTCACGATGATGCTGATCTTCGGCTTCTCGATCAACCTGCTGACCCTGCTGGCGCTGGTGCTGGCCATCGGCCTCGTCGTCGACGACGCCATCATCGTCGTCGAGAACGTCAACCGCCACCTCGAGGAGGGGATGAAGCCGATCCCGGCGGCGATCCAGGCCGCGCGCGAGCTGGGCGGGCCGATCATCGCCATGACGGTCGTGCTGATCGCGGTCTACGTGCCGATCGGGTTCCAGGGCGGCCTCACCGGCGCACTCTTCACCGAATTCGCCTTCACTCTGGTGGGCGCGGTCACGGTCTCGGCCATCATTGCGCTGACGCTGTCGCCGATGATGTGCTCTCGCCTCCTCAAGCCGCATACGCATGACCGCAGCGGCTGGCAGGAACGGCTCATCGATTTCCTCGACCGTCGCTTCGACGGGCTGCGCCGCCGGTACGAGCGTCGGCTGCATGGCAGCCTTAGCTACCTGCCGGTTACGGCAGTGTTCGCGCTCATTGTGCTGACCAGCATCTACTTTCTCTATGCCGGGGCGAAGAGCGAGCTGGCGCCGCAGGAGGACCAGGGCGTCGTGATCACGTCGTCGACCTCCGCGCCCAACTCCACGCTGCAGCAGCGCCAGCTCTACTCGCGGCAGGTGTACGGGCTGTTCACCACCTATCCCGAAATGGATCACGTCTTCCAGCTTGATGTTCCCGGCCAGTCGATCGGCGGCGTCGTATTCAAGCCCTGGGATCAGCGGCAGCGCACGTCGAACGAGATACAGCCGATATTGCAGCAGCAGCTCGGCTCCATTGCGGGCGCGCGGGTCGTTGCCTTCCAGCCGCCGTCGCTGCCCGGCAGCTTCGGACTGCCGGTGCAGTTCGTCGTCGGCACCACCGAGCCCTTTTCGCGCCTGAATGATGTCTCGCAGCAGTTCCTGCAAGAGGCGCTGAAGAGCGGCATGTTCATCTTCCTCGACAGCGACCTGAAGATCGACCAGCCGCAATCGACCGTCGAGATCGATCGCGACATGACGGCGCAGCTCGGTCTGAAGATGAGTGATGTTGGCGGCCACCTGGCGTCGATGTTGGGCGGCGGCTACGTCAACTACTTCAGCCTGGACGGCCGCTCCTACAAGGTGATCCCGCAGGTCGAGCAGCGCTTCCGCCTCAATACCCAGCAGCTGCTCGACAACTATATCCGCACGGCCGGCGGCACGGCGGTCCCGCTCTCGACTGTCGCCCACATCACGACGAAAACGGTGCCGGAGTCCCTCAACCACTTCCAGCAGCTCAACGCCGCCACCATTTCCGGCGTTGCCGCGCCGGGCGTAGCGCTCGGCGACGCGCTGAAATATCTGCAGGACCTGGCTGCGCGCACGCTGCCGCAGGGCTACTCCGTTGACTACGGCGGGAGCTCACGGCAGTACGTGCAGGAATCGAGCGGCTTCCTGGTCACCTTTGGATTCGCGCTGATCATCATCTTCCTGTCGCTGGCGGCGCTGTTCGAAAGCTTCCGCGATCCGCTCATCATCCTGGTGTCGGTGCCGATGTCGATCGCCGGCGCGCTCGCCTTCATCAGCGTCGGCGTCGGCGGCGCCACCCTCAACATCTATACCGAGGTCGGCCTCGTGACCCTGATGGGCCTCATCAGCAAGCACGGCATCCTCATCGTCGAGTTCGCCAACGCGATGCAGCAGCAGGGCATGTCCAAGCGCGAGGCGATCGAGCACGCCGCCGGCATCCGGCTGCGACCGATCCTGATGACCACGGCGGCCATGGTGCTGGGCGTGATCCCGCTGATCGTCGCCAGCGGCGCCGGCGCCGTGTCGCGCTTCAACATGGGCTTGGTCATCGCCACCGGCATCGCCATCGGTACGCTCTTTACGCTGTTCGTCGTGCCAGCGGTGTACCTGATGCTCGCCGCCGACCACTCGAAGAAGAGCCTGCAGGACGACCAACTCGCCGTCCCCGCGCACGGGGCGTAGCAGCCCAGTCGTTCGCGGTAGGGGCGACCGGCAGGTCGCCCGTCTGTCGACCGCACCGATGTCTGCGGGCGACCTGCCGGTCGCCCCTACGCATGTCGATGCGGCCCTACGGCCACATCACTTCGGGGGGGAGGCTCATGAGGATGGCTTCGATGTTGCCGCCGGTCTTCAGGCCGAAGAGGGTGCCGCGGTCGTAGAGCAGGTTGAACTCGACGTAGCGGCCGCGGCGGATCAGCTGGCGGCGGCGCTGCTCCGGGGTCCAGGGCGCGTTCATGTGGCGGCGGACGATGCGCGGATAGACCTCGAGGAAAGTGAGGCCGACGTCGCGGGTGAAGGCGAAGTCGGCCTCCCGGTCGCCGCTGTCGAGATTGTCGTAGAAGATGCCCCCGACGCCGCGCGGCTCGTTGCGGTGCTTGAGGAAGAAATACTCGTCGCACCACTTCTTGAAACGCGGGTAGTAGCCGGGATCGTGGCGCGCGCAGGCCGCCTCCAAAGCGGCGTGGAAATCGGCGGTGTCCAGCGGCTCCGGAAACATCGGCGTCAGGTCCGAGCCGCCGCCGAACCAGCCGATCGATGTGACGATGTGGCGCGTGTTCATATGCACCGCCGGCACCAGCGGCGACTGCATGTGCGCGACGAGACTG
>Ga0335076_10004678_pt1 | contig 13859 bp, 10 predicted proteins | sample Lox_Sample_25_FD_206717 | JGI IMG/M metagenome (GOLD analysis project Ga0335076, IMG submission 206717) | Soil microbial communities from Loxahatchee National Wildlife Refuge, Florida, United States - Lox_Sample_2.5 | ecosystem: Environmental > Terrestrial > Soil > Wetlands | place: USA... | reverse complement strand
CCAGTTAGGGGAAGCGCCGCCCTATCAGCCGGCCTCGAATACTGTGACTTCCGACGGAGGTAAGGCGGAGCACGAAGCGATGGAGAAGCCTTCGTTAATGTACGTGCGAAAGGTCTCAGCCGGCCCCACCGGTCTTCAGAGCCTCAATGACGCAGTGCCGCAGCTGGGCTTGGGCCTAGGCACCGGCACACGCTTACGGGCCCGCCTAGAATCAGCTGCCAGCACAGCTGTACGGGCGCCAATCCTAGCGGTGATCGAGTACAACTACGAGCGCGATGGAGAGATTATTGTTCCAGCGGGAGCCAAAGCGGTCGGCCATATTAGGAATGCAACCCGCTCAGGGTATGTGGACCTCCAGTTTGATTCTCTCCTGATGCCGGACGGCGCATCGGTTCCCATCGAGGCTGCCGCAACAGACTTGGACCTGCGACCGCTGAAAGGGAAGGTTTTGGGGAAGAACACAGGGAAGAACGTCCTGGCTAGATCGCTGTCGGGAATCGGCCAAGCTGGCGCAATGTTCTTGGGACAAGGCAGTCTCAGCCAGCCTCTGAGTGAGTCGGATCTGATGCGAGAGCGCGTCAGCAACAATATCGGGGAAACCGGGGACGAAGAGGTTTCTCGATTGGCAGTAAACCAGCAGATTGTTGTGACGGTCTCGGCTGGAGCACTCATTTACGTCATCCTTGAACAAACACCTAAGTCCAATCACCCCGCAGCGCCAACAAGCGCGCGGAACAGCGTGACCTCGAACTCTTCCAATGTCGACCAACTACACCAGTTGCTCCAGTTGCAGCAGGAGTTAAACCAATCGGCTACAAACAACCAAGCAGCGCAGTAACTGTCTCTCTCTCGGCAGGACAGCTTCGCGCCCGACCTGCAGGGGAATTCCAAACTTTCGCCCCCCGTCATCCGAGGAGTTTCGCAGGAAGCTCAATCGATGCGAGGGCATTTGTCAGGACTAATCTGGAGGCATTATTTCCTGATTGCCCGTCGTTACTAATCGCAATGAGTAATCCTCTTGTGACCATTCGTCCCTGCGAACGCGGGGGCATCGAGCAGCGACCCCGTCCCGCCCCGACGTCCGGAGTCAGACCACGACGCCGCAGCGATCTCTGATCGCAGACACGCAGCAATCCATTGGGCGGAAAGCGAACAGAAGGTGCCCGCTTTGGGATCACAACATTGCAGAAATTTGTTGCAATGCTCGCGGTTGGAATTGGCGAAAGGCGTGCTCTAAGAAAGGACGAGAGAAAACTCTGTGAGCGATACGACACGAGGCAAACAGCGGAGTCTGCGGGCGCTCGATGTGAGCGATACGACACGAGGCAAACAGCGGAGTCTGCGGGCGCTCGAATGGCTGAACTTCTTTCTCGCCGACGTGCAGACCGGCCTGGGTCCATTCCTGGCTGCCTACCTTGCTTCGAGCGGATGGAATCCCAGCAGTGTGGGCTACGTGCTGACGTTCGGTGGGTTGGTCGGGGTCGCGATGCAAACTCCAGCCGGCGCGGTCATCGACGCGGTACATCGCAAACGGACGTTGCTCGCGGTAAACCTTGGTTTCTTAGTTGCTGGGGCCTTGTTGCTCATGGGGCATCTGAGCCCTTGGAGGGCTTATTCCGCGCAGTTCCTAATCGGTGCTTCAGGTCCGTTCTTGGGACCCACAGTCGCAGCGATCACACTCGGGATTGTTGGGGCTGCGGCGTTTGACAAGCAGTTCGGAAAGAATCAATCCTTCAATGCCGCTGGGAATGTCTTCACCGCGTTGCTTGTCGCCTACGTGAGCTACCAATTCGGATACCGCGCGATATTCGCCGTAGCTGCCTTGCTCGCTATACCTGCTGCCGCGTCTCTGTTTGGCATCGATGCCAAACAGATCGACTATGCCCGCGCTCGCGGGGCAATCCAAAGGGGAGGCAAGATTAACGCCGAAGGATGGTCTGCTCTTCTCAAGGACCGCATTCTCGTTTATTTCCTGGCGACCGCCTTTCTTTTCCATTTAGCGAACGCGGCAATGTTGCCGGAACTGGGAGAGATGCTTTCGAAAGACAATCTGAAAGCAGCGGCCCCGTTTATGTCCGCCTGCATTATCGTGACGCAGCTTGTAATAGCAATCTTTGCAGCATGGATTGGTACGCGGGCTGCTACGAAGGGACGAAAAAACTTATTACTCCTCGGCTTCGGTGTCCTTCCCGTTCGCGGAGTTCTCTATACCCTGACGCACGCGGTCGGAGCTCTGATCGCGATTCAGACGCTCGACGGAGTGGCGAATGCCGTATTCGGAATTGTCTCGATCCTGATGGTCAAAGACAGAACCCAAGGCACGGGGCGCTTCAACGTGGCGGCTGGATCACTTGCGACAATGGTTGGCATCGGCGCCGCTCTGAGTACAACGATCGGGGGTGTGCTGATCCAGCATCTAGGCTACGGGGCTTCATTTCTCGGATTAGCGGGAATTGCCTTCCTTGCTTTTGCGGTGCTGTGGTTCGCGATCCCTGAAACTCTATGTGATGCCGCTGTCGGTACAACTGCCGGTCCCGAAATCAAAGCAACGACCTCATGGGGCGCTCAGATCGGTCGAACAAATGCGGGAGAAACTGGTAGGTGATCTCGCCCGTGATTGCGCATATTCTTTTGTCGCTCATCGTCGGTATCAGCATCGTCCTGATGCTAATCCGTCCCCGGAACATTCCCGAGGTCTACTGGATTGCGGGCGGCGTTCTCTTACTACTTGTCCTCCGACTGGTGCCCTTGCAACTCGCGGGTCAGGCTCTCGCGCAAGCATTGGATGTCTGCTTCTTTTTGATCGGCATGATGTTGCTTTCTGAGCTCGCACGCGAACATGGAGTCTTCGACTGGCTTTCGTCGGTCGCTGTGCGGAGTGCCCGCGGATCCTGCTCCAGGCTGTTCGCGCTGGTATACGCCGTAGGCACAATCGTCACCATCTTCCTGTCGAATGATGCAACAGCAGTCGTTTTAACACCCGCGATCCTGACGGCTGTGCGCAGGGCCAAAGCGCAGCCTTTGCCCTATCTCTTTGTTTGCGCTTTTATCGCGAATGCGGCTTCATTCCTTCTGCCTATTTCCAATCCAGCGAACTTGGTGGTGTTTCACAATCAAATGCCACCGCTCGATCGATGGCTCGTGTCCTATGGCATTCCGTCTCTTCTCTCGATCGCCACGACATTTGTCGTGATGCGGTGGCTGTTTCGAAAAGAGCTCTGCGCAGCCATTGAAAGCGAGGTGGAAGCGAAGCCGCTCAGAAGTGAAGGAGCCCTTGTGCTGGGTGGATTGGCGGCCGTGATAGCGGTCCTGTTAACAGCCTCTTCGCTGGGAAAAGACCTGGGATTGCCGACGTGCCTGGCTGCTCTCGCAATCACAGCAGTCGTCTCCATCAAGGCGCGAAGCAATCCACTGCGACTCGCATCTGAGATCAGCTGGGCAACACTAGCCCTCGTGGTCGGTCTCTTCGTAATGGTGGATGCGATGGAAAGCATCGGTGCGATGCCACAAACGCGCGACTGGTTGGTCTGGGCCCAGACACTCGGATCGACCACAGGCACATTGATTACAGGATTTGCCGTTGGTGTAGCGAACAATCTGGTCAACAATCTGCCGCTTGGCCTAATTACCGGGAGCACGCTGCAGGCAGCGAATGCCAGGGGTCTGATCGCCGATGCCGTCCTCATCGGTGTTGACCTGGGACCAAATCTCTCCATCACAGGCTCGCTGGCGACCATCCTATGGCTGATCGCCTTGCGTAAAGAAAAGCTCGACGTGAGTTTCTGGGATTTTCTGAAGGTTGGAGTCGTGGCGATGCCGATCGCTCTATTGGCATCACTCGGCGGGGCGATCTTAATGCAAGTGTGTTTTCGGGTTCACTAGGCGCGGTTCACGAGGAGTGACTCCCATAGTGAAGTTGTAACCGCTTGATGCCCGCTGCCATTCTCTCCCTCTCTCTTGGCGAGGCCAGCGTTCGGTCGCACTTCGTACAGATCAGCAGAGCCTGTGCGTGCGTCTTCCGCTCATTCAGGCGTTCGCTTTGGGATCACTCGCAGAACAAAAAAGCGACGACGGCGTGCGCAAATACCTGATTCTACACACCATCCGAAGATTTCCATTCCTGGCACGCTCCGTGCTCTTAAGGAAGACAAGCAATATCAACTACGGAATGCAAGGAGTTCATTGTGAGACAACGACTAGCACAACTGATTATGTTCGTGATCATGACCGGATGCGTGACCGGATTCGCACAAGCTGGTCCGAGGGGCAGAGGACCGCGTGGGCCCGTTATGGCTGCCCAAGACGCTCAGCTTGACGTGGAAGATGCCATGCAGCGTGCTTATGACGGACTCAACCGTTCAACCGCGCTTGTGGAACCGGCGAAAGGAACCGCGAGTGGCATCTCTCTAAACCGTTTCATTGCGGACGGCAAAGCCTTCTACCAGGAAGCTCTTAGCCGTTATCAAGCGTTCGATTACATCGGAGCCCATGAACTGGCCGCCGCAGCCGATGATATGGCTCACGCGGCAGAGACGATGGCGATGAGCAGCATCGTTTCTGGCAATGCCGCCGGAATCACTGCACCGCCAAGCCAGCCAGGTGTAGCCGAAGATGCTTTTCGTGCGAATGACGAAATCGCCCGCGCTGGAGGCACGATCTTGCAAGTGCAAAACGCAAGTAGTTACGCGAACGTGATACCCGCTGAAACCACACGCCGCGTGCGCGATCTTTTGACTCTGAGCCAGCAGCTCCAACAGCGAGCGCAGGCCTCGCTATCGCAAAGTCCACGGGAAGCATCCGCTGCTGCCCGTGCATCCGATGCGATCGCACATGCGGCGGACCACCTTCAGAATCGCTATCTGATTGCCTCTGGTATAGTGCCCGCCGGCCCCGCGGGCAGGCCTGGCCCGCCTCCTCCACCGCCGGGTGGACCAGGAGCGCCGCCGCCTCCTGACGCGGATAACGGAACCGCGCCACCACCACCGCAGGGCCCTGGTGGGAATACTCCGTAACGAATTGCGTTCCTGTTAGCAAGAAACCGCGGGGGTATTCATATGAGACGCACTTTGACCCAGGTGACACTCGTGTTGCTAACACTGACGGTCGTGAACTGCGGTCCCGGTCTTCTCGCTCCGGGGCCGCCTTTGCCGGGTTCAGGTCCGTCTTTAGAGTGGATTGTTTTTTTCGCTATTATGGTCGTCGCTGGAGCGTGGCTCAGCCGCTCCAAGTTTGCTGCTTTCTTCCCGATAAAGGATAACCGACGGTCTCAAGCCTTCGAGATTCTCCGGGAGCGTTACGCGAAGGGCGAGATTTCGCGAGAGGAATATCTTCGCATTGCAAACGATCTGGACCGGCATGAGAATGTACCAGGGGTTTGAGGAAACGGGCAGTGGCCGATTCTTCCCGCCCTCGTGAATCTTCTTCCAGCATCTAACTGGTGCGGCTAGCCTCGGGATCGGCGGGCGGATGGCCCAGTTTCGAATGATTAATTGGCAGGCACAACGAATTTGGTGGCTGGGCAGTGTACGAACGCGCGTTGCGATCCTCGCGTCATTGGTAATTGCCTTATTGATTGGCTGCGGGTTCGCGTTTGTCTTGATATTGCAGAACAGACAAAGCGCCGTCGCTGGGGAAACTCAGCGGCGCCTCTCTGCTTTGGCCGTTACGATAGCTCGCGATTACAGCAGTCATGAGGACTTTCAGACGCAGCATCAGGAGTTCCCTCCTCTTGAGAATCCTTATGCCTCAGGTTCAGACGATGTGCTTTCCCTGATGACGACGGTGGTGCTCAAGAATGAACTGGGTACCGAAGGCGGATTTTACTCGAAGGCTTCGGATCGGCTTCTAGGGTATGCGTACCCCACGCACGAAGGCCCTGGCGTGAAAAGGGACATTCCCCCGATCGAACGCCCTCTGATTGAGGATGTTGCCCGCCGCGCTTCTGGCCAGGATCAGGAGGTTTCCTACATATATAAGGGAGAGCGCGCCGTAATCGTTTTCGAGGCGGCTCCCATTGTCGTAAAGGGCAATCCCATCGGCAGCGCGTGGGTGATGAAGCGGCTGCCGAGTCTGCGTTCACAACAGGACTGGACGCTCAGCCTTGGTGCTGCTGCCTTTGTCGCGCTGTCCCTGGTTTGTGTGCTTCTGGCTTTTCTGGTGGCCCGTGATCTGGGATCGGGTGTCAGTCAGATCGAAGAACGATTACACGAGTTGGATCGGGATTTCGGTTCGCCGGCGAAACCCTTTTCGGGACTCGCTGAACTCGCGCGCATATATCAAGGAGTGAATCAGCTAGCCGAGTCGCTGCGTCAGAAGATCGAGCAGGAGCGGGATCTTCGTGAGCAACTCCGCCACAAAGAGCGCTTGGCTGCCCTCGGACAAGTAGCTGCCGGCGTTGCCCACGAACTTCGAAACCCTCTGGCGACAATCCGCCTACGGACTCAGATGAACCAACGCGCCGTTTCAGACAGCGCAGTGCAACAAAGTTGTTCGATGGTACTGGAGGAAATCGATCGCCTGAACGGAATCGTCGAACGTCTTCTTTACTTCTCCCGGCCACTGAACCTAGAGGTCGAGTCATTTGACCTTGTGTTACTCGTGAAAGATTGCATCGATGCCAAAGCAACGATGGTTCGAAGCGACTCGATACGATTCGTGTTTGACGCTACCGGAGCGCCGGTGATGATCCGGGGAGATCGTTCCAAGCTGTATCAGGTATTCGACAATATCCTCTCGAATGCGATTGACGCGCTGGGGCCGGTGGGGACGGTGGAACTCAAGGTTCTCGATAAAAACGGGTATGTCACAGTCGAATGTAGCGACGACGGTCATGGCATCCCAGAAGAAATTCGCGACAAGTTATTTGATCCCTTTTTCACTACTCGGCCGAAGGGAATTGGGCTGGGACTCTCTATAACTTACGAAATCGTTCGCGCTCATGAGGGAACAATCGAAATCACCTCTTCACCAACCAAAGGTACGATTGTTACGGTGCGCCTGCCTGCAGCCGGTCCTGGGACGTCAGGCTCAGGTGTAGAGACGATAGAGATCGAAAACGCATGAAAGCCAGAATATTGATCGTCGACGACGAGCGAAATCTTCGAGTCACTCTGGCTGAAATTCTCGCCTCGCACGGCTACGAGATCCTTGAAGCCGAGAATTCGATTGATGCTCTGCCTATGCTTCGTGACCAAAACCCCGATCTCGTGTTTTGCGATTGGAAAATGCCTGATGGCGGAGGCGAAGACCTTCTACTGGCGTTCCAGGGGCAGGAGGAGATTCGAAAACCTCCGGTCATTATTATGACGGCGTATGGCACCAGTGGAAACGCCATCAAAGCCATCCAACTTGGCGCCTATGATTTCATCTCCAAACCTTTCGACCTCGACGAAATCTGTACGACCGCGAAACGCGCCCTACAACATATCGGGTTACAGAAGGAAGTCGAGGATCTTCGTCAGAGGCTCCTCAAGAGTCCCCGAAAAGAGCAAGGCGAAATTGTCGGTTCGTCGCGCGCGATGCTCGGCGTGTTTAAGGATATCGGGCGGGTGGCCGCCAGTGATACGACCGTTCTGATTCGAGGAGAATCAGGCACAGGAAAAGAACTCGTTGCCCGAGCCATCCACCAGAATAGCTCGCGCGCAAATGGACCGATCGTCACCGTGAACTGCGCCGCACTCCCCGACGAACTCCTGGAGTCGGAACTTTTTGGTCATGAGCGCGGTGCGTTCACAGGTGCAATCGCACGGAAGGATGGCAAGTTCGAAGTTGCCAATAAAGGCACGATTTTTTTGGATGAAGTCGGCGAACTACCCGTCAGCCTGCAACCTAAACTCTTACGAGTGCTGCAGGAACAAACCTTCGCGCGAGTCGGCGGCAATGACACAATTCACTCCGACTTTCGTGCGATCGCGGCTACTAACGGTGACCTTGGCGAACTGATCAAGGCGGGCGAGTTTCGCAAGGATCTGTACTATCGTCTCAACGCATTTACGATTTCACTTCCACCCCTTCGAGAGCGCCGCTCAGACGTTGTGCCTTTGGCAGAACACTTCCGTGAAGTTTATGCCGGCAAGAACAGGAGGCCCACTGCGGGGTTTTCAGAAGAAGCTTTGATCGCATTGCAACAATATTCGTACCCTGGAAACGTGCGTGAGCTTGAGCATATTGTCGAGCGGGCGCTGTTGCAGGCCAACGGACGCGTGATCTTAGCCGAGCACTTGCAATTCGAGCAACAGTCCGTTCAAACAGACGGACAGTGGATGGAAGCTTTAGCAAAACTTCCTCTACATGATTCGGTAGCAGAGTGGGAGAAGTTTCGGATTTCTCAAGCTCTCCAAGAAAGCGACGGCAACAAAGCAGAAGCCGCACGTCGACTCGGTGTTCACCGGCGCTTGCTTTATGAAAAGATTCGAAAACTCGGTCTGGATACGACGGACCAGCCGTTAGAAGATGAAAGCCTCAACTCCACCGAAGACCCCTGAACGAGTCCGGGCCTCTAGTGCGGCCAAGTCACGGAAATGCAAAAGTTGACTGCGTTTTCGTGACGCGCAGATAGCCAGAAAATAGCGAACGGAAAGATCCTGTTTGGCGCGGCAAAGGAGGCCGCGCCGATGGCTAAGTCCTCGAATCCCAAAAGGAAGAAGGTCCCGAAAACTGTTCTCAAGCTGCCTGATCTCGAACAGTCAAAATCTGCTGTGCTGAGCAGCCTTGTCTCTTCGAGCTCCCAGCGTTCCTACGATCATGCGATTCGTGAGTTCATCGAATGGTATTGCTCTGAACCACGACTCGCGTTCAACAAAACAGTCGTGACTCGGTATCGCATCGCCCTGGAGCAGAAGCATTACGCTCCTTCCACCATTAATCTGAGATTGGCCGCGGTCCGGCGACTGGCCTACGAAGCGTCAGATAGCGGGCTACTGAGCCCCGACTTGGCGGCTGGAATCCGGCGTGTCAAAGGAGTCCACCGCCTCGGAGTTAAGATCGGTAACTGGCTCACGGCTGACGAGGGCAGGCGTCTGCTGTCGGGTGCTGGCAACGCGAGTCTGCGAGAGCGTCGGAATTATGCAATGCTCGCAGTGCTGGCAGGCTGTGGCCTGCGTCGGGCGGAAGCAGCAGCATTGAAAATCGAAGATCTACAGCTTCGCGAGGGGCATTGGGTGCTCGCCGACCTGAACGGCAACGGCGGTCACATTCGAACCGTTCCGGTGCCTGATTGGGTCAAGACAGCAATTGATCAGTGGTCAATCCCTGCGTCCATCATCTCGGGGACGCTATTTCGATCGATCAACAAGGCGGGCCGTGTGTGGGATACGGGCTTCACACCGAAAGTGATCTGGTCCATTGTCAAACAGGCGGCGTCAAACAGCGGTCTCTCTCGAGTAGCACCTCATGATCTTCGGAGAACCTGCGCGAAACTGTGCCACGAAGCAGGAGGCGAACTGGAGCAGATCCAATTCTTGCTTGGCCACATTTCCGTGCAAACCACAGAGCGTTACCTGGGATGCAAACAACGTTTTCGCAATGCAGTGAACGATCGCATCGGCCTGGAACCGGGCTCTTCATGAGCCCATGACTCCATGCTGACTCGTCAGGACAAATCGGGCACGCTCTTCAGTTTTGGATTGCTTCCTGTTGGCCGACGATCCACTCGGGATGCCCAGGTCGACGATCACAGGGACGCCCGCAATGCTTGTACATCGCGCATCGGGGGTTTTCCGAAGAAGCGCTTGTACTCCCGATTGAACTGGCTTGGACTTTCGTATCCCACCGCGAAGGCTGCACTCGCAGCATCGAGTTCCTTGGTGAGCATCTTCTGCCGTGCTGTACGGAGCCGAAGCTGTTTTTGAAACTGAAGAGGACTCATTGCGGTGAGACCACGGAAGTGATGATGCAGAGTTGATCTGCTCATACCTGCCATCGATGCAAGCTCATCCACGTTCAGCGCCTTCTCGAAGTTTTCACGCAACCAAGTGACCGCCTTAGCCGTTAGGTAGCTCTGGTCCTCCTTCGTCGCAACCGACCGCAGACGACCTCCTTGGGGCCCCTGCAGAAGCCGGTAGATGATTTCTCGCTGGATCAGCTTGCTAAAGAACGGGACATCCTGCGGAGTGTCTAAAAGCTGAACCATACGTGAGCATGGCGTAAGCAGTTCTACTGTCACTTCTCCAAGAACCATGCCGCGTGCACCTGCGGGCGGTGCAGAAATCCGCACATCTTCGGTGTGGAGAACGTCGCGGACGATGCCCATTTCAAGCTTGAGGAAAAACGCAAGGTAGGGCTTCTCCACACTGGCAACGCATACTCGGCTGACGATCGGGAGATCGATTGATGTGAGGAGGAAGGTTGATTCGCCGAAGACGTAACTCTGTTTGCCCAGGTCAACGTGCTTCTTTCCTTGCGGAACGATCAGCAGGCTTGGCTCGTAGGTGCAGGGATTCGGCGCGGTAGGACTCGTGTTTTGGTAAAGCGAAAGTCCGGGGACTACATTTGACAGTTCTGCTGACTGGCTGATCGCTTTGCCAATTGCGTTGGCCAGCTCTTTGACCGCCTCCGAAACACCAGAACCCTCAGAATGTCGCGATTTGCGAGCTACCATACTGTTCTCCTCGACCTTCTCAGAATAAGGCCTCTGCGGCGTCGTTGCACAGATTTGTGACATGCCTCGGACAAATAGGCAATGATTTAAGTCGATCAGGCTACCGGCAAACGAGTTCATCCGCCTAACCTTGAGGTGGAGGTGAAATACATGAAGAAACGAAAGTTAGGAACGCTGGAAGTATCGGAGCTCGGATTTGGATGCATGAACCTGGCGTCAAATTACGGCCCGGCAGTGCCGAGTCGACGATGCCATCAAGGTCATCCGCGAGGCGCATACCAAGGGCGTTACATTCTTCGATACGGCGGAAGTGTACGGACCGTACACGAGTGAGACGATCGTCGGCGGAGCGCTCGAACCGTTCCGTAACGAGGTAAAGATTGCCACGAAGTTTGGCTTCGACCTGACCGAGAAGGGCGGTCTGAACAGTAGGCCGGATCACATCACTTGGATGGTGGATGGGTGCCTAAAACGGCTTCGAACGGACCATATCGACCTCTTCTACCAACATCGCGTTGATCCGAAGGTGCCGATTGAGGATGTCGCCGCTGCGGTCAAGGAACTCATTGCGGCGGGCAAGGTGTTGCACTTTGGTCTTTCTGAAGCGAGCCCTGAAACCATTCGCAAAGCCCAAGCAGTTCAGCCGGTGACGGCGCTACAAACAGAATATTCGCTCATGAACCGAGACCCGGAAAAAAATGGATTGCTGGCTACCTGCGAAGAGCTCGGGATCGGCTTTGTGCCGTGGGGACCGATGGGCATGGGCTATCTGACACAGAAGCTCGACACGGATACAAAGTTTGATCCGAAATCCGATCTTCGTGCCGGTTTTGATCGCTTCAAGCCGGAAACCCTTGCAGCGAATAAGCCTTTTGTCGATCGCATCACCGAACTTGCGAAGAGAAAAGGCGCCACGACGGCGCAGCTGTCGCTCGCATGGCTCCTGGCCCAGAAGCCGTTCATCGTCCCGATCCCCGGAACGGGCAAGGTCAAGCACCTGCAGGAGAACATCGAATCCACCAAACTTGTACTGACAGCTGAAGACCTGAAAGAGATCGCCGGTACTCTGGCCTCGCTCAAGGTGCATGGCGGACGTATGAACGAAGAACAGATGAAGGTCGTAGAGCGGTAGGGCGAATCCGCGCAGGGCTCTTATAGTCCTGAGAAGCTCTGTTGGGGTTCCTCTCGAATTACGAGCAAATCGCATCAAGACCAGGCGTCGGCTGCTAGGAAACTCGGTCAGGGCTGATCCCAATTCGACGCATTCGCGCCGATCAAGCGTCATTTTTCGGCCGGCCTCTGCCGTGTGAAGGCCGTGTGTGATTCTGAGCGGTCACGGCTGATTCTGCAACAAGGCTCGACCTATCAGTCATTTGCTGGCGTTTTGAGTTCGGTGCAAGCATACGACATTAGTGTTCATGGTCCAACGATGGTCCAGTTATGGTCCAGGTTTGAGCCAATACTGGCCGACCTCTGCCGCTAGGGCAGAGGTCATTTCCGTTTCACGACTGCATTCGTGAGGTTCCAGGTTTTTGGGGGGGCGTTCAGTTGGCTTAGCATGCCTTCCTGTGAAGGCGCAGGGGGTTCAAGAATTCGGTCTATTCGGCCCAAACGAGATCGTCCCGCGATTCTTGTTGATCTCGATCATCGTGCTGGCGCGTAGTATCCCGCTTTTGCATAAACTCGAAGCCGAGGCAAGTTTTGCGGTGGCGTGATCCGCACGATGAGCTTGTGCCACATACCATCGTGTGCCAAGTTGTCTGGGCGATATGCTACTAGGTACTGATTGCGCAATTCGACGGAAAGCTGCGCCGCTGCGTCTCCAACTCTCTTTAGATTGCGGATGGCGAACGTTCTACCGCCGGTGATACCGGTCGCGAAAGCCAGCAGATCGGGCCCCAAACGTTCTGCTTGGGTTCTAGGGGCTTCGTCAAAGATACCCATCGCATAGATCTGGACATCAGCTTCTCTGAGAACCGGCCATACTTCTTTTGCTGTGTAGCGGCTGTGATTATCCCCACCGTCGGAAATGACCAAGAGGATCTTCCGTTCGTTGTGGGCCTTTTTCATTCGGTCCAAACCGAGATAGAGCGCGTCCAATAGGGCCGTTCCGCCATCGGGCTTTACTTTCACGATCTCGTCCTGAATTTCGTCGGCGGAAGTCGTGAAGTCCACCAGAAGTTGGGGACGATCATTGAATGCGACCAGAAAGAACTCATCCTCTGGGTTTGAACTGCGAAGAAACTGAAGCACCGCTTCGCGAGACCTGTCCATCTTCCCGCACATGCTCCCGCTTGCATCAAAAATTATCCCTACCGAAATGGGGGCATCTTCGCTGGACAAGTGGCCTATGACCTCTTGTTTTCCCTGATCAAAGACCTTGAAGCTATCCTTCTCAAGGCCGAGCACGAGGCGGCCGCTCTGGTCCGTGACGGTAACCGGGAACAGCACCAAATCGACACCAACCTTGACAGCGCCGCCACTACCGTCTGATGAAGCAACTTCATTCGACGAGGAGCGCTCAACAACACGCGGTGCGCCCTGAACGACTGTCTGAGTGTTATGACCCAAGCAGATCCAAACAGCTCCCACGAAGCACAGCGCTCTTGCAATATTTAGAGGAGTGGCCTTCATTTGGAGCACCTACTGATCGAGTTGCGTCAGTGCGAAGTTAAGCGTTAGATGAACTCGCTACTTTTCACACTTTTCGGTTCCTGTGAATTCCTTCACGACCTGGCTGCGTTTCCAAGCTTCGATCTGTTCGCGCGCGTCTTTCACAAGTTTCGTGAACCGGCGGGCCAATTCGTGAATGCGCTTCGATTGCCTTCTTGCTATCGCTTCGTTAGGAATCAATTCTGTGCCAATCCCGATGGCGGTTGCTCCCGACAAAATGAAACTGGCCGCTGTCTGCTGATTTACTCCCCCCGCGGCAATTAATGGAATCTGCGGCAAAGCTGCATGCAGCGCTTTGATGTAGGCGTCCCCACCGACCGGACCACAGGGAAACACCTTGACGAAATCGGCGCCAGCACTCCATGCCGTGACAACTTCCGTCGGAGTTAAGGCGCCAGGAAGGACCGCTATATTCTGCTTGGCTGCGAATTCCATGATCGCGGGATTCAGTGACGGAGCCGTGACAAAACTCACTCCTGCATCCACGCATACACGCGCGACGTCCGTGTCGAGCACCGTGCCCGCGCCCACGATGAGCTTTGGATCCGAGCGAATGAGGTGGGTCATCAATTCCACCGCTCCGGGTACA
>Ga0335076_10004677_pt1 | contig 13864 bp, 16 predicted proteins | sample Lox_Sample_25_FD_206717 | JGI IMG/M metagenome (GOLD analysis project Ga0335076, IMG submission 206717) | Soil microbial communities from Loxahatchee National Wildlife Refuge, Florida, United States - Lox_Sample_2.5 | ecosystem: Environmental > Terrestrial > Soil > Wetlands | place: USA... | reverse complement strand
TTCCAGGAGGGCGCGTGGATGGTGATCGTCGCGATCCCCTTGATGATCCTCGGCTTCTACGGCATCCGCCGCCACTACGAGAGGGTCAAGCGGCGGCTCGCCGCGGGAGCGGCCGCGGTCGTCGCGGCGCCGGCCGCCAGCAACTCGACGCTCCTCGTCGTCGAGGCGCTCGACGACGCGACGGACCTGGCGCTGTGGTTCGCGCGCACGATCTCCGGCGGCGACTTCCGTGCGGTGCACGTCCCGCGCGCGGACGCCGACCCGGGGATCCGGCCGCGCTGGTTCCGGCGCGTCGACGGGACGCCGCAGCTCGAGGTGCTCGACGAGCGCCTCGGCCTCGGCGACGCGATGCTCGAGCAGGTGTGGCGGCTCCCGCGCGGCGAGTCCGACTTCGTCACCGTCGTCGTCCCGGAGGAGTTCCGCCGGCGCTCGCTGTGGGAGGTGGTGCGGAACCGGAGCGAGCTCATGCTGAAGTTCCGGCTCCTGTCCGAGCCCGGCGTCGTCGTGGCCGACGTGCCGACGATCGCCGACCGCCGGACGCCGCTCCCCGAGCGGATCGTGGCGCGCGTGCTCGTCGCCGGCGTCGACGCCGCGTCGATGCGTGCCGTGAACTATGCGACGACGCTCGGCATCGCCGACACGAAGGCCGTGCACTTCGCGTTCAGCGGGGAGCACGGGCGGACGATCCGCCGTGACTGGTCGGCCCAGGGGCCGCGGCTCACGCTCGAGGTCGACGAGGCGCCCTACCGCGACATCGGCGGCCCGCTGCTCGGCTACCTGCGCCGCCTGACCGCCGAGCCGGGCACCGCCGTCCTCGTGCTGCTGCCCGAGCTGATCGTCCCCGGCTGGCGGCGCCTGCTCCACAACCAGCGCGCGCTCTACATCAAGCGCCTGCTCCTGCTCGAGCCGGGCGTGATCCTCGCCAGCGTCCCCTACCAGCTGCTCCGGTGAGGCTCGCGTGGACCGATCCGCGCGAGCTCGCGCGCCGCACGCGGCACCGGGCCCGGCGGTTCGCGCGGCGCACCGTCGCCGTCCGCTACCGCAGCATCGTCGTCGTGCTGCTCGGCCGGGAGGAGACCGTGCACGCCGTCGATCTCGCCTGCCGCCTCGCCGCCGACCGCGGCGCGCGCGTCGTCCTCGTCGCGCCGCTCGTCGTCGAGCCGGAGCTGCCGCTGGACGCGCATTTCACGGAGGAGAAGGCGGAGCTCCGGCGGCGGCTCGACGAGGCCGCGGCGATCGCCGAGTCCTACGGCGTGGCTGCGAGACGGCGGCTCGTCGTCACGCGCGGCCGCGGGCTCGGGCTCGAGGTCGCCGAGGCGGCGCGCGACCACCGCGCGGAGCTGATCGTCGTCGGCTCGCCGGTCGAGTCTCGGCGCGGCTTCAGCCGGGCCTTCCCGTCCGACGTCATGTCCGTGCTGCGCGACGCGCCGTGCCGCGTGATGGTGGCCACCGGCCCGCTCGCCGGCCGCACGGCCCACATGGCCGCGGTCTAGACTCGGCGCCGCGTGAGCAGGCGGCGACGGCAGCACGAGCTCGAGCGCGTCCTCGGCACGAACGCGCTGTTCGCGACCGCGTACGGGAACGTCGGCTCCTCGATCTACTACGCGCTCGGCGTCGTCGCGGTCTACGCGCTCGGGCTGACGCCGTTCGTCTTCATCATCGCCGGGTTCATCTTCGCGTGCACGGCGGCGACGTACGCCGAGGGGACGGTGCGCTACCCCGAGGCCGGCGGCTCGTCGAGCTTCGCGCGGCACGCGTTCAACGAGACGGTGAGCTTCACCGCCGCCTGGGCGCAGATGCTCAACTACGTCGCGACGATCGCCGTGTCGGCGTTCTTCGTCCCGCACTACCTCTCCGTGTTCTGGGCGCCGCTGCGACAGAACCCGTGGGACGTCGTCGTCGGAGTCGCCGTCATCGTCGTCCTCGTCGTCGTCAACATCATCGGCATCCAGGAGTCGGCGCGGATCAACATCTTCCTCGCAGTCGCCGACTTCGCGACGCAGCTGCTGCTCGTCGCGATCGGCGCGATCCTCGTGCTGTCGCCGTCGATCCTCGCGGCGAACATCCACTGGGGCGTCGCGCCGACGTGGTCGAACTTCGCGCTGTCGATCCCGGTGGCGATGCTCGCGTACACGGGGATCGAGACCGTGTCGAACATGTCGGAGGAGGCGCGCGACCCCGTGCGCACCGTCCCGCGCGCGGTGCTGTTCGTCGCGGTCGCCGTGTTCGCGATCTACTTCACGCTCCCGTGGATCGCGCTGTCGGCGATGCCCGTCGTGCACAGCGCCGAGCACGGGTACACGACGCTGCTCGCGCTGCCGCCCACCGAGCACCTGCACGGCCAGCACGGCTATCAGAACGACCCGGTGCTCGGGCTCGTCGACAATCTCGCCCTCGGGCACGGGATCACGAACGTGCTCCGGGTGTACCTCGGGATCCTCGCCGCGACCATCCTCTTCATCGGCGCGAACGCCGGCGTGATCGGCGCCTCGCGGATCACGTACGCGATGTCGGGCTACCGGCAGCTGCCGCTCGCCTTCCGCCGGATCCACCCGCGCTTCAAGACGCCGTGGGTCGCGCTCGTCGTCTTCGCCGGCGCGATCCCCGTCGCGCTCACGCTCTCGGGAAGGACGGCGTTCCTCGGCGCGATCTACGCCTTCGGCGCGACGTTCTCGTTCACGATCGCGCACGCGTCGCTCGTCGCGATCCGCGTCAAGAAGGCCGGCCGCGACGAGGTTGCGTACCGGTCGAAGGGCAACCTCCGCCTGCGCGGCGTCGAGTGGCCGCTGTTCGCGATCATCGGCGGGCTCGGGACGGGGCTGTCCTGGCTCGTGATCGTCACGCAGTCGCCGGCGATCCGCTACGCGGGCATCGGCTGGCTCGCGATCGGGCTCGTCTTCTACGTCGTCTACCGCCGCCGCATCCTCCACGCGCCGATGAGCGAGACGATCCGCGCGCCGATCCAGGTCGGGCCGGCGGCGGCGCTCGAGTACCGTGCGATCCTCGTCCCGATCGCCGCCGGCTACCCGTCGGAGGAGGCGATGGACGTCGCCTGCCGCATCGCGGCCGAGCGGCGCGCCACCATCGTGGCGATGACGGTGATCGAGGTGCCGCTGCGGCTCCCGCTCGACACGTTCCTCCCGGACGAGGTGGAGTCGGCGAACGAACAGCTCGACGAGGCGAAGGCGATCGGCGAGTCGTACGGCGTGAGCGTGATCGGGAGGATCGTGCGCGCCCGCAACGCGGGACGGGCCGTCGTCGACGAGGCGAAGCGGCGCCAGGCCGAGATCGTCGTCATGGGAGGGCCGCGCCGCGTCCGGCTCAAGGCCGGGACGCGGGCGATCTTCGGCGACACCGTCGACTTCGTGCTGAAGCACGCGCCCTGCCGCGTGATGGTCGCCGCCGGGCGGTCGACGGCGTGAACGCCTTCCACCGGCGCACCGTCGTCCTCTTCGGCGTCGTCGCCCTCGTCCTCGGCGTCGCCATCCTCGTCCGAACCGCCGCCGCGGGCGGCGGTGTCGGCTACCTCTTCGGCGCCCTGTTCGTCGGGCTCGGAGCAGGCCGCCTGTATCTCCTGCTCCGGCGCTAGGGTCTTTCCGGCATGGCGCGCAAGCTTCCGCACCTCGAGCGGGTCCTCGACGCTCCCGCGCTCGCCTCCGTGGCCTACGGGGAGGTCGCGTCGTCGATCTACTTCGCCCTCGGGATCATCGCGCTGCACGCCCTCGGGTTCACGCCGGCCATCCTCGGCATCGTCGGCGCGCTGTTCCTCGTCGTCGCGCTCTCGTACGCCGAGGGGACGGCGGCGATCCGCGAGACCGGCGGCGCGGCGACGTTCGTCCGCGTCGCGTTCAACGACCTCGCCGGCTTCCTCACCGGCTGGGTGCTGTTCCTCGACTACCTGATCGTGATCGCGCTGTCGGCGCTGTTCTTCCCGCACTACCTCGGCGCCGCGCTCGGCATCCACTCGATCGCGCGGAAGCCGGGCGACGCAATCGTCGGGTGCCTGCTCATCGCCGGGATCGCGGCCGTGCGTCTGCTGCGGCGAACGCGGCTGTACACATTCGGGATCGTCGTTCCGCTGCTCGATCTCGTCACGCAGCTGCTGCTCGTCGTGCTCGGGTTCGGGCTGCTCTTCTCCAGCAGCGCGCTCACGCGCGGGCTCTCGCTCGGCACGGTGCCGTCGTGGCACGACATCGTCTTCGCGCTGCCGCTGGCGATGCTCGCCTACACCGGTCTCGAAACCGTCGCCAACCTCGCCGAGGAGGCGCGGCGCCCGGGCCGCGACCTGCCGCGCAGCCTGTTCAGCGGGATCGGGGCCGTCGTCGTCATCTACGTGCTGATCGCGCTCGTCGGGCTGTCCGCGTTCCCGGAGTCCCACGGGACGACGGCGCTCGGCGTCCAGTGGCTCCGCGCGCCGATCATGGGGATCGTCTCCGCGCTCCAGCTGCACCTGCCGCACTGGTTCGGAGATGTGCTCCGCGTCTACGTCGGGCTCACGGGTGCACTCGTGCTGCTCGCCGCGGCGACGACGTCGATCTCCGGGTTCGGCCGGCTCGCGTACTCGCTCGGCGAGCACGGCCAGCTCCCGCGCCCCTTCGGCCGGCTGAACCGGCGGACACTCGTCTCCCCGGCCGCGACCCTGTCGGCCGCGGCGATCTCGATCGCGATGGTGATCGGGGCGACGTACCATCGGCACGGCGTCACCTTCCTCGCGAGCCTGTTCAGCTTCGGCGTGCTGCTCGCGTTCACCGCGGCGCAGCTCGCGGTCGTGAAGCTCCGCATCTCGCAGCCGGACCTGCGGCGGCCGTTCCGCGTCCCGCTCGGCGTGCGCGTCGGCGGCGCGGTCGTCCCGGTGCCGTCGCTCGTCGGCGCGTTCCTCACCGGCGCCGTGTTCGTCGCCGCGATGGTCACGCACGTCGGCGCGCGCTACGGGGGCCCGGCGTGGCTCCTCGCCGGCCTCGTCGTCTACTTCCTCGTCCGCCACATGAGCGGAGCCGGGCTGCTCGAGCACGTCGCGGCGGTCGACGAGCAGGCGCTGCCCGAGGCGGAGTTCTCGCGGATCCTCGTGCCGATGAAGCTCGGCGAGATCGGCGAGGAGATGGTCGCGACCGCGGTGAAGCTCGCGCAGGAGCGGCGCGCGTCGGTCGAGGCGCTGTTCGTGATCCTGGTCCCGCTCGAGCTGCCGCTCGACGCGCCGCTCCCGGAGGTCGAGGAGCAGGCGCAGGCGTCGCTCGCCGAGGCCGCGGCGCTCGGCGCCGACCACGGCGTCGAGGTCGTCGGCCGCGCGCTCCGCGCCCGCTCGATCGGCGAGGCGATCGTGAAGACCGCCACCGACAGCGGCGCCGACCTCATCGTCCTCGGCTCCTCGCCCCGCTGGCGACGGCAGTCCCGTTTCTTCTCGCCGACGGTCGACTACGTCCTCCGCAAGGCGCCGGCCGAGGTGCTGATCGTCGCGTTCCCGCAGGGCGTCCTCGAGGAGGCCCGCGCATGACCCTCCGGCGGCGCTAGGCTCTGCACGTGCTCAGGGCGCTGATCATCGGCTGCGGCCGCGTCGGCTCGTCCATCGCGCTCCAGCTCCAGCAGGAGGGCTGGGAGGTCACCGTCGTGGACGAGAACGAGGACGCGCTCTCACGACTCGGCGACCACTGGCCCGGGTTGTTCCTCGTCGGCCACGGCATGGACGTCGACCTTCTCCGCGAGGCCGGGATCGAGGAAACCGACGCCGTCGTCGTTTCGACCGACGGCGACAACACGAACCTCGTGATCGGCCAGGTCGCGCAGAAGCGCTTCGGGATCGACTGCGTCGTCGTCCGCGTGCTCGACCCCGCCCGCGCCGACTTCTACTCGGCGCGCGGGATGCGCACGGTCTGCCCGACGAAGACGGCGATCGACACGCTGACCGAGGCCGTCCGCGCGTGCGAGCTGCCGGTCCCGTCCAAGGCCAGCGCCTGATGTACGTGGTCGTCGCCGGCGGCGGCAAGGTCGGCGCGAACGTCGCGCGCTCGCTCCTCCGGCTGGGTCACGAGGTGACGCTCGTCGAGGAGCGCCGCGACCGCTTCGAGCGCCTCGAGGAGGAGTTCGAGCACCAGGTGCAGCGCGGCGACGCGACGGAGATCCACGTCCTCGAGCGCGCCGGCATCGCCCGGCCGCCGGACATCGTGCTCGCGCTCACCGGCGACGACGAGGACAACGTCATCATCAGCCAGCTCGCCAAGGAGAAGTACGGCGTCCCGAAGACGATCGCCCGCGTCAACGACCCGCGCAACCAGGCGCACTTCGACCTGCTCGGGATCTCGCCGACGATCTGCGCGACGTCGAGCATCATGGCGCTCGTCGAGCACGAGGTGCCCGAGCACGATCTCATCCACCTGCTCGAGCTGCGCAAGGAGAACCTCGAGATCGTCGAGGTGCAGATCGACCGCGACTCGCCGTCGGCGGGCAAGCGCGTCGAGGGGCTCGACCTGCCGGAGGGCGCGCGCCTGATCTCGGTGATGCGCGCCGGCAAGGCGGAGATCGCCGTCGGCTCGACGATGCTCGAGCCCGGCGACCAGGTCCTGGCGATCCTGGAGCCCGGCAAGGAGGACGAGCTCCGCAAGGTCCTGCTCCATCGCTAGGACAAGCTTTCCCTCGTGTCGGGCGTCCTATCTCTCATGAGGTCGAGGCGGGCCGCAGCCGCGCTCGTGCTCGCCGCGCTCGTCGCGGCGACGGCGGCCGGCGCCGCGCCGCGACGTCCTGCGGCGACCGGCAACGACTGGACGCGGTTCGGCTGGACGATGTCGCGCACGAGCGCGCCGCCGTTCGCGACCGGGATCACGGCGGCGAACGTCCACTCGCTCGTCCGCAGGCAGGTGCAGCTCGACGGCACCGTCGACGCGTCCGCGATCTACCTCCACGGCGTGCAGGTCGGCGGCGCGGCGCACGACACGCTCTTCGTGACGACGACGTACGGGAGGACCGAGGCGATCGACGCATCGACGGGCGCCGTCCTCTGGCGGTTCACGCCGCCGGGCTACTCGTCGTGGGCCGGGTCGGCGCAGATCACGACCTCGACGCCGGTCGCGGACCCCGGCCGCGCGTCCATCTACGCGGCGTCGCCGGGCGGGACGATCTCGAAGCTCGCCGTCGCCGACGGCCACGCCGTCTGGACGACGTCGATCACGCGGCTTCCGTCGCGCGAGAAGATCGCGGCATCCCTCAACTTCCAGCAGGGCCACGTGATCGCCACCACCGGGGGCTACATCGGCGACGCGCCGCCGTACCAGGGCCACGTCGTGGTGATCGACGCGGCCTCCGGCGCGCTCCTCCACGTCTGGAACTCGCTCTGCTCGAACCGCAGCGGGCTGATCGACCCGTCGACCTGCGGCGCGAGCGACTCCGCGATCTGGGGACGCGCCGGCGCGGTGATCGACCCCTCGAACGGCAACCTCTACGTCGCGACGGGGAACGCGCCATGGAACGGCCGGACGAACTGGGGCGATTCGGTGATCCGGCTCAACGCGACCGCGACGAAGGTGCTCGGAAACTACACGCCGGCGAACACCGATCAGCTGAACTCGAGCGATCTCGACCTCGGCTCGACGTCGCCGGTGCTGCTCGGCGGCGGCTACCTCGCGCAGGGCGGCAAGGACGGGATCATCCGGCTGCTCAGCATCAAGCGGATGGGCGGCACGTCGCCGCACAAGGACGGCGAGCTCCAGACCGTGTCGACGCCGTCGGGGACGGATCTGTTCACGGCGCCCGCCGTCTGGCGCACCGCGTCGGGAACCTGGATGTTCGCCGCGGACAACGGCGGCACCGCCGCGTGGCGGTTCCGCAACGGCCACCTGACGCAGCTCTGGAAGAACGGCACCGGCGGCACGAGCCCGGTCGTCGCCGGCGGCCTGCTCTGGGTCTACGACCCGGGCGGCGGCCTCAACGTCTACAGGCCGCTGACCGGGCAGCTCGTGGCGACGCTCGCGTGCGGCGGCGGCCACTGGAACAGCCCGATCGTCGTCGACGGCCGCGTCGTTCTCCCCGAGGGGAACGCAAACGACCACGCGACGAGCGGCGTGCTCGACATCTGGCACCTCGGTTGAGCCGTCGACCGCCGGAAAGTCGTGACTTCCACGTATTCGGGCCTGGCCCCGGCCTACGGCTCGGTGACGGAATCCCGCTCGGGGAGCCGACTCTGGCCGAACGTCTGGGGCCAGGCCCCGTCACGTGAGCGTGACGTCTTGTTGGCTGCCTAGCTGGTGCGGCGCCGGCGTACCTGCGGCGCCTGCGACCCCAGCGCCGCGTACGCGAGCGCTTGCAGTGACTCGTTCAGCGTGGCGAGCTCCCGCGTCAGGCGCAGGAAGTTCTCGTCGTTGTCGAGCCGCTTGTTCATCTTCGCGAGCTCGTCCCCGATGCGGTCGAGCCGCTCGAGGAGGACGTCGAAGCGGCGGTCGGAGAGGTCGGCGCGCTCCACGGCCACAGCTTAGACCGCCGCCGCCCGGGCCAGCTCCTCCCGGCTCGCGACGACGATCGCGCCCTCGCCGAGCGCACGCAGCACCTCGTCGCGCGTCCCGACGGCGTCGACGCGGCGCGCCGCGCCCGCGTGGGCGAGCGCGATGTGCGCGAGCTCCCGCGGCGCGTCCGTGAATGCGCCCATGCGCGCGCCGGCGGCCTGGAGCCTGCGGAGCAGCGCCGTCGTCTCGCCGCGCGGACGGAAGTACACCGGCGCTCGGTCGGCCGCGAACCGCTCGAGCAGCGGACGCCAGTCTCCGAGCCGCTCGTCGAGGATCGCCGCCGCGGCCTCACGGTCCTCGGGAAGGTCGAGCTCGACGCGGGCGCGCCGCGACGCGTCGTCGATCCAGTCGCGCCACAGCGGGCGCGTGTCGACGAGCACGGCGTCGAGATCGAGCGCGAAGGAGGCCACCGGAGACGATGGTAGACTCGGCCCGCAATCGGCGAGCGGTGAGGGAACTCCGGTGCAAGGCCGGGACGGTCCCGCCGCTGTAAGGGGAGACGCTTCTCCGCCACGACGCCACTGGGCCGAGGCCCGGGTAGGCGGCGGAGGAGGGAGCCCCGAGTCAGAAGACCTGCCGCCCGCCGCCAGAACCGAACCCCTCGCGGAAGGAGGATTCGTGCTTCGCCGTTCCCTCATCGTCGCCTCGGCATTCGTCGCCGTGCTCGTCCTCGCCGGCGGCGGCGCCGCTGCGCTCGTCCACATCCGCGTCGAAGGCAAGACGCTGACGATCTTCGGGCCGACGAACCCGACCGAGGTCGCGTCGACGCCGCTCGAGGCGCTCCAGGTCGCCGCCCAGGCGGGCGAGTTCTACGCGCACGTGACGGCCTCGTCGTTCGGCAACTACGTCGACCAGATCGGCTTCTACGCGGCCTCCGGCGACTCGGGCTGGGCCTTCAAGGTGAACGGGGTCTCGCCGCCGGTCGCCGCCGACCAGCTCCAGCTGAAGGACGGGGACGTCGTCGAGTGGTACTACGCGACCTTCGGCCCGAACGGCGGGCCGCCGACGCTGACGCTGAAGGCGACGGCGAAGGGCTGCTACCTCGCCACCGGCCAGGACGACACGGGCGCGTCGAAGGTGCCCGCCGGGCTCGTCTACCACCTCGGCGGGCGGACGGTCCTCGCGCCCGCGGGGCGGATCTGCCCGGCGAGGCCGCACGGGCTCGTGTGGGCGACCGCACCGGGCGCGATCCGCTCGAACCGGCTGCCGTGATCCGCTCGGGCCTCGTCGTCGCCGCTGCGGCCGCGCTGCTCGCCGGCTGCGGCGGCGGCGCGGGCTCGGGCAGGGCAACGCTCTGGGTTACGCGCGACGAGGGTGCGCACGTGCTGCTCGTGCGCACGGTCCCAGCGGGGGAGACGGCGATGCAGGCGCTCGAGCGCTCGGTGAAGATCTCGACGCGCTACGGCGGCCGTTTCGTCGAGTCGATCGACGGCGTCTCGGGGTCGATCGGCTCGCAGCGCGACTGGTTCTACTTCGTCAACGGGATCGAGGCCGGCCGCGGCGCGACCCAGTACCGGCTCCATCCCGGCGACGTCGAGTGGTGGGACTACCGCGACTGGGGGAAGGTCGGCGAGACGGTGCCCGCCGTCGTCGGCGCGTTCCCGGAGCCGTTCCTGCACGGGTACGGCGGGAAGGTGCGGCCGGCGGTCGTCGTCGGGCCCGCGTCGGCGGGCGCCCGCGCGCTCGCGCGTGTCGTGCACGGTCGCGTCGCGTCGTCCGCGCCCGCGGGCGCGAACGTCCTCCGCCTCGTCGGCGGACCGCACCGGTTCACCGCGCGGCAGCTGCCGAGCGGCGCGGTCGAGATGGACTTCTCCGGCGACCCGGCCGCGCTCGCGCGCGATCCGTCGGTGTATCGCTACCGCTACGAGGTCCCGTGAGGCCGACCGCCGCAGCCGCGCTCCTCGCCGCGCTCGCGGTCGCGGCGCTGCTCGCGCAGCAGCTGTGGCCGGTCGGGGCGATCGCGCTCGTGCTGCTCTGCGCGTGCCTCCGCGCGGGGCGGCGCGCGCGGCCGTATCTCTGGGGGACGCTGTTCAGCGCCGGGTTCGTGTTCCTGCTCTCGCCGCTGCTCCAGTCCACCGGATGGCACGTCCTCTGGAGCGGCCCGAACGTGCCGGTGCTCGGGCAGCTCGACGTCACGACCGAGGAGCTGCGGATCGCGGCGCTCAACGCGCTCCGGCTCGCCGCGGTCGGGCTCGCGTTCGCCGCGTACGCGCTGCTGCTCGACCACGACCGGCTGATCGCGGCGTCGACGGGGCGGCGCTCGGTGCTGGCGGCGGCGCTCGCGACGCGGCTCGTGCCGACGTTCGAGCGCGACGCCGGCGGCCTCGTCGAGGCGCTGCACGGGCGCGGGCTCGCGCCGGAGGGGCTGCGCGGGCACGCCGCGCTGCTCTCGCCGCTCCTTGCCGGGTCGCTCGAGCGCGGGATCAACCTCGCCGAGGCGATGGAGTCGCGCGGCTTCGGCCGCAGCGGCCGGACGCGGCTGCCGTCGCCGCCGTGGAGCGCGCTCGAGGTCGGCGCCGTCGCGCTCGCCGTGCTCGTCGTCGCGGGGGCGATATGGCTCTAGCCGTCGTCGAGGAGCTGACGTTCTCGTACCCGGACGCGGCGCCGGCGCTCGATCGCGTCTCGCTCGAGATCGAGCCGGGCGAGGTCGTGCTCGTGCTCGGGCCGTCCGGCTCCGGCAAGTCGACGCTCGTGCGCGCGCTCGCCGGGCTCGTGCCGTGGTTCCACGGCGGGCGGTTCAGCGGCCGCGTCGAGGTGGCCGGGCGCGACACGCGCCGTGCCCGCCCGGCGGAGCTCGCCGGCGTCGTCGCCACGGTCTTCCAGGACCCGGAGGACCAGATCGTGCTCGCGCAGGTCGAGGCCGAGGTCGCGTTCGGGCTGGAGAACGTCGGTACGCCGCCGGCGGCGATCCTCCCGCGCGTGGGCCGTGCGCTCGACGCGGTCGGGGCCGCGCATCTCGCCGGCCGTCGCGTCGTCGAGCTCTCGGGCGGCGAGCTGCAGCGCGTGTGCCTCGCGTCCGCGCTCGCCCTCGAGCCGCAGCTCCTGCTGCTCGACGAGCCGACGTCGCAGCTCGACCCGGACGGCGCCGAGGCGTTCCTCGAGCGCGCCGTCGCGAGCGGGGCCGCGGTCGTCGTCTCCGAGCAGCGGCCCGCTGCGGCGCTCCGCCACGCGGGCCGCGTCCTCTTCCTCGACCGCGGCCGCATCGTCCTCGACGCCCCTCGCGACGAAGCCGTCGCCTGGCTGGACGAGCACCGTCCGTCCTGGACCTCCGAGCCAAGTGACAAGTTGTCACAAGGAACGCCGGGGGACGTTGTCGCACGCGTCGGCGGTGCGCGGTTCGCCTACGGCGGCGGGCCGGAGGTGCTCGGCGGCGCGTCGCTCGAGCTCCGGCGCGGCGAGGTCGTGGCGCTGACCGGGCCGAACGGGTCCGGGAAGACGACGCTCGCGAAGATCGCCGCGGGACTGCTCGAGGCGCAGGCAGGGACGGTCGAGCGCGCCGGGCGCGCGGCGTTCCTGCTCCAGGACCCCGGTCGCTACCTCGTGCGCGAGACGGCGCTCGACGAGGTCGCGCTCGGCGCGGGCGCCGAGCGGGCGCGGCGCGCGCTCGCGGACGTCGGCCTCGCGTGGGCGGAGCGGACGCATCCGCGCGACCTCTCGAGCGGCGAGCGCGAGCGGCTCGCGCTCGCGACGGTGCTCGTGATCGAGCCCGACCTGCTCGTGCTCGACGAGCCGACGCGCGGCGTCGATCCCGAGCGGAAGGCCGAGCTCGCCGCGCTGCTCCGGGCGCAGGCGGCGCGCCGCGCGACGGTCGTCGTCACGCACGACGTCGTGTTCGCGCAGGAAGTCGCCGACCGCGAGGTCTCGCTCGGCTCGGAACGGGAGGCGCTCGCCGTTGCGTAGCCGCGCCGCGCACATCGCGTTCGGCGTCGCGCTCGGGGCGGCGGCCGCTGTCGCGTTCGCCACGCACGCATCCGCGCTCGCGCTGCTCCTCGCCGCCGCGGCGCTCATCGTCGGCGGCGCTGCGTGGCTCGACGGAGGCCCGCAGCCGGCGAAGGAGGTGGCGGTGATCGCAACGCTCGCCGCCGCCGCGGCGGCCGGCCGCGTTCTGCTCGCGCCGATCCCCGACGTGCAGCCGGTGACGGTGATCGTCGTCGTCACCGGCGTCGCGCTCGGCGCACGCGCGGGCATCGCCGTCGGCGCGTCGGCCGCGTTCGTCTCGAACTTCTTCCTCGGCCAGGGGCTCTGGACGCCGTGGCAGATGCTCGCGTGGGGCGCGTGCGGGGCGATCGGCGCGTGGCTCGCGCCGCTGCTGCGCCGCCGCGTCCCGCTCGCGGTCGCGTGCTTCCTGCTCGGCTACTTCTACGGCTTCGTGCTCGACGCGTGGAACTGGTACGCGTTCTACCCGCACACGTGGGCGTCGTTCCTCGCGCGGCAGGCGGCCGGCTTCCCGTTCGACACGGCGCACGCCGTCGGCAACCTGCTGCTCGCGCTCGCGGCCGGGCCCGAGCTGCGGCGGCTGCTCGAGCGCTACGACCGGCGGCTGCGGACGGAGATCGTGTGGGCCTGAAGATCGCCGTGCTCGCGGCGGCGAGCGTCCTCTCGTTCGTCCAGGGCCGCGCGCAGCCGGACGGCGGCTACGCCGAGCCGGGAGGAAGCTCGACCGTCGGGCTGACGGCTACCGCGGTGCTGGCGCTCAGCGCCGCCGGCGCGAACGCGCCCGCCGCCGCGCGCGCGTACCTCACGGCGCACGAGACGGCCCTCACGCCGACGGAGGTCGAGCTCGCGACGATGGCGGAGGCGGTCACCGGCGGCGCGTCGCCGACGCTCCTCGCCTCGCTGCGCGCGCTCGCGCGCCCGAGCGGCGCGATCGGGCCGGCGCTGAACTCGACGATCTGGGGGATCCTCGCGCTGCGGCAGGCGGGGCAGCCCGTCGCGCCGGCGACGGTCTCGTATCTCGAGCGCTCGCAGACGAGGAGCGGGGGCTTCGGCTGGGCCGCGGGGATCGCACCCGACAACGACGACACCGCCGCCGCCGTCGAGGCGCTCGCCGCCGTGGGCGTGCGCGGCACGATCGTCGCGCGCGCGCTCGCGTACCTCCGCGCTCGCGAGACGAAGGACGGCGGCTTCGAGCTCCAGCACGGCGCCGGCTCGAACGTCCAGTCCACCGCGTGGTCGATCCAGGCGTTCCTCGCGGCGGGCGCGAAGCCGCCGGCCGCCGCGTTCGGCTACCTCGCGCGGATGACGCGTCCCGACGGCAGCCTCCGCTACTCGGCGCGGTACGCGACGACGCCGCTGTGGGTCTCCGCGCAGGCGCTCCCCGCGCTCGCGCGGAAGCCGTTCCCGCTGCGCTAGAGTCCTCCGCGGCGCGCGCTGCGCCT
>Ga0335076_10004676_pt1 | contig 13865 bp, 13 predicted proteins | sample Lox_Sample_25_FD_206717 | JGI IMG/M metagenome (GOLD analysis project Ga0335076, IMG submission 206717) | Soil microbial communities from Loxahatchee National Wildlife Refuge, Florida, United States - Lox_Sample_2.5 | ecosystem: Environmental > Terrestrial > Soil > Wetlands | place: USA... | reverse complement strand
CTCAGGCCGCGCTACCCGATCTCGACCGGTATTTAAAGTTACGATCGATGTAGAGAGAGCGGCAAACCAGTTCGCATCATCGGAGGGGGAACGGTGACCGCTCGACAGGGTCACGGAGGAAGACTTCGATGGTATCGGCCAGTACTGCCGGCATTCGTTACGTGATCGATACGCGAGCCAGCCAGTTTACGGTGCAGGCTTTTGCCAGCGGCCTGATTGCGGCGGTTGCCCATAGCCCGAAGATTGCGATTCGCGACTGGACGGGTGAGGTGCAAATGGCTTCCGGCACGCTGGAGGGGGCTTCTCTCCTGGTGAAGGTAAAGGCGGGTTCGCTGGAGGTTCTGGATGAGCTGCGGGACGATGACCGCCGCGAGATTCACCGCGTGATGAACCAGGAGGTGTTGGAGACGGCAAGATTTCCGGAGATTCTGTACGAAAGCTCGGAGATCAAGGCGGACCGGCTGAAAGACGATCTCTACCGCGTCCACGTATCGGGGACTTTGACGCTCCACGGTGTTTCCAATGACCAGGCCTTTGACGCGCAAGCTGCTTTCGGGATTGACAGTGCTCGCGCCTACGGGGAATTTACCTTACGGCAGAGCGACTACAGCATCCGGATCGCGTCCATCGCAGGAGGCACTTTGAAACTTCAGGACGAATTAAGGTTCTCTTTTTACGCGCTGGCCCGCAAGCAGCAGTGAGAGAGTTAGTGAACAGTTTAGATTTTGGTTTGCAGGAGGTTGAACGAGTGCATTACGCCGTAGAACCCGCAGTACCGGAGGGTGCGACCATCCGCTACGTCACCGAGACCAAGGGAAGTTCGTTTACCGTACGGGCATTTGCCACGGGGTTGCTGTCAGCATTCGGCCATAGCCCAACGATTGCCATTCACGATTTCGAGGGCGAGGTCTGTTTAAAGCCTGATCAACTGGAACAGAGTTCTCTGCGCCTGGTGATCCATTCGGCTTCGCTGACGGTAATCGATGAGATCAGCGACAAGGACCGCAAGGAGATTAACCGCGCCATGCACGAGGAGGTGCTTGAGTCGGACTCCTTCCCTGACATCGTGTACGAATGTTCCAGCCTGAGTGCTAGCAAGACCGGGGAAGGGCAGTATTGGGTGGGGCTGAACGGAGAACTGACCTTGCACGGCGTCTCGCGAAGCCAGCCGGTTTCTGCGCGGGTCTGGGTAAACGGGGATGGGCTCCGGGCGCTGGGAGATTTTTCCATCCGGCAGAGCGATTACGAAATCAAGCCGGTTTCCGCAGCGGCTGGAACGATCAAGCTGAAAGATGACCTGAAGTGTTCGTTCGATATCTCAGCGCGTAAGCAGGGCTGAAGCCCGGAGTGAGAGTACGATAGAAGCAGGCCGCTTGGCCAAAGCGAGCAGCCAATGAAGAGTTGCACATGAGCAGCGACCATGAATTGCCAGGAGGATGCAGCATGTGCCTAGCCATACCGGGAAAGATCGTTGAGATCTCTTCCGAGAACCAGAATTCCGCGCTCGTCGACGTAGCCGGTGTACGCCGCAAGATTGATCTGGGCCTGCTGCAGGACGACAAGCCGGCGCCCGGCGACTGGGTCCTCATTCATGTGGGATTTGCCATGAGCAAGATCAGCGAGCAAGATGCCTCTGACCAGATGAATACACTCCGCGCCCTTGGAGAAATTGAGGGCGCGATGCAGGAAGTCAAAGGATATGGACTGGAGGAGGTAAATTAGCAGCCGCCTGCGAGAGAGCGATGAGCATGAAATTTGTTGATGAGTTCCGCGAACCCGAACTGATTTCGAGGACAGCGGAAGAAATCCGCCGGCTCGCCGGGGGCCGTCACTACCGCATGATGGAAGTCTGCGGGGGCCACACCCATGCCATCTACCGTTTCGGCCTGAAGGACATACTTCCGGAAAATATCGAGCTCATCCACGGCCCTGGTTGCCCGGTCTGCGTGCTTCCGATGGGAAGAATCGATGATGGCCTCGCCATCGCGCAGCAGCCGGACGTTATTTTCGCCGCCTTCGGCGACATGATGCGTGTACCAGGAACTCAAGGCAGCCCGCTCGAGCACAAGGCCCGCGGGATGGACGTTCGTATCGTGTATTCGCCTTCGGACGCGCTGAAACTGGCCCGGCTCAATCCCGACAAGCACGTTATGTTCTTCGCCATCGGTTTTGAAACGACGGCTCCTTCCACCGCGCTCACCCTGATGCGAGCCAAAGCGGAAGGCATCCACAACTTCTCGGTTTTTTGCAACCACGTCACCATTATTCCCGCTATTCGCGCAATTCTGGATTCGCCCGACATGCGGCTGGATGCATTCATTGGGCCCGGCCATGTCTCGACCGTCATCGGCTGCCGTCCTTACGAGTGGATTGCGCAGAACGAGCACAAGCCGATCGTGGTTTCGGGCTTCGAACCGCTCGACATGCTGCAGTCGATTGTGATGCTGCTGCATCAGTTGAGGAGGGGCGAAGCCAAAGTCGAAAATCAATACAAGCGCGTTGTTCCGTGGGAGGGCAATCGCGCCGCTTTGCGAGCCATGGCGGAGGTTTTTCAGCTGCGCCCTTATTTCGAGTGGCGCGGCATGGGTTTCATCTCGCAGTCGGCGCTTCGCCTCAACGACAAGTACGCCGAATGGGATGCCGAGCAACGTTTTGTCATCCCGGGAATCCGGGTAACCGATCCCAAGGCCGCGCAATGTGGCGAAGTGCTGAAAGGCGTGCTGAAGCCGCATCAGTGTAAGCTCTTCGGGCGCGAGTGCACCCCCGAGCACCCCATCGGTGCGCTCATGGTTTCATCGGAAGGATCATGCGCCGCATACTTCAATTACGAACACCGCAAGGCGATGGCGAACGGCCTGAGCTCGATCGCGTGAGCGCTCCACCCGCTACCTCCGCCGAGCCGGCGGCTATTCGCTTCCGCGATCCTCAAATCGAGATGGCTCATGGCGCCGGGGGAAAAGCCAGCCGCCGCCTGGTCGAAGGACTTTTTGCCCCGTTGCTTTTTGGAAATGCTCCGGGCCCTCTGGGTGACGCGGCTCACGTTGACATCAGCGGAACGAAGGTCGCCATCACCACCGACAGTTTCGTCGTCAATCCGCTGACTTTTCCCGGAGGCTCCATCGGTGAGCTCGCCGTCAACGGAACGGTCAACGATCTCGCTGTCTCGGGAGCGAAAGCGGAAGCTCTGGTCGTGACCTACGTGCTTGAAGCCGGGCTCCCCACGTCAGTTCTCGAAGGCGAAGTCCGCGCCATGGCGAGAGCAGCTGCCGCTGCCGGCGTGCGGATCGCCGGCGGTGATACCAAGGTAGTCGAGCATGGCAAGGCCGATCAGATGTACATCACGACCACTGGAATCGGCCGCTTGCTCCGCGGAGTTACCGTCGATCCCTGTTCGGTGCGGCCCGGCGATAAAGTCCTGCTGTCCGGCGCCGTCGGCGATCACGGCGTGACTATTCTGCTGGCTCGCGGCGAACTCGATCTGGAAGCTGATCTTCGTTCCGACACGCGTTCCGTGCTTCCCCTGGTCGAAGCGCTTATAAGTACAGCCGGGCCGGGCGTCCGCTGGATGCGTGATCCCACGCGCGGCGGCACTGCCACTTCTCTCAACGAACTCGCCCGTGATTGCGGACTGGGTGTTGTTTTGTTCGAAGATCAAATTCCGGTGCACGATGCGGTCCGCGGCGCCTGTGAGCTGCTGGGACTCGACCCTCTTCATATCGCCAACGAAGGCCAATTCCTGGCGGTTGTCTCTCCGGAGTATGCCGATGCAGCGATCAATGCTCTCGCCCTGGCGCCGGGCGGAAGCGAAGCGCAAATCATAGGAGAAATCCGCGAACAGCCGGCTGGCTCGGTTTTGATCACGACCCTTTACGGTGGCAGCCGCATCATAGATATGCTCGTCGGCGACCCTTTGCCGAGAATTTGTTGACGGAATAAGAAATGGCAACGACCTATCGATTAGCCAGCCAAATCGAAGAGCGGCTGCTGGAGCGGAACCAGATTCTGGATGAGTTCTTCTCCCGCGAAGCCCCTCGGCTGGCGGAAGCTTGCCGCGAAATGTCGGAGCGCTTTTTGCGCGGAGGGCGCCTGCTGGCTTTCGGGCGCGGACCCTATGTCACCGATGCGCAGCACGTGTCGGTAGAATTCGTTCATCCGGTGATCGTTGGGAAGCGTGCTCTGCCCGCGCTGGACTTATCCGTTCTCTTCCGTCCCTGGCTCGAAACCATTCTTCGTCCCGAAGACATCGTCATGGGATTCGGTCCTCCGGAGGGCGATCCCGAAGTCTGGGCCACGCTCCAGCTGTCGCATGGCCGAGGCGCAATGACCTTCGCGCTGCCGGGGGTCGAGGGTTCTTACGCCGTAGACTCCACCGCGCAGGACCCGTTCATTCACCAGGAGATGATCGAGGTTCTCTATCACACCTTGTGGGAGACAGTGCACGTCTTCTTCGAGCATCGCGAACTCGGCCATGAGGTGGGAGAGTCAGGATTTCTCTATCCATTCCTGGGAACTGAAAAGCAGGGAACCAGTGGTCTGGTGGCGGAAGTCGCATCTTCCATCCTGATGAAGGTTCATGACGATGCTACGCTGCGCGCGCAAATCGCGCGAGAACAGGCCGACCAGATCAGCAGCGCTACGGTGGCGATTCGCGAGCGGCTCCTGCGCGGAGGCAAGCTTATTCTCTTCGGCAACGGCGGCTCGGCAACCGACGCCAACGATTTCGCCATCGACTGCGTGCTTCCCCCGCTCGGCTTCGATCCCATACCAGCCGTTTCCTTGTCACTCGAGCCTGCGAACATCACCGCGGTCGCCAACGATATTGGGACGGACGCAATTTTCCTCCGTCAGCTGATCGCGCAGGCTCGCCCGGAAGACGTGGCCATCGGCATTTCCACCAGCGGCGGATCGCGCAACATCATCATCGCGCTCGAAGAGGCGCGCAAGCGCAACCTGTTGACCGTGGCGCTGCTCGGTTATGACGGAGGCGAGATCAAGCGCAAGCGGCTGGCCGAGTTTCCCCTGGTAGTGAACTGCGACTACATTCCGCGCATTCAGGAAGTGCAGGCTTCGATATACCACGTCATCCGCGAATCGCTGGAGGTGCTGGGCCGTGGCCAGGCTTGAGCTTTATGGGACGGCACGCTGTCCTCACACCAGCGAAATGCGCGAGTGGCTGGAATGGAAGCGTTCCGATTTTGTGGAGTATGACGTTGAAGCCGACCCCGCCGCACGCTCCCGCATGCGCTCCGTAGCTGCCGGCCAGCGCAACGTTCCTCTGCTGGTTGAGGACGGCAAAGTGATTCAAGTGGGCTGGCAGGGACACAGTTGCATCGTGGATCTGGAGTAACCATGGCGGTAGCGTGTTGCATTCGAGTGCGGGGAATAGTGCAGGGCGTAGGCTTTCGGCCGTTTGTCTATCGCCTCGCGCGCGCCAATACGCTCAGCGGGTGGGTGCTGAACGGCGAAGGCGGAGTCGAAATCCACCTCGAAGGTGCGGCTCAGGGTTTGGAGTGCTTCATCCGCGATCTAAAGAGTCAGCCTCCACCCTCCGCCAGCATCGCGGAAGTCGAGATTCAGCCAGCGCAGCCGGTGGGCTTGCATGACTTCACCATTCGGGAGAGCCAGCGGCGCCAGCAGCCGACGACTCGAATCTCGCCCGACCTGCCGGTTTGCGACGAATGTCTAAAAGAGCTCTTCGACCCGGCTGACCCGCGCTATCTGTATCCTTATATCAACTGCACCAACTGCGGTCCACGCTATAGCGTCGTGCTGAGCCTGCCCTACGACCGCCCCAACACCACCATGAAGGACTGGTTGCTGGACGATCTCTGCGCCGCGGAATATCGCGACCCGCTCAACCGCCGTTTTCACGCGCAACCGGTGGCCTGTTCGGCTTGTGGCCCGAACTATTACCTTCATCCGCGCGCCGATGCTGCCGACGGCAGCCAGGGCAGCGTTTTTCGTGCTGCCGAGACGCTTCGCTCAGGCGGGATTCTCGCGGTGAAAGGACTCGGCGGATACCACCTGGCTTGCGATGCCCGGGATGCCGCCGCGGTCGCGACTTTGCGGCATCGCAAGTACCGAAAAGAAAAACCCTTCGCATTGATGGCCAAAGATATCGGTGTCGTGCGGACTCTGGTGGATCTGTCAGCGGAGGCTGAGTCGCTGCTGATCTCACCTGCCCGGCCCATTGTGCTGGCTCCGGCGAAGGTGGATCTCGCAGAGGTTGCGCCGCAGAATCACGAACTCGGCGTCATGCTTCCCTACACGCCTCTGCATCATTTGCTGTTCGCTGCCGGTGCACCCGAAATTCTGGTCATGACCAGTGCCAACAGATCGAGTGAACCCATCGCTTACGAGGACGACGATGCCCTTCAGCGTCTCACCGGCATCGCGGACTCGTTTCTGATCGGACAGCGGCCCATCGCCCGCCGGGTAGATGACTCCGTGGCGCGAGCCGGTGCGTTCGGCCCTGTCGTCCTGCGCCGCGCCCGCGGTTACGCTCCAGGCGCAGTCGCAGCGCTGCCCGCCGAGCGTCCCATTCTCGCGCTGGGCGCCGACCTGAAAAATACCATTACGCTGGTGGTGGAGGGCCAGGCATTCGTCAGCCAGCACGTCGGCGACCTCGATCACTACGAATCCTTCCGTGCGTTCAAGGAAACGGTCCATGATTTAGTCTCGATGTACGAAGTCCGCTGGGATGAGCTGCTGGTGGTGCACGACTGCCACCCGCAGTACCTTTCCACCGCGCACGCAGCCACGCTCGATCCTGCGCAAACCGAGACCGTACAACACCACCGCGCTCACGTGGCCTCGGTGCTTGCGGAGCGCGGCGAGTGGGGCAAACGGGTGGCTGGCGTGAGCTTCGATGGCTCCGGATATGGAGACGACGGATCGATCTGGGGTGGTGAGATTTTCGTCGGAAGCCTCGAAGAGGGCTTCAAGCGTGTAGCGCATTTGCGCCAGGCGGCACTGGCCGGTGGAGACGCGGCCGCGGAATTTCCCATTCAGGCCGCTGCCGGCTTCCTCGCTCAACTCGACGATGTGCCCGATTTTACGATGCCACCGTTTGAATTTTCGGGACGGTACCGCAGCGCGTTGGAACTGGTCCGCAAAGGCATTCGCACTTTCGCCACCACTTCCATGGGGCGGCTCTTCGATACGGCTGCCGCGCTTCTCGGGTTCACCCGCGAGCTCACTTTTGAAGGCCAGGCCGCGATCTGGCTGGAACAACTGGCCCGCGGCGCCCGCCCAGGCGACCCTTATCCTTTCCCATTTACCAGCACAGAATTGGATTTCAGGCCATTGCTACAAGCCGTCGTTGCAGACCGTCTCCGCGGCCGCGACGTCCGGGAAATTGCGCGAGGCTTCCAGCTGGGAATCGCTGAGGGGCTGCGCAATGCCCTGGCCGCAATTTCTCACCGTCACGGTTTGGATACGGTAGTTCTCTCCGGCGGAGTTTTCCAGAACGAGCTGTTGCTGGAAGACTTGAAATGTCTGCTGAAGGACGGATCGCTGCAGGTGTGGACAAATCATGCGGTCCCACCCAACGACGGCGGAATCAGCCTGGGACAAGCGGCCCTGGCGGCGCTTGGACAGTTCGACCACATCCAATCACACGCATATGCCACGGAATCAACTCATGCATGAACTTTCGATCGCCATGAGTATCGTCGAAGTCGCTCAGGAAGAGGCTGAGCAGCGCGGAGTTCAGGTGGAGGCCGTGCATCTCAAGCTGGGAGCGCTGTCTGGCATTGTGAAGCAAGCCCTACTGTCCTGTTATGACATGGCCTGCGAGAACACCTGCCTGCAAGGCTCTCATCTGGTGATCGAGGAGGTGCCGGTGATGATCTTCTGCCCAAAGTGTCGCGGTCCACGCCCCCTGAGCTCGCAGCAGTTATTTTGTTGTGCGGAATGTGGCACGCCAAGCTCTGAAATTGTGCAAGGCAAGGAACTCGAAGTGGTGGCATTGGAGATAAAGGAATGCGCCCCGAACCCCGTTTGATCGAAGTTCGCAAGAATGTTCTGAAGCAGAACGATGTCGTCGCCCGCGCTCTTCGCGATCGGTTTCATGCTGCCGGAGTGTTCGTCGTGAGCCTGGTATCGAGTCCGGGCTCGGGCAAAACCGCGTTCCTCGAAAAGACTCTCACTCTGCTTCGGCCCAACTATCGTGTAGCCGCGCTGGTAGGCGATCTTGCCACGGAGAATGACGCCATCCGCCTAGCCCGCAGCCAGGCCCCGGTCAAGCAAATCACCACGGGGACTCTCTGCCACCTCGAGGCAGCTATGGTGCAGAGCGCGCTCGAGGGATGGGATCTGAACCAGCTCGATTTTTTGTTCATCGAAAATGTCGGCAACCTGGTCTGTCCTTCTTCATATGACTTGGGCGAAGACCTCCGCCTGGTCTTGATGTCGGTGACCGAGGGTGAAGACAAGCCGCTCAAGTATCCGACTATCTTTAACAGCGCCGACGTGGCAATTATCACCAAGACGGACCTGGCGTCCGCAGTCGAATTTAACTGGGAGACTGCACAAGGGAACATTCATGCGGTAAGGCCTGCGATGCCGATCTTCAGCCTTTCGGCAAAGACCGGCGACGGAATGAAAGAGTATCTGGCTTTCCTGCAAGCGCGCTTGATCGAGCTGCGCCAGCCAGCGGTAATCTAGAAAAGATGAAGAGTGGCCTACTCAAGCCGTTTTTGGCTTGAGTGAGCTTTTTTCTGCGGCGCAAGCGTCACCTTCAGTTATTTCCACGTCGTTCCTTCTTCGCGGCGGCGATTGGACGTTGGTATAACCAATACCTTCGTCCAATGGACTCAATCGCTTGCTTCTGGCTTAATCGTCAAAAGACAATCTCCGGCAACTTTATTTTAAAGAGAGCCGAAAACAACACGTTGTACCGAATGGTTGCAAGAATCAACGTGGCGAGACAATTGCTTTAGGAATTGTAGCGCCCAAGTTCCAACGCTTCACCGTCTGACATATCGTCGCCGGAACTCATTCCAAGCTGTCGAGGCTCTGTCGATCAGACAGGGTCCAGACCTTAACTCATACGAATCCAATCGCGTTGGGCACAAATAAATTCTGAATGTAAGAAGAGGAGATAGATCATGAATACCATGCCAAGACAGGACCAGAATTCGGTCGTTGCAGTTTTCAGCCAACACTCGGCCGCAGAAAATGCCATCAAGGAATTGAAGGGTGGCGGGTTTGACATCAAGAAGCTGGCCGTGGTCGGCCGCGACTATCAAACGGAATCGGATGTCGTTGGTTTCTATAACACAGGCGACAGGATGAAATACTGGGGCAAATGGGGCGCATTTTGGGGCGGGCTCTGGGGTCTGCTCTTCGGTGCGGCGTTCTTAATCGTTCCCGGCATCGGACCCGTGGTTGCAGCCGGCTCGGTGGTCGACTGGATCATCGCGGCCCTGGAGGGAGCAGTCGTCGTGGGAGGGGTCAGTGCCCTGGGTGCAGGGCTCTTCAGCCTCGGCATTCCCAAGAACAGCGTTGTAAAGTACGAGACGTCCATCAAAGCGGGCAAGTTCGTTCTGGTCGCCCATGGAACCGCCGAGGAAGTAGCGAAAGCCCGCGACACGTTGAAGACTTCAGGCGCGGAGCAAATCGACAGCTACGAGCCTTCGACCGAAGCAACGCGCGCGGCGTGATCTGGGTTGGAGTCATTTAGGGAGCCGGTACAATTCACTCTTCACAGCTACCACAGTGGCCTGGCCAACGAGGCCACTGTGGTTTAAAGCGGGCGCGAGGACAACGTAGGTTTTGCTCTATTAAGCACAGGGTTTATGCTCAATTTAGCAAAAGTCTAAGACCCGACCGCCGCCATGAACATCCTGCTCGCCATCGACGATTCGAAATTTGCCGAAGCGGCGACCCACGCAGTGCTCTCTCAGGTTCGTCAGGATCACACGCACGTGCTTGTTCTGCACGCGTTGGACTGGAGCAACTTTATGCCGACTCCGTTTCCTGCAGTCGGAGTGCAACCGATGTTCAGCGAAGGTCAGCTTGAATCCATCATTAAGAGTGAGACTCAGAGAGCCTGGGACCTGGTGAAAACTGCCGCTGATCGCCTGCGCACGGCCGGCTTCGAGGCGAGCCCATCCGTCCGGGAGGGGGATCCCAAGATGGTGATCCTCGATTGCGCAACCGAATGGAAAGCTGACCTGATCGTGGTGGGCTCCCATGGACGCAAGGGCGTAACCCGATTTGTATTGGGGAGTGTGTCTGAAGCCGTCGCTCGCTATGCCCATTGCTCGGTTGAAATCGCGCGCCTTCCCAGCAACAGCTGACGGATTTCCGGCAAGGCTAGTTCCGACCGACGCAGGCGCGAAAGAATGTCCACGATGAATGTGGAAGGGAACGTTTCGCCTCTGGGTCTGACTCGCGAGGAAGCTGACACCCGCTTGCGCCAGTACGGCCCCAATGCTGTGCGGGAAGCCAAGCCTCATCTGTTCCTGGCAATCGCCAGGAAATTCTGGGCCCCCGTACCCTGGATGCTTGAGGTCACAATCATCCTAGAACTGATTTTGGGCAAGCGGCCCGAAGCTATCATCATCGGATTTCTGCTGGTTTTTAACGCTGGTCTTGGTTTTGTACAGGAGAACCGGGCTCAGAACGCACTCGCCTTGCTGCGGCAACGGCTGCCGGTAAAAGCTCGGGTGCTACGGGACGGCCAATGGCAATTGCTTTCCGCGGAGGACCTGGTCCCGGGCGATTTCATTCACGTGCGTATGGGAGACGTCATGCCGGCCGATGTGCGGCTTGCCGACGGACACATTCAAGTCGACCAATCCACGCTCACGGGTGAGTCTCTGCCCCTCGAAGCAGGATCCGGGCAAGCTACATTTGCGGGATCGGTGGTGATCCGCGGAGAAGCAAGTGGCGAAGTCACCGCCACCGGCGCCCGCACCTACTTCGGCAAGACGGCCGAGCTGGTACGCACGGCTACGACCGTGAGTCACCTCCAGGCGATCATTTTCACGGTCGTCAAATACCTGGTCATACTGGATGGCGCTCTGGCGCTCATCCTTATCCTGTATTCCCGGCTCGCGCACTTACCCATGATGGATATGCTGCCGTTCGCCTTGATGTTGCTGGTGGCCTCGGTTCCCGTCGCATTGCCGGCGACTTTCACACTGGCGACCGCGCTCGGCTCCGTGGAACTTACCACTAATGGCGTGCTGGTGACACGTCTCTCCGCCATTGAGGAAGCTGCTGCCATGGAAGTGCTGTGCAGCGATAAAACCGGCACCATTACCGAAAACCGCCTCGCAGTAACTGGTCTGCAGCCGTACTCCCCCTATGGAGAAAACGACCTTCTTCGTTTTGCCATGCTGGCAAGCGACGCCGCGAGTCAGGATCCAATAGACCTGGCCATTTTGGCCGCAGCCGGTAGTCACCATATCGACGCCGCAGGTTGGCAGACGCTCCAATTGATTCCCTTCGAACCTGCAACCAGGCTTTCGGAAGCCATCCTTAGCAAAAGCAGCCAGCGCAGCCGTGCTATCAAAGGTGCCCCGGAAGCAGTCGCAAGCCGCGTGAAACGTGTGCCTGATTACCCGCCGGATATGGAACGGCTGGCGGCACAGGGATATCGTGTGCTCGCGGTGGCGGCCGGACGGGACGACGACTTGAGCTTTGTGGGACTACTGGCGCTCGAGGATCCGCCGCGCAACGACTCGAAAACACTAATCGAGAGCCTGCGTAATCTGGGAGTTCGCGTAATCATGATCACCGGTGACGGCTTGGCCACTGCCCGCGCAGTCGCCACGCGTGTCGGCATCGGCAGCCGTGCGGTCGAACCTAAGGACCTGGAAAACGAGGCCGCGGCGGAGGTGCTGCAGAGCGATGTCTTCGCCGGCGTATACCCAGAGGACAAGTTTCACATCGTGCAGGCTCTGCAGCGAGCCGACACGGTCACCGGGATGACTGGGGACGGCGTAAACGACGCTCCCGCTTTGAAGCAGGCAGAGGTTGGCATCGCGGTAGCGAATGCCACAGACGTGGCGAAAGCCGCCGCGAGCCTCGTGCTCACCAATCCCGGCTTGATCGATATTGTGGCTGCGGTGAAGACGAGTCGCCGCATCTATCAACGGATGCTCACCTATACTTTGAACAAAATCATCAAGACCATCGAAATTGCCTTGCTTCTGAGTGTGGGTGTAATGCTGACCGGGAGCTTCGTTATCACCCCCCTGCTGATCGTCATTCTGTTATTCACCAACGATTTTGTGACCATGTCGATTGCAACCGACACGGTGTCCTACTCGCAACAGCCGGATCGCTGGCGCATCCAGTCGCTCATCCTGATTGGCCTGACGCTAGGAAGTTTGGTGCTCATATTCTCGTTCGGGATCCTTCTGGCGGGACGCGATCGGCTGCAACTGCCGCTGCCCCAGTTGCAGACCCTGGTCTTTATCACGCTCGTTTTTACCGGGCAGGGCATGGTTTACTTGGTTCGTGAGCGGGGTCATTTCTGGAATTCGAGGCCCAGCAAGTGGTTGCTTCTGAGCTCGGTGGCCGATATTGCAGTCGTAAGTGTTCTCGCAACTCGCGGCATTCTGATGCAGGCAATCCGTCCGCAGTTAGTATTCACCATCCTGATCGCATGCATTGGCTACCTGGCGGTCACCGATTTTGTGAAAGTGAGCCTTCTAAGACGGCTGCCCGCCGGATTGTAAAATTAAGAGTCTTTGTCCCGGGGCCCCAGCTACCCAAAGGAAATCATTGCAATGAATGTGCTAGTTCTGAACTCGGGAAGCTCCAGCTTGAAGTTTCAGGTGATTGCCACCGATCTCGAGCGGATCAAACAACACCAGGACGATCGCATCTGCCGCGGCGAAATTGAAGGCATTGGCGGCGAGGCGATCATCCATGTTCAGCATCGCAGCCAGCCTGCCCAAACTTACACCGCGCCGCTGCGTGACGTTTCCGCAGCTCTGGACTATTTAGTTCGCTACATCGCATCGGATCGGTCAGGAGTTTCTGAGATCAAGAGCACTGCCGACGTGCATGCCGTCGGACATCGGGTGGTGCATGGCGGTGAGCTATTCAAGGAATCGGCTCTTATCGACGAGCGTGTACTAAAAGGGATCGAGGATTGCATTGATCTGGCGCCACTGCACAATCCCAATAACATCAAGGGCATTCTGGCGGCTCGAGAACTTCTCGGCAAAGATGTCCCCCAGGTAGCCGTTTTCGATACCTCCTTTCATCATTCGCTTCCTGAGCAGGCCTACCTATATGCCATTCCGTATCATCTTTATCGCCGGCACCGCATCCGGCGATACGGATTTCACGGAACCTCCCATCGCTACGTCGCGTTCCGCTATCGCGCCCTGCGGGGACTCACGCGCGAGCAAACCAACATCATCACTTTTCATTTGGGAAATGGCTGTTCCGCAGCCGCCATCAAAGGCGGATTTTCTGTGGATACTTCGATGGGGATGACGCCTCTAGAGGGTCTGGTCATGGGCACGCGCTCGGGCGACCTCGATCCCGCCATCGTCGGTTTCATCGCCCGAAAAGAAGGGCTGTCCGCCTCCGACGTGGATACGCTATTGAACACACAATCCGGCTTGCTCGGCATTTCCGGGCTCACTAACGACATGCGCGAGTTGCAAGCGGAACTCGAAGAACATGACGACCGCCGTGTCCGGTTGGCGATCGAAATCTTTTGCTACCGTGCCCGAAAATATATCGGCGCCTTCCTGGCCATGATGGGCGGAGCCGACGCGGTCGTTTTCACCGGCGGCATAGGAGAAAACTCGCCGGATGTCCGCTCACGGATTTGTGCGGGAATGGAATGGGCCGGCCTCCGCCTCGACATCGCGAAGAACCAGGAAACTGTC
>Ga0335076_10004675_pt1 | contig 13867 bp, 13 predicted proteins | sample Lox_Sample_25_FD_206717 | JGI IMG/M metagenome (GOLD analysis project Ga0335076, IMG submission 206717) | Soil microbial communities from Loxahatchee National Wildlife Refuge, Florida, United States - Lox_Sample_2.5 | ecosystem: Environmental > Terrestrial > Soil > Wetlands | place: USA... | reverse complement strand
CCGCCGGCGACGAGCCGGTCGGGACGAACGCCAGGTCGAGCACCGAGAGCGCGGTCATTCGTCGGGCGCGCGGCGGCGATCAGTGCGCCGGCGCCTTCGCGTGGATCTGCGCCTCGACCTGCGCCTCGAGCCAGTCGCGAAACTGCGCGGGCTGCGACGCGAAGCGCCCGTGCGGCACCGGATAGAGGTCCTCGCCGATCTGCAGCACGAACGTGGGGAAGCCGTTCGCGCCGACGAGCGACATCAGCCGATGCGTCTCGTCGATGTGCTCGTCGACCGGCGCTTGCGACAGGGCGGCCTCGAACTCGGCGCGGTCGAGCCCAACCTCGACGGCGATGTCGCCGAGCACCTCGCGCTCGACGACGCGCCGGCCCTGCTCGTAGTGCGCGTGCTGAATGGCGCGGAGCATGGGCAGCGTCTTCGCGCGATCGATCGATTGCGCCGCGAGCACCGCGGCAGTCGGCGGCCGCGAATCGAGCACCATCGTCGGGTCGAGCAGCAAGCCGTTGTGATAGTCGGGCCCGAAGCGCTGTCCGCTCATCTGCGCGATGCGCTGATCGGCTTGCCGGATGTAGAGGCGCGTAGGCTCGGGCAGCCGCGTCGGCTCGGGCCAGAGCGCGCCGCCGTGCAGCTCGAGCTCGAGGTCGGACGCTTTCGCCGCGGACCATACGAGAGGCTCCGCCCCGTAACACCAGCCGCAGAGCGGATCGTAGATGTAGTGCAGCGTCGCGCTCATTCTCGATCTCGTCGTTCTCGACCTCACCACCGGATCGCGTCGCGCTGTGCGACGACGTTGACCGCGAGCGGCGGGCCCGCTGTCAAAGGGCCGCCATCTAACACCAGCGCCCGACGGGCCGCAAGCGTGCCGCCGCCGCGGCGCGCGCGCTCCGGCGCTTCAGACGCGCTCACGCTAGTGCACGCGAAGCATCACGTCGCGCGCGATGCTTTCGGCGGACTGCGCGGTGCGCCGAGCGTCAGCGGCGTCGCGCGACGCGGAATCGGCCGCACGCTGCGCGCTGTCCGCCGCACGTTGCGCGCTCTGTAGCTGTTGCTGGAGGCTCGTAATCGAGCGCTCCAGACTGCTCACTCGCGACTCGAACGCGGCGGCGCCCTGCGCGCCGCTCTGCGACGGCGGCACGGCCGACTCGCGGATGTCGAAGCGCGTCGTCACGCTCGCGAGCCCGCGCTCGAGCGCCGCGACGCGCTCCTCGAGCGTCGGCGGCCTTGCCCCGGGTTGCGATTGCGCCGCCGGCGCCTGGGCCGGCGACGGTTGGGCCGGCGGCTGCGCGGCCGCGAACGAGAGATAGACAAGCCCGGCCGCCGCGGCGAGCTTCGCGGAAAGCTTTCCGTTGAAGTGGATCATGGCCATTCCCTCTGCGCCCTCGATCCGCTGAGGCTAGCAGAGCCCGGCCAAGACGGCGTGCATGGCGCACGGCGAGCGCCGCCGTGCCTAACGTATCATCGCCGCCGATGAGCCCACCGATTCCAGCGAGCGAAGTCGCATCGCCGTGCGTGCGGAGCTGTTGTCTCGACGACGACGACGTCTGCATCGGCTGCGGCCGCGCGCTCGACGAGATCGTCGCCTGGGGAACCGCGGACGACCCGACGCGTCGCGCGATCCTCGAGCGCAGCCGCGAGCGCGTCGCGCGGCGCGCGGCGCGCCAGGCCTCGAGCCGCTATTAGGCCGAGGCAACCGCCGCCGGCACGCGCCGCGACGTGCGGAAATACGCGAGCGCGAACAGCACCCCGAGCAGGCCGTTCGGAGTCGCGCTGACCGCGAGGTCGGTGGCGCTCAGCGAGCCGCGCGAATACAGCGCGAACAAGGTGATGCACCAGAACAGCTTCTCGAGCACCGCCGGGATCATTGCGGGCCGAAGCTCTGCGGGTTTCCAGGCTATCAGCAGGAACAGGATCTGCCAGGCGCCGACGGTCCCGAGCAACGCGTAATACGTCGGCGACCCGGCCTGCTGGTACAACGGAATCATCTGCCCGAGGCCGAATAGGCCGCCGATCGCAAAGACCACGCGCGCAAACATGGCGCACACTCTAGCGCCGTCGGGCCGCTACGTCTCGCGTCCCACGTCACGCGCCGACAAGATAGTCGACCGTCGTGTCGATTTCGGCCGTCGCCGTTCGACGTGCTTTCAAGAGCAGAACCGACGCCGACACCGGCTCGGCCGCCCGAAGCACCCGCAGGAGACACGGCCATGAGGTTCATCATCATCGTTCGGGCCAACCGGAACACCGAGGCCGGCGTCGCTCCCGCCGAGGAGCTGGTCGCCGCGATGGCGGCATATCACGACCACCTCGCCCGGGCCGGCGTCCTGCTCGACGCAAACGGGCTGCAGCCGAGCTCGAAGGGTTTCCGGCTTCGCTGGCACCGCGGCCGGCGCACGCTCGTCGACGGGCCGTTCGCACCTGCGGACGACGTCGTGGCGGGCTACACCGTGATTCAGGTGAAGTCTCGGGCCGAGGGCGTCGAATGGGCGAAGCGCTTTCCGGCGCCGTTCGGCGTAGACCGAGACGGCGAGATCGAGGTTCGACCGCTGTGCGAGCTCGACAGGCTCGGACCGGCCCGATCGATCGACCACTTCCGCAAGACCCCGATCTCGCCGGCGAAGTGACGCGGCGAGACCGGACCCAATTCCCCACTCGATAGGGAAGGAGCATCGAAATGAGATTCATGGTGATCGTCAAAGCGTCGCGGGACACCGAGGCCGGCGTCATGCCATCCGAGCAAATGCTCACCGAGATGGGCAACTACAACGAAGAGCTCGTCAAAGCGGGCGTGATGAAGGGCGGCGACGGGCTGCAACCGAGCTCGAAAGGCGCGCGCGTGAAGTTCTCGGGCAAGAAGCGCACGGTCGTCGACGGGCCGTTCGCGGAGACGAAAGAGCTGATCGCGGGCTTTTGGCTCTGGGAGACGAAGTCGCTCGCGGAGGCGATCGAGTGGGCCAAGCGCTGCCCAAATCCCACCGGCGAGGAATCCGAGCTCGAGATCCGGCAGATCTTCGAGCTCGCGGACTTCGGCGAGGCCGTCACGCCCGAGATCCAAGAGCGACAGGACCGGCTCCGAGCGAAGCTCGAGCAGCGCTAACGAAGGCGGCTTGCGCGCGTAACGCCGGAGATGCTGTGATCGTCGGCCGTGACCACGGCCGACGACACCGAAGCCCGCCGCACCATCGAAGCGATCTTCCGGATCGAGTCGCCGCGCTTGATCGCGGGTCTCGCGCGCCTGCTGCGCGACGTCGGCGTCGCCGAAGAGCTCGCGCAGGACGCGCTCGTGGCTGCGCTCGAGCAATGGCCGACCGAGGGCGTGCCCGACAAGCCCGGCGCGTGGCTCATGGCGACCGCGAAGCACCGCGCGATCGACACGCTGCGCCGACGCACGCTGCAGAGGCACAAGCACGCGGCGATCGAGCGCGAAGCGGAGATCGACCTCGAGTCGTTCGACGACGCAAACGTCGAGAAGCTCGACGACGAGATCGGTGACGACTTGCTCCGGCTCATGTTCATCGCTTGCCACCCGCTCCTCTCGACCGAGGCTCGCGTCGCGCTCACGCTGCGCCTGCTCGGCGGCCTCACGACCGACGAGATCGCGCGAGCGTACTTGGTCCCCGAGACCACGATCGCGCAACGCATCGTGCGCGCGAAGCGCACACTCGGCGACGCGAAGGTGCCGTTCGAGCTGCCGCGCAAGGCGGAGCTCGGCGAACGGCTCGCGTCCGTGCTCGAGGTGATCTACCTGATCTTCAACGAAGGCCACTCCGCGACGGCAGGCGACGACTGGCTGCGGCCCGCGCTCTGCGAGGACGCGCTGCGGCTCGCGCGCGTGCTCGCTGGGCTCGCGCCCGAAGAATCCGAGGTGCACGGGCTCCTCGCGCTGCTCGAGATCCAACAGTCGCGCGCGGCGGCGCGCACCGATCATGCGGGCGAGCCGATCCTGCTGCTCGATCAGGATCGGACGCGCTGGGACCGGCTCTTGATCAGGCGCGGATTGGAATCGCTCGAGCGCGCCGAGCAGCTCGCGGCCGCCGCAGGGCCTTACGCACTCCAGGCCGCGATCGCCGCATGCCACGCGCGCGCGGCGACGGCCGACGCGACGGCATGGCCGCGGATCGCGACGCTCTATGGCTCGCTTGCGGAGCTCCAGCCGTCGCCGATCGTCGAGCTCAACCGCGCGGTGGCGGTAGCGATGGCGGATGGTCCGGCGGCAGGGCTCGCGCTCGCCGACAAGCTCGCCGAAGAGCCCGCGCTGCGCGGTTATCATCTACTGCCGAGCGTGCGAGGCGAGCTGCTCCGCAGGCTCGGGCGGCTCGACGAAGCCGCGCCGGAGCTCGAGCGCGCCGCGGAGCTCGCCCGCAACAACCGCGAGCGCGAGCTGTTGCTCGCGAGGGCGCGCGCGTGTCGGGCGGGATAACTTGAACGAACGCAGAAGGAGTCACCATGGGATTCGCACTGTCGCCGATGCAGATCACGAGCGCCGCGTTCGAGCCACTCGGCCGGATTCCGAAGAAGCACACGGGCGAGGGAACGAACGTGTCGCCGCCGCTTTCGTGGAGTGGAGCGCCGAAGGAGACGAAATCGTACGCGCTCGTGGTCCACGACCCCGACGCGCCGCTCGCAACGCCGGACGGTTACGGTTTCGTGCACTGGCTGCTCTACAACATTCCCGCCTCCGTCTCGAGCCTCGCCGAAGGCGAGAGCGGATACACGAGCGGCGCGACCGGCTTCGGCAAACCGAAGTACGGCGGTCCGTTGCCGCCCGAGGGCCACGGCGTGCATCACTACTACTTTTGGCTGCTCGCGTTGAATGCGGAGCCCAAGCTCAAACCCGGGCTCACGATGCGGGAGCTGTTCGCGGCCATAGAGCCGAGCGTCATCGCGATGAACCGGCTCGTCGGCACTTACTCGCGGCCGAAGTAGCGCTCGTCGGCGCGCGCGTTTGGCAGCAGGTCCTGTGGCGCGAGCATCGCGGACCCACGAGCGTGCAGGTACTGAACGAGTACTACGTCACGGTGACGCGCAAGCTCGAGCGCCGTCTCGACGCGGACGGCTTCGGGGCACGTGAGCGATTTGTTCACATGGGAACCGCAAGAGCTCTCATGCGCTCTGCTCCGCCGGGCGCGTGAAATCGAGCAGCGTTACTCGGCGAGCTGGTGGGACTCGACGATCATCGCAGCCGCGCAGCTCCAAGATTGTTCCATCCTGCTCAGCGAGGATTTTCAGGAGGGCATGGTCTTCGGTGGCGTCGCGGTACGAAATCCGTTCACGGCAGCAGTCGCGGACGAACGTCCCGAATATGCGGCGCCGCGGGCGCAGGTGGCGCGTCACCCTCCGCGCGGCCGGCCGCGATCCGCAAGCCGTTGATAGTGACCGTTGACGGCGTAGCGTCCCACGTGGAAAACGCGATGGGCCGGGCGAGCTCGCTCAATCAAACGCGCGTCTTCGGCATAGAATGAAGTGCGCACTCAGTCGGCGCGACTCGACGAGGTATCCGATGAAGATGGTCACGACCCAATGGGCCGCCGCGGCCCTAATCGCCGGTGTAGCGGCGCTCGCCGCGTGCTCTGCCCCGCCCCCTCCGCCTGCCGCGACGCCGGCAGCGACACCGCAAGCCGCGGCGTCGCGTCCCCAGTCCCAGGTGCACGGTGACCTGCGTCAGGTGATGCGCGGCATCTTGTTCCCGAACTCCAACGTGGTGTTCCTCGCCCAGAGCACCGATCCGACCACGGTGCCGAAGGACGCTGACGGAACCACGTCCGTAAACCCGCTCGCGGGCGTCTATGGCGGCTGGGAGGCGATCGAGAACAGCAGCATCGCGCTCGCCGAGGCGGCCAACCTGCTCACGATCCCGGGACGGACATGCGCGAACGGCAAGCCGGTACCCGTGCAGAACGCGGATTGGCAACGCTTCGTGCAGGGCCTTCGCGACGCGGGAATGGCCTCGTACAAGGCCGCCCAAACGAAGGACATGGACAAGATGGTCGACGCGGCCGATACGCTCACTAACGCTTGCTCCGATTGCCACGACGTCTATCGCGAAAAGACCGAGCAACACGGCGGCGATGCCGCTCGCTGCACCGCGCAGTAGCGCCGGCGACTTCAACGCAGGAACCCCACGGACGCTCTTCCAGGGGCGGTTCGGCGCGATAGCGGGCATCCGCGGCTGCGACGTCGCGCCGCGGTCGCGGCAGCAAACCAGCGCGTTGCCGTCAGGATTCTGCCCGACCCAGCGCCGCTCCCGAGGCGGGCGCGCCGCCGAGGCACTCGCTCACGCCGTTGCAGCGGTCCCGCGACCGGGATTCGTCGTTCCGGTCGAGGGACTACGGGGAACGCTCGGAGCCGGAGCAATTGCAATTTCAATGTCTTGCCGCGCAGCGGGCCCTGGCACGAACGCTGCACTCGGCGATTGCAGTGAACACAGCTCGAACGGGCGCTCGCGCGAACGCGCATGCCGGCGGGGGCGCCCGCACCAGACCTAACCGGCCACGGAGCGACTCATGACGTCCTTGCTGCACGACCTTCGATACGCCGCGCGGACCCTGCGCCGCAGCCCGCTGTTCACGCTAGTGGCCCTGCTCACGCTCGCGATCTGCAGCGGCGCGGACACCGCGGTGTTCAGCGTCGTGGACGGCGTGCTGTTGAAGCCGCTGCCCTACCCGCGAGCGAACGAGCTCGTGTCGATCTGGCAAAGCGCGCCCGGCGCGCAGTTCCTCGGCGGAAAGTTGCCGACGTCGGCGTCCATGTTCTTCACGTACGCCGAGCACAACCGCGTGTTCCAACGCATCGGAATCTGGACCCGCACGAGCGTGAGCATCCCAGGTGTCGGCGAGCCCGAAGAAGTCCCGGCCGTGCTCGTCAGCGACGGCCTCTTGCCGACACTCGGCGTCGCCCCTCTGCTCGGCCGTTCGTTTTCGGCCGACGACTTCGAGGCCGGGGCGGCGCCGACGACGATGCTCACGTACGGCTACTGGCAACGTCGTTTCGGCGGCGAGCGCTCCGTGATCGGCCGAACGATCACGGGCAACGGCGTGACGGCGCAGATCATCGGCGTGATGCCGAAGGGGTTTCGCGTCGCCGACGCGAGCGCGGACCTGCTCATGCCGATGCAGTTCGACCGCAGCCGCCTGCTGTTGCCGACGTTCGATTACCTCGGCATCGCGCGGCTCAAGCCCGGTGTCACGCTCGCGGAGGCGAATGCCGACGTCGCGCGCATGATTCCGATCTGGCTCAGCTCGTGGCCGCCGTTCCCGGGCGGGGATGCGCGCTTCTACTCCGACGTCTGGAAAATCGGTCCCGCGCTGTTGCCGCTCAAGCAGGACGTGATCGGCAGCGTCGGCAACGTGCTCTGGGTCGTCATGGGCACGATCGCGACCGTGCTTCTGATTGCATGCGCCAATCTCACGAATCTGCTGCTCGTGCGAGGACAGGGACGCGAGCGCGAGCTCGCGGTGCGCGCCGCTCTCGGCGGCGGCGCGTGGCGAATTGCGCGCGGCTTGATGCTCGAAAGCCTGATGCTGGGACTGGCGGGCGGCGTCCTCGGCCTCGCGGTCGCTTCCGCTGCGCTGAAGCCGCTGCTCGCACTGGCGCCCGCGGGTCTGCCGCGGACCCAAGAGATCTCGCTCGACGCGCGTGCGGTCGCATTTTCACTCGGCGTCTCGCTCGTCGCCGGGCTCGCGCTCGGCCTCATACCGGCGCTCAAGTACGCGGCGCCGCGGCTCGCGACGGCGTTGCACGGGGCCCGCACCTCGAGCCAGGGCCGCGAGAGCCGCCGCGCACAGAGCGTGCTCGTCGTCGTCCAGGTCGCGCTCGCGCTCGTGCTGCTCGTGAGCTCGGGTCTCATGATCCGGACCTTCCAGGCGCTGCGCAGCGTCGAGCCGGGCTTTACGCACGCGGCCGAGCTGCAGACGTTCCGACTCTCGATTCCTGCGCAGCTCGCAAGCGAGCCCGAGCGCGCGATGCGCATGGAGAAGGAGATTCTGGACTCACTCGCCGCCATTCCGAGCGTTGCGTCGGCGGAGTTCGCGAGCTCGATGATCATGGACGGGATCCCTAGCGCCGCCAACGTCGTGGCAGTCGACGGCGTGCCCGCCGATCCGACCGCGCCGGCGCCGCTGCGCCGGTTCAGGTTCGTGGCGCCGGGGTTTTTTGCCGCGATAGGCACTCGGCTCGTGGCGGGTCGCGACATCACCTGGCCCGAAGTGTACGAAGCGGCGCCCGTTGCGATGATCTCGGAGAACTTCGCGCGAGAGCTGTTCGGTGAGCCGGCCGCGGCGCTCGGCAAGCGCATCCGCGGCGACGACGAGCGGTGGCACGAGATCGTCGGCGTCGCGCAGGACGTTCGCGACGACGGGCTCGCGCAGCCGGCGCCGGTGATCGTGTATTGGCCGTTCTTCAAGGGCAACTCCGGAGGAGGCTTCGGCGGCCCGGTCTTGCGCGCAATGACCATCGTGCTCCGCAGCCCGCTCGCGGGGACCGCGGCGCTCATGCAGCAGGTGCAACGCGCGGTTTGGTCCGTGAACGCTTCGCTGCCGCTCGCGGCGCCGCGGACGATGCAGGAGGTCTACACGGGCTCGCTCGCGCGCACGACGTTCACGCTCATGATGCTCGCGACGGCCGGCGGCGTCGCGCTCGCGCTCGCGATCGTCGGGCTCTACGGCGTGCTGTCCTACGCCGCATCCCTGCGCCGCCGAGAGATCGCGATCCGCGTGGCACTCGGCGCTCAGGATCGTGACGTGCGGCGGACGTTCCTGTCCTACGGCGTGGGGCTCACGTTCGTCGGCGTAGTGCTCGGCTGTGTGGCGGCCGCCGGCGTGACGCAGCTCATGACGTCGCTGCTTTCGGACGTCACGCCGCTCGACCCGCCAACGTACGCGGTCGCCGCAGTGCTGCTGATCGTCGTCGCGGTCATCGCCAGCTATATACCGGCGCGCCGTGCATCCGCCGTCGACCCGGCCCAGGTGCTCGCCGCAGACTAGGTGCGATCGGACAAACGGGCCAACACGCGCGCGGCCCTTCGGCGCTATGCTTTGCCGCGCCCCCGCACCGGGGGGCCTCTGAAAGGTATGCGCGCATGAAACTAAAGCCGATTGCCATGCCTTGCCTGCTGCTCGCCTTCGTTGCCGTGTGGGTTGCGGCCCAGGCTCCGAGGCCCGACGAGAAGACCTTGGCATCCACCGGCATCCTCGACCGGCTCGCCGAACGCTCCGGTGTGTATGGCGTGCCCGCGACCGCGACGGTGCCGGGCTTCGTCGCGGACGCCGGTTGGCCGCAAAAGTTGCCCAACAACTGGATCCTCGGCCAAGTCGGCGGCCTTTACGTCGCGCCCGACGATCACGTCTGGGTCTACCAGCGGCCGCGCTCGCTGACCGACGACGAGGCGGCGCTGACGGTGGCGACCAACAAGTCGAAGGACGGCAAGCCCGTCGATGCCATGGGCTTCGCGCGTCCGCACGGCGCGCTCGGCGATTGCTGCCTGCCGGCGCCCTCGGTGATGGAGTTCGACGAGACCGGCAAGCTGCTGCGCGCATGGGGCGGTCCGGCCGATCCGGACAAGTGCAAGGCGGAGCAAGGCTGCGTGTGGCCGGCGACCGAGCACGGCATCTTCGTCGATCACAACGGCTTCGTTTATCTCGGCGGCAACAACGCGAATGCGAGGCCGAACGGATCCGCCTGGGCGTCGAGCAACGGCGCCGACGGCATGATCCTGAAGTTCACCCAAGACGGACGGTTCGTGGCGATGTTCGGCGGGCCGGGAAGCAAAGGGCCGAACAGCAACGACAAGGACGGGGGCATGAACGGCACGCCGATGTTCTATCTGCCGGCCGACATCGCCGTCGATCCGAGCAACAACCGCATGTACGTGGCGGACGGCTACGGCAATCGGCGCGTCGTCATGCTGGATGCGGCGACCGGCAAGTACCTCGGCCATTTCGGCGCCTACGGCAGCAACCCGATCGACGACAAGGCCGCGGCGGCGGCCGGCAACTGGATGAACGATTTTACCAAGGGCAATCTGAAGCCGGCCTTCTTCCGCAACCCCGTGCATTGCGTGAAGGTCAGCAAGGACGGCCTGATCTACGTTTGCGACCGCGGCAACAACCGGATGCAGATCTTCAACGGCCGCGATCCCGATCTCGGCAAGCCTTGCTCGAATCCGAGCGGCACCGCGGGCAAGTGCGGCTTCGTGAAGGAGCAATTCGTCGCGATTAAGACCAATGGTCTGCCGGGCTCTGCGGTGTCGATGAATTTCTCGACCGATGCGGCGCAGTCGTGCCTCTACGTCGGCGACAACTCCAACATGACGATCTACATCTTGAAGCGCGATACGCTCGAGGAGCTCGGCCGCATCGGACGCAGCGGGCGCGAAGTCGGCGAGTTCCATTGGCTGCACCAAGTCAGCGTCGATTCTCGCGGCGACATCTATACGGGTGAGGTCGATACCGGGAAGCGCATCCAGAAGTTCATCCGCTTCGGCGCGCAGGGCTGCAGCGGCACCGGCCGGACGACCGTCGGCGGCGTGTTGCCTTAAGCCCGGCTCCCTAGCCGCCGGGTCGACGCGAACGCTCGTCCTTCGCGACGTTTGCTGTTCTCAAATTTGTGATCAAAACTTCAAATCGGCGCGCGGCGCGCGCCCGCGGCGCCGGATTTGCGAGAGCGGGGGCGTCGGCCGCGAGCGTCTCTGGGTCGCGCAAGGCCCCCGAGGCGAAGCTGAAACGACGACAGCAAACGTCGCAGGGATGGACCCTTCACCTTCAGCCCGTGGCAAGCTTAATTTCGTCTTTGACACGTCGCGCGCCACCCTCGTACGCACTCGCAACCGCGGCCGCACGCTCGGCCCGCGACTTCACAGTGCCCGTGAGAGTTGCCACTCCGTCGTCGACATGGACGACCACGTCGGCGCGATCGACGTACGGGCTCCAATAGATCTCTTGGCGGATGTTCGCCGCGATGGCCGCGTCGTCCGCGGGCGTATCGGTGCTGCGATACGAGTAGTCGTACGGATACCAACCGTAACCGCCGGGTAGCGGTATCGCGACGCCCAGTCTCTCGACGGTCAGATAGTTCCGAACTTCAGTGACTCCGGCGACCCGACTCGCGACATCCTCCGCCTGACTCTTCTCGATCGGAGAGTCGACGTTTCCGAAGAGGCTGACGACGCCGTCGTTGGCATCCACGAAGATATCGTGACTGTCGATGAGTGCGTCACGCATGAACGCCTCACGCACGCGGTTTTCGATCGTTTGCGCGCCGAAGTGATCGGCTGGGCGCACGCGCAGATAGTTGTCCACACCGATCACGCCCACCGTGTTTCGCGCCGTGTCCGTTGCGGCGCGCTTGGCTTTGAGATTGCCGACCGCCCCGCTCAGACTGACCTGGCCGTCATCGACGCCGACGTCCACCGGGAAGGGGTTGACTCTGGGATCGTAGAGCAGCGCGGCCTGCACAGCCTTACGTATCTCCTCGTCCGACTTTTGGACGTACTTCGACGATCGCAGGTCGTCATCTCGGGCCCAGCGTTCGACCTTGAGCGCGTCGGCCTTGACGTCGTTGACGCCCGTGACTCGCGCGTCGAGCTGAGCGCGCCGCGCCTCGGCCGCGCTCCCGACGATCCCAGACAGCGTCACGAGGCCGCCCCTCACCTTGACGTCGATGAGTGAATCATCGACGAGAGTGTCCCAACGAAGCCGTTCTTTGATATCGGCCTGTATCTGGCTATCGGTTCGCTTGACTAGAAAATCCAACTCGATGTCGTTGTCGATCTCGCGCACGCCTCGAACACCGCCGGCGACATGTGCCGCGATCTCGTGCTCCGCCCAGGAGTGCGCGGTCCCAAGAAGGGTCACCGTTCCGCTGGCGTCGACCATCGCCGTCAGGTGGTAGTCGCGCGTCGCGGGGTCTGCCGCAAGTGCTGCCGTGACGTCTTTCTGAATTTGCTCGGGCGAAAGGCTCGTCGGCTCGACGATGAGCTCGTCGACGACGGCGCGAACGCCCTTGACGGTCTCGGCGATTCGCAGAGCCTGCATCTTGGCGCCGAAACTGCTCACCTGGCCAGACAGCCTAACGATGCCCTTCGAACTATCCACGTCGATGGCGTTGAACGGCACTGCGGGGTCGTGCATGAACTGCCGCTCCACCGCGAGCGTGATGTCGGGATCGCCGATTTCTGTCCGGGCGCTCGCCGTTTGAACGGCTGTGAGCAGCGAGACCAGTGCGACACCCAACGTCAATGATCCACAGCCCATCGAAGCACGCATCGGGGTTCTCCTGACAATCGGCCCACAGTCCAAAAAAGATAAGAGCAAGTTGTGTGCCAGCGGTAGCCGGGACGCCGCCGAGTGGGACAAGTCCATGCTCCGCGGGCAGACCGCTCGAAAAGAGGCGCGACAAAGGTCACCTTGGCCCGGAACGCTAGAAAACGCGCGGACATCGGGCGGGTGCTTTTCAACCGCGCCGCCCGCGTGCGCGAGCAGAGGTCGAAGCGCCGCGTTCGCGAGCACTTCTCGCGGCGACATCCAACGGGTGAGGTCGATGCCGGGAAGCGCATCCAGAAGTTCGTCCGCTCCGGCGCGCAGGGCTGTCTGCGAAGACGCCGCGCCGGCAACAGGCGCGGCGGCGGAAAGATCTCCCGACCGCCAGGATTAGGACGCGCGTGCATTACGCCGCGGCGGACGATGACGCAGGTTGAGGTCTTCGCGAATCCCGTCGCTCGCGCGCGTCCGAGCTATCCGTTCGTAGTCATGCTCCAGGCCGATGTAGCGCGAGGCGGCCGCGAGCGTGCGGTAGCGCCGATGGCGCCGCGAACGGCGTTTCCCGCGATCGGCGCGACGCCATACTCGCCGCGCTCGACTACCTCTTCGGCGTCTAGCGTGGCTCACACTGCGGGGCGTCCAACGCCCGCTCGGGCGATCCACAGCGCCATGGCTTGACGGTCTACTAGCGACTCTGCACTGTCACGAATCGCGACCACGCCGGAAGCTCGAAGGGGGAGACGGTGAAGCCACGACTCGTCGATTTTGCGCGCCGTAGCCGCGCCTTCGGGGCCGCGGCGCTGCTCTGCATCTCCACCGCCGCGCTCGCGCACCACGGCATGGGCCTCTACGACCGCTCGAAGCCCGTCGAGCTGCACGGCGTGATCCGCGGCATCGACTTCGTGAATCCGCATTCGTATCTGCGCCTCGACGTGACCGGCGCCGACGGCAAGACGATCGCCATGCGCTGCGAGATGCGCGCCGCGACTCTGCTGCGCCGCTCGGGCTGGACGCCGGAGATGTTCGTCGTCGGAGCGCAAGCCACCGTCTATGGCTTTGCGCATCGCGACGATCCGACCGCGTGCTACCTCGAGGACATCAAGATCGGCGACGCGCCGCGCATGAACCGCAACGATCAATTCGAAGTCACGTCGAAGACGGATCTCTCGCATCGCCCGGCTCGCCTCCCGTCTGGCGAACCCAACATCTCGGGCGACTGGGCGCAGGAGCAGTGGGTGATCGCGCGAGGCGCCGGCGGCCTCGTGCCGAAGCACCTCGTCGCGGACGTGGAGTCCGGCAAGGTCGCGGTGAAGGACATCCCGCCGTCGGGCTGGGGGCCTCGCCCGGTCACGCTGACGGCGCGCGGCAAGGCCGAGGCGGACGCGTTCAGAATGTGGTCGCCCGACGACAACCCGCGTCTGCGCTGCCGGCCCACGAGCATCATTCTCGACTGGATCTTCGACGGGCCCGTCAATCGGATCACGCAGGAGAAGGACCGCATCGTGATCGACTACGGCCTCTACAGCTTCGAGCGCGTGATCCACATGAACATGGCCGCGCATCCGAAGAACATCACGCCGAGCTACGCGGGTCACTCGATCGGCCACTGGGAA
>Ga0335076_10004674_pt1 | contig 13868 bp, 11 predicted proteins | sample Lox_Sample_25_FD_206717 | JGI IMG/M metagenome (GOLD analysis project Ga0335076, IMG submission 206717) | Soil microbial communities from Loxahatchee National Wildlife Refuge, Florida, United States - Lox_Sample_2.5 | ecosystem: Environmental > Terrestrial > Soil > Wetlands | place: USA... | reverse complement strand
CCCTGCGCCGCGCTCGCCGCCACGCGGCTGCGCGCGGCTGCCCCGCGTCGGAGAGGCTACGCCCGTCCCCCCGGCTGCGCCGGGCTCCCCTCCCGATCACCCCTCGGCCGCCAGGGCCCGCTGCATCTCCTTCGCGATCTCCGCGTCCCGCGGGGCGAGCTGGAGCGCGCGCCGGAGCAGCACGCGGGCGGCGCCCACCCGGCCCGAGGCGAGCTCGCGGCGCGCCAGGTCGAGCGCCTGCTGGGCCTCCGGCGGGCGGCCGGCGGCGGGCGCGGTCCAGGTCCCCAGGGGCGGGGCCGGCGGACGGGCCTGGACCGGTGCCGGCGGAGCGGGCGGGGCGGCCACCGCTCGAGGAAGCTCGAGCGCCAGCTGCCGCTCGATGGAGCGGAGCGCCGGCTCCCAGGCGGCCGGGGGCGCGGCCTCGGCCGCGTCGAGGGTGACCGCGGCGCGGGCCAGCAGGGAGAAGAGCGCCCGCAGGGCGGGGCCCCAGGTGGCCTCGAGCCGCCGGGAGAGCGCGGCCACGGTGATCCCGACCCCCACCTGGCGCAGGACCGTCACCTCGTCGGCGGTGAAGTCCACCAGCGTCGGGGGCGGCCCGAGGTAGAGCGTGGCGTCGAGCGGGAGCCGGTCCGGCACCCGCTCCAGGGTCAGGAGCCGCGGGTTGGCCGCGAGGAGGAGATCGAACCAGCGGCTGGAGGAGGTCCGGTCGACCTCGGCGAACGCGACCCCGTGGCGCCAGGGGGAGTGCGGCCCGGCCCAGGCGATCTCGCCGGCCACCCTCAGGGGCGCCGAGCCGGGGTAGCTGAGGACGAGGCGGAGGCCCAGGCCGCGCGGGAGGGCGGCCGGGGCGGTGAGCTGGCAGCCGTGCGGGCCGATGTCCTCGGTCTCCGTCTGCCAGGCGCGCCCTGCCGCCTCGGCCTGCACCTGGCAGCGGATCGGCAGGCGGAGCGCGCGCCGGGGGTTGGCGATGAAGCCGTTCAGGTGAAGCTCCTCTCCGCCCCCGCGAGACAAGTATCTCCTATCCGGGCGGCGGGCCAGAAACGGAGCGCTGCGTGGACCCGGCGAGCCGCGCGGCTTGGCCGCACCACGGGGAGGCGCGGATTCGTCGCCTCGCTGGGCGGCCGGCAGGTGCCGATCGGGCCCGGGTGATATCGCATCCACACCCCATGGGGTGTGATCTCTTCGCCCGGACCCGGCTTTCAGATGGGGGTTGTCACAGAGGGCAGGCAAAGGCAGGGCTAGACTCAGGGGTCGGTCTTCGAGATCTCCTTGACCCCGCCGCCCCCGGACATCGCGACCGCCGTCGCAGCGCCTCCCGCCGCCGGTGGCGCCGTCGCTCCGCCACCTGCGAACGCGCCGCAGGCCGTCGCCTCCCCGCGGCCGCCAGCCGGCCAGGGGAGCGGCGCCCTGGCCGAGCCGTACGATCCGTCCCGCGATCCGGAGCTCGTCGACCCACGGCTGTACGTCAACCGGGAGCTCTCCCTGCTCCAGTTCCAGTGGCGGGTGTTCGACGAGGCGCGCGACCCCTCGAACCCGCTCCTCGAGCGGGTGAAGTTCCTCGCCATCGTCGCCTCGAACCTGGACGAGTTCTTCATGATCCGGGTGGCCGGCCTCCACCAGCAGATCGAGGCCGGGGTGACGGACCTGAGCGCGGACGGCCTCTCCCCCTCCGAGCAGCTGGCGGCGGTGCGGCGCGAGTCCCTCCGGCTCTCCCGCGCCCTGACCGCCTGCCTGCACGAGGAGCTGGTCCCGCAGCTCGACGCGGCCGGGATCCACCTGCTCGACTACCCGAAGCTGAACGAGCACCAGCTGGCGGCGGCGCGCCAGTACTTCGACGAGCTGGTCTTCCCGGTGCTCACCCCGCTCGCCTTCGATCCCGGCCGGCCCTTCCCCCACATCTCCAACCTCTCCCTCAACCTGGCGGTGCTGGTGCGCGACGGGGAGGTGGAGCGCTTCGCCCGGGTGAAGGTCCCGGACACCCTCCCCCGCCTGGTGCCGCTGGGGCGCTCCGCCCGGACGCCCCCCGAGGTCGAGCCCGTCCACCAGACCTCCTACGTCTGGCTCGAGCAGCTCATCGCCGCCCACGTGGACCGCCTCTTCCCCGGGCTGGAGGTGATCGCGGTGCACCCCTTCCACGTCACCCGGGACGCCGAGATGGCGCTCCAGGAGATGGAGGCGGCCGACCTGCTCGCCTCGGTGGAGCACGGGGTCCGGGAGCGGCGGTTCGGCTCGGTGGTCCGCCTCACCGTCACCCCCAGCATCCCCGACGCCGTCCGCGAGATCCTGGTGGAGAACCTGGAGCTCGACCCGCGCGACGTGCAGGTGGTGGAGTCGCCGCTCGCCCTCTCCAGCCTCCTCTCCCTGGCCGGGCTGGAGCGGAGCGACCTGCGCTACCCGACCTTCGTCCCCGCCCGCCCCACCCTGAGCGCGGACGCGGAGGAGGACGAGGACCTCTTCTCGGTGATCCGCCGCCGGGACGTGCTCCTGCACCACCCCTTCGACTCCTTCATGCCGGTGGTGGAGTTCCTCCGGGCCGCGGCGCGCGATCCGAACGTGCTCGCCATCAAGCAGACGCTCTACCGGGTGGGGCGGAACTCGCCGGTGGTGGAGGCGCTCCTCGAGGCGAGCCAGAACCGCAAGCAGGTGGCGGTGCTGGTCGAGCTCAAGGCCCGCTTCGACGAGGAGAGCAACATCGGCTGGGCGAAGGCGCTCGAGGCCGAGGGCGTGCACGTCATCTACGGGCTGCTCGGCCTCAAGACCCACTCCAAGATCGCCCTGGTGGTCCGGCGCGAGGGGGAGCGGCTGGCGCGCTACGTCCACCTCTCCACCGGCAACTACAACGCGGTCACCGCCACCGCCTACACCGATCTCGGCTTCCTCACGAGCGACCCGGCCATCGGCGAGGACGCCACCCAGCTCTTCAACTACCTGACCGGCTACGCCCGTCCCGCCCACCTGAAGAAGCTCCTGGTCGCGCCCATCGACCTGCGCGAGCGGGTTCTGGCCCTCATCGAGCGCGAGGTCGAGCACCAGCGCGCCGGGCGGCACGGCCACCTGATCCTCAAGATCAACGCGCTGGTGGACCGGCCCATGACGCGGGCCCTGGTCCGGGCGGCGCAGGCGGGCGTGCGGGTCGACCTGCTGGTGCGCGGCATCTGCTGCCTGCGCCCGGACATCCCCGGCGCCACCGACGGGATCCGGGTGACCAGCGTGGTGGGGCGCTTCCTCGAGCACAGCCGCATCTTCTGGTTCCGGAACGCCGGCCGCGAGGAGGTCTACCTGGGGAGCGCCGACCTCATGACCCGCAACCTGGTGCGCCGGGTGGAGGTCCTCTTCCCGGTGACCGACCCGGCCCTGGTGCGGCACTTGCGCGAGGACGTGCTCGGGACCTACCTGCGCGACAACGTCCGGGCCCGGCGGATGCTCCCCGACGGGAGCTACGTGCGGCTCGCCCCCGGCCCGGACGAGCCTCGCGTCGACTCCCAGGCCGAGCTGCTGGCGCGCCGGGTCGCACCCCACGGCGCGTGAACCTTCCGGGCCCGCTCGGGAGGGCGTGGCCGTGGCGCGCGGACCCGCCGCGGGCTGCGGCACCGAGGCGATGGTAGGCGGCGGTGGGCGACCATAGGATCATCTCGATCCTTCGCCGGGCCCGCCATGCTGCGAGAGCGCGTGTTCATCTGCCAGTTCGACTCCCGGACGACGCGGCGCGTCGCCCACGTGCGCGCCTGGGATAGCGGGGAGGCGGTGGAGGTGTTCCTCGCGGAGCTGCGCGAGGCCGGGGTCGAGGGCCCGGGGCAGCTGGCGGTGACGCCTCCCGGCGGCGGGCCGCGCCTGTCCCGCCGCGTCCGGCAGCCGCGGCATTGAGAGGGCGGCGCAGGACGCCCTCCCCTCCGGGGCGGGGTCCGGGGCGACAGGTCAACCTGGTTGGCCTATAGTGGCGGGCGGTGGTAGAACGCCGTCGTCCGGGCCGAGGTCCAGCGCCCGGGCCCGCGAGGAGGCCGCCATGACGCCCCCCGAAGTCCGCCTCCGGGAGCCGCGCCCCAGGCCGGCGCTGCGCCCCCAGTACTGCAAGGGGTGCGGCCGCTGCATCGAGGTCTGCGCTCGCCGGTGCATCGCCGAGGGGAGCGAGATCCACCCGCTGTCAGGGCTGGTGCCGGTGGCCCTCGACCTCGAGGCCTGCAACGCCTGCGGGCTCTGCATCGACGCCTGCCCGGAGCCCTACGGCCTGGTGGCCGAGACCAGCCCGCAGGCCCTCGACGCGGTGCCGCGCCCGTTCGGCCGGCGCGGACCGCTCCCCGAGGACGTGCCGGCGGCGGCGGTGCCGCTCCCGGCCAGCCAGCCGCTGGTGGTGAAGGGGGCGCACGCCGCCGCGGTGGGCGCGCTCCTCGCCGGCTGCCGCCACTTCTTCGGCTATCCCATCACGCCCTCCACCGAGGGGGCCGAGCTGATGGCCCGCCTCCTCCCCGCGCTGGGCGGCCAGTTCGTGCAGGCGGTGAGCGAGACCGCCGCCGTGAACATGATGTACGGCTGCGGCGGCGCCGGCCTCCCGGCCATGACCTTCACCTCCTCGCCGGGCTTCAGCCTGATGCTCGAGGGGGTGAGCTACCTGATCGGCGCCGAGATCCCGGGCGTCTTCGTCGACGTGATGCGCGGCGGCCCGGGGCTGGGGAACATCGGCCCGGAGCAGGCCGACATCAAGCTCGCCTGCCGCGGCCTGGGGCACGGCAACACCCACGCGATCGTCCTCGCGCCCGCCACGCCCCAGGAGATGCTCGACTTCTCCCGGCTCGCCTTCGAGCTCGCCTTCGCCTACCGGAACCCGGTGGTGGTCCTGGCGGACGGCTTCCTCGGACAGATGACCGGCAAGGTGGTGCTCCCCGCCACCCTCACCCGCCCCGGCTCCCCGGCCTGGTCCGTGCCGGGCGACGCCGCCCACCGGCGGAACGTCCTCACCTCCATCTACCTCTCCGAGGCCGACCTCGAGGAGCACAACCACCGCCTGAACGAGAAGTACGGGCGGATGGAGGAGACCGAGCAGCGCGCCGACCTCTTCCGCTGCGAGGACGCCGAGGTGCTGCTGGTCGCCGCCAACACCCCCGCCCGGATGGCCAAGGGGGCGGTGCGGGCGCTCCGCGCCCAGGGGATCCGGGCCGGGCTCTTCCGGCCGCAGACGCTCTGGCCGTTCCCGGTACGCCCCCTCCTCCCGTTGCTCGCCGGCGTACGCCGGATGGTGGTGGTGGAGGCGAGCCCGGGGCAGCTCGAGGACGAGCTCCGCCTCTCGCTCTCCCACGCCGGTCGCGCCCTGCCCGCCCTCTCCCACGTCCGCCGCTTCGGCGGGAGCCTCCCCTCGCAGAAGGAGATCGTGGACGCGGTGCGCGCGGTGGCGGGGAAGGAGGTGGCGGCGTGAGCACCTTCTACGAGCGGTTCGAGCGGCACGACCACGCCGCCGGCCTCAAGGGCCAGTCCACCCACTACTGCCCGGGCTGCGGACACGGCCTGGTGCACAAGTACCTCGCCCAGGCGATCGAGGAGCTGGGGCTCCAGGACCGGACGGTGGCCGTCTCGCCGGTCGGCTGCGCGGTCTTCCTCTACTACTACCTGGACGTGGGCAACTCGCAGGCCGCCCACGGCCGGGCCCCGGCGGTGGCCCTCGGGCACAAGCTCGCCAACCCGGAGAGCGTGGTGGTGAGCTACCAGGGCGACGGCGACCTGGCCTCGATCGGCCTGGCGGAGATCCTCCAGGCCGCCCAGCTCGGGATCCCGCTCACGGTGGTGTTCGTGAACAACGCCATCTACGGGATGACCGGCGGCCAGCTCGCCCCCACCACGCTCATGGGGCAGCGCACCACCACCAGCCCGGCGGGCCGCTCCCGCCACGAGGGGCAGCCGCTCCGCATGGCGGAGCTGGTGGCCGGGCTCGACGCCCCGGTCTACGTGGAGCGGGTGGCGCTCTACGACGCGAAGCAGCGGGTCCGCGCCGAGAAGGCGATCAAGAAGGGGCTCAGGCTCCAGGCCGAGGGGCGCGGCTTCTCCTTCGTCGAGGTCCTGGCCGAGTGCCCGACCCACCTGCACCTCACGCCCCGGGAGGCGGAGCGCTGGGTGGAGGAGAAGATGGTCCCGGTCTACCCGCTCGGCGTGAAGAAGGACGTGGTCGCCGAGCCCTGGCCGGCCTGGCCGAGGCCGAGCTTCGAGCCGGCCGACCTCCTCCGGGTGGTGGGGGCCTCCGCCGAGCCGCCGGCTCGCTTCTGCCAGGGCTTTCCCACGACGCCCTTCGGGAACGACATCGCCATCAAGCTCGCCGGCGCCGGCGGCGACGGGGCCCAGACCGCCGCCCTGCTCCTCGCCCGGGCCGCGATCCAGGAGGGCTTCGACGCCACCCACATCCCGAGCTACGGTCCCGAGTCCCGCGGCGGCACCTCCTACGCCGACGTCCGCATCGCCTCCGACGAGGTGCTCTCCCCGGCCGCCCCGCACCCGCACGTGCTCGTGGCCTTCAACGCCCCGAGCCTCGCGAAGTTCGGCCCGGCGGTGGAGCCGGGCGGGGCGGTCATCTACGACTCGACCGTGATCGCCGAGGTGCCCGCGCTGGAGCCGTCGGTGCGGGTGACCGGCGTCCCGCTCTCCGGAATCGCCCATGACCTGGGCAAGCCCATGGTGAAGAACGTCGTCGCCCTCGGCGCCCTCCAGGGCGCGACCGGGCTCTTCCCGGACGACACGCTCCTCTCCGCGATCCGGTCCACGCTGGGCGAGAAGGCCGCCGCCCTGCTCCCGCTCAACGAGGAGGCCTACCGGCGTGGCTTCGCGGCCGCCGCCGAGGCGGGCGGCAGGGGGCGGCAGGGGTGGAGGAGCTAGAGGGCGCGCGAGGACTCCCCGAGCCCCCAGCGGAGCCGGTCCGGCGCGCGGCCCTTGACCCGGAGGAAGCCGCGGTGGACCCCGTGGAGGTGGTGGGCGGCGCAGAGGGAGACGAGGTTCGAGGGATCGTCCTCGCCGCCCCGGGACCGGTAGAGCACGTGGTGCGCGTGCACCGCCGCCCGGCTGCACCCCGGCACCTGGCAGCGGCCGCCGTCCCGCTCCAGCACCCGCTGGTGCCTGGTCGGCTTTCCCGAGAGCGCCCCCTTCCACGTCTCGACGAAGTGCGCCGCCACCCGCTCGAGGCACTCCCCCGCCCCGAGCCACTCCCCGGCCGCCTCCCGGGCCGCTCTCAGGGCCGCGTCGAGGAGCCTCCCCACCCGCCGGGGCACCCGGAGGCTGAGCTCCGGCCGCGCACACATCTGCGCCCCGGCCTCCAGGGCCTCCACCTCCTCCCGGAGCGCGGCGCAGGTGGTCTTCGCGGCCCTGTCGATCCACGCGGGCGCCGAGCCCTCGTCCGCGCAGGAGGCCACCAGGCGCGCCTTCTCGTAGGAGATCCTCCCTTCCCGCATCGCCTCCCGGAGCGAGGGGAGGGCGTGGAGCCGCCGCTCGAGCGCCACCCGCTGCTCGACCGCGCGAGCGGACAGGCCGAGCCGCTCGGCGCAGTAGTGGGAGAAGGAGGCGAAGCCGAGGTCCCGCCAGAGCCCGAGCATGCGCAGCAGCAGGGCCAGGTGGCCGAGGACCTCGTCCCACCGGTCCCTCATCGAGGTGAGCCGGCGGAGCTCGGCGTCGAGGCGACCGGGGTCGGTCCGGCCGAGCGCCGCGCTCGTTCCTGCGCCAGCCGGCCCGCCATCCTCGGTCCTCGCGTTGCCCGGACGACCCTCGTCCGCCAGCGGCCCATCATCCGAACCCAGCGCGTCGCACCCGTACGGCGCCGCCACCGGCTCCACCCGCTGGAGCGCCGCCCACCGGTCCCGCTCCTCCTCGAGCGCCGCCTTGGCCGCCGTGAGCCAGTCCGCTACCGGCCCGCGCAGGAAGGCCTCCTCCGGGAGGTCCCGCCCCTCGTCCCAGCCGGACGCAGCCCGCTCCTCGCCGTCCCCTGGCTCCGGCCCCGGGTGCGCCCCCAGGTACTCCTGGCAGATCGCCTCGAGCCTCTGCCACCTGGGCGCCGTCGCCCCGAGGAGCTTCCCGGCGAGCCCCATCGCCTCGTCCAGCCGCTCCCGCCCCGACGGGGAGAGCCCGATCGCGATCCGCTCCCAGTCCTCCTCCGGCTCCTCGGCCGCCCCCGCCTCCCGGACCGCCGCCTCCAGCGCCCGGACGGTCTCGACCCGCGCCCGGGCCACCCACCCCGCCTCCGCCTCGCCCCTCGCCACCGGCAACACCGCCTGCGCCTTCCGGCTGCTCACCTCCCCGGAGCGGACCGCCGCGCGGAGCGCCGGCCGCGACCGGAGCTCCCGCGCCAGCCGCGCCATCCCCTGGGCCGTCCGCCCGGCGATCCCGAGCCGCTCCCGGGCGTAGTCGCCGATCCCCGAGTACCCGAGCCGGAGCGCCCGGTCCCCCTCCGCCAGGGCCGCCAGCCCCTCGCCCAGGGCGACGTCGAGCGCACCGCGCCCTCGCGCCACCCGGGCGAGGAGCCCGTCGACGAGCAGCCCCGCCTCGTCCCGGTGGATCCCCGCCCGCTCGTGGGGCGAGGGCGGCTCGAGGAGGGCCGCCTCTTCGGCGAGCGGCCCGAGCGCCGCCATCTCCGGCCAGAGGGCGGAAGCGACGGAAAGCCTGGGGCGCAGCACGTCCATCGCGCACCCATACCACCCGTGTCTGACACGGATGTGTCCCTGGGTGAATACCGGGAGGGTGGTCGCCGTGAGGTTCCATGAGTGACGCGAGTGTCCTCTACCCGATGAACGAGCTGCCCTGGTGCGACCTCGTGCGAGTGCTCGCGCTGCGAGAGATGGGGCGAGGTTCAGCCGCCGATGTGGTTCAGTGGGCCAATGATTGCTCTAGCTGAAGGGCGGGATGCACCCTCACTGCGCGTGCTGGCAGGACTCTCACCTCCGTTGAAACGATCACGAGGTTCCTTCGTGGAACGGGGGGTATGGCCTGGGCTGGACGATGCGCTGGCAATGGCAAGCGAGGGCGTGATCGGAGGCGTCCAGGACGCAGAGAACGCAATCGTCCGGCCCTCGGACGGAGGAACTTTTCGTCGGGACGGACGAGGCGGGCGAGAACCTGGCCGGTCTCTACTCGCTCATCGTCACCTGCGAAATAAACGGCGTGAACCCCGTCGCCTACCTCGCCGACGTCCTGTTGCGCGTGCAGACGCACCCGGCCTCGCGGATCGACGAGCTCCTGCCCGCACAACTGGGCGCCACCTCAAGCCAAGCCGCCGGCCGGAGGCGCTGGTCGGCGGCGAACTCGTTACGAGCGCTCAGGGAAACTGCCGGCGTTTCGCTCTTGCCAGCATCCGGCAGTCCGCGTTCTGCTGGCGGTATGACCGCGCGCTCACAGGTGTGGCTGCTCGCCTTGCTCGTTCTTTACTCGCTTGCACTCCCGCGGAGGGCACAGGGAGATGACGTGTAGCGGGTGGGGTGCACGGCGCTGGCGATGAGATCGATTGGGCTGGTCGTTTCAGCAAAGCCTATAAGGCGGCCAAGAGCGGCGATTCAAAGGGCTTCGATAGCCTTCTTGCCATCGAGGAGGCGGGTGTCTCCGCCGAGTACTCGGAGGTTTCGCTCGAGACGTTACAGTGCCTTCTTCTTTCAGATTCACGTTCTTGGCTTCGCGCGATGGCCAGGATCGACCGCAAACGGTTCGACAAGTACGTCAGCCGAAACGGACTGGTGTTCATGATGCCGCCTGACTGCGTACGCCCTCTGGAGATGACTGAAGCCTCGCTGGCGAAGGCGGAGTCCGAGTACCTGCAGCGTGCTGCCGCGGCAGTTCAGGCGTTCGAGGGGAGCAAGCCCGAGATGGAAGTACGAGATCGCGTGCTGGCGTACTTGCGCGAGGCTTCCGCAAAGCGAAAGTAGCTGACCCGTCCACCGTCAACGACAACGGACGATCTCGGTTCTCGTCAAGACGCACCCTCGGCCGGTTACAGCAGGACAGGACACCGCAAGCCGATCGGATCAGCTCGAAGGCAGGAGCCACCCATGGAGTCGCGCATCCCCAGGCGATGACGTCACCGGGCAGCCCGGTCACCAAGGCGATGCGGGAGCAGGCCGCCGGCCTCGGGTCCCGGGAACGGACCTGGCGCTCGGGCGCCTCGTCGCCGCTCCGTCGGGGCCGACGAGCGGTCGACCGTTCAGGTGGCGCGCGTGGGGGCCGGCAGCGCCGTGCCGTGCGGCTGCTGCGCCCGCAAGACGTTGGTCGCAAGGGCCACCATCGAGCCCACGTCGGAGAGCGTGGCGGGCAGAACGAGCGTGTTGCCGCTCCTGGCCAGGTTTCCGAACTGCTCCACGTACTGCTCGGCCACGCGGAGCTGCACCGCCTCGATGCCGCCCTTGCCCTCGATGGCCTCGCCCACGTTCTTCAGGCCTTCCGCCGTGGCCTTTGCCACGGCCAGGATCGCCAGCGCCTGACCTTCGGCCTCGTTGATCTGCTGTTGGCGGCTCGCCTCCGAGGCCTTGATCACCTGCTGCTTCTTGCCCTCGGCCACGTTCACGGCCGCGTCGCGCTCGCCCTCGGAGGCAAGAATGACGGCACGCTTCTCCCGCTCGGCCCGCATCTGCTTCTCCATGGCGGCGAGGATGTCCTTGGGCGGCGTGATGTTCTTGATCTCGTAGCGCAGCACCTTGACGCCCCAGGGCACGGTGGCTTTGTCCAGCTCGGTCACGGTCGCCGCGTTGATGTGGGCGCGCTCCTCGAAGGTCCGATCGAGCTCGATCTTGCCGATCTCGCTGCGCAACGTCGTCTGGGCCAGCTGCGTGATGGCAAAGTGGTAGTCGGCGATGCCGTAGCTGGCGCGCTGAGGGTCGAGAACCTTGAGGTACAGCACCCCGTCCACCGCCACCTGCACGTTGTCCTTCGTGATGCAGATCTGTTCCGGGATCTCGAAGGACTGCTCCTTCAGCGTGTGTCTGTAGCGGATGGCGTCCATGAAGGGCAGAAGCACGTGGAAGCCGGCCTCGAGCGACGCGTGGAAGCGACCGAGCCGCTCCACGACGAAGGCGCTCTGCTGCGGCACGACCGTGGCGGTCTTCACCACGACCACGATGACGAGGCCGGCCAGCAGGAATGCAATGACCAGGGCTGCACTGAACATGGGACGTCTCCTTGTGCTGCTCACTCTGGGCGAAGCCAGAGGGTGAGGCCCTCGATGCGCTCGACCCGGCATCGTTGCCCGCGAACCAGCGGCGTCTCGGCGCTCGAGCGAGCCTCCCAGGGCGCTCCGCGCAGCTCCGCACGCCCGACACCGCGCGGCGGCAGGTCTTCGAGGAGCACGGCCGTCTCGCCCACGAAGTCGTCGACCTGACCGCCCTGCCTGGCGAGCGCGCCGCGCATCTTCCGGCGAATGACGGTGAGAAGCACGACCGAGAGCGCCGCGAAGAGGAGCCACTGGAACCACGCCGGTCCGGCCAGGCCCAGCCCCTGGAGCGCGCCGACTGCGATGGCGGCCACGCCGAAGAAGAGCGCGAACAGGCCGCCCGGTGTCACGATCTCGACGAAGAGGAGCGCGATGCCCAGCAGCAACCAGATCCACCAAGCCATCTCGAGATCCCCACCCTTCCCTGAGGGGTGATGGTAGCACCACCCCCGGCGCTGGCCACGCGCCAGCCGGTCGAGTCCCGACCCTCGTGCGGTGCGCTCGGTCAGCCTCGCTGCGGCTTCTCGTCCCTGTGCGCCATCACCTGTCCTCACCAGTCCCCGGACTCCGTGAGGGCGGCGCCTCCTCTCCGATGGGGGTCCTCGACGGCGCGCCGGCGTCCCGGGACGGCGTGGCCACCACGGACGCCTTCGCGGCCCCCGCGATCAACTTGGCGCGGCGGGCCTGATAGGCGCTCTCGGCCCGCTTCAGGCGCTGGTACAGCTTCTGCTCCCGGATCGAGAGCGCGATGAACGCCGCGGCCATCGCTGGGCCGGCCAGGGCAAAGGCGATCGCCCCGAGCCGGGCCGCGGGGCCGAGCTCCTTTCCGAACTCGCTTCCCACGCCCAGCGAGAGGCACGACCAGAGGAGCCCGAAGAGCACCGCCATCACGACCATCCAGGTCACGCTGGAGTTGGGCTCGCGTGCGTGGCCTTCCTTGTCCGTCACGAGATACTGCTTCCGCTCCGCCTCCCACTCGCGATCCATCGAGGCGACCTTCTGCTCCAGCTCGAAGCCGGGAAGCTCGAACAGGCGCTTCGCGAGCACCTGAACGTCGAAGTCCCAGCGCTCGTCCGTGAGCTCGTGCGCCTGGATCTCGGAGAACCTCCGGAGGTCGTCCGGCAGCTCGCCCGCGGATGGCATCTTCGCCCCGCCCACCAGCACGGGAATGACGAGCGCGCGGCGCGCGAGCGCAACGGCCAGCTCCCGCCTCACCCAGTCGTCCGGGTCGCGGATGCGGCGCCCTCTCGACCCCTTCTCGCTCAGCCAGTGGGGCCCGACGACGGCAAGCACGATGTTGCAGGCGTCGAGGCGCTTGTTGATCTCATCGACGAAGTCCACACCCGGCGCGATCGTCTCGATGTCCCTGAAGAACTGGATGCCGGGGAAACGGTCCTGAAGATGATCCTCCAGCCGCCCGACAAACCCGGCGCTGTCGCTTCGTCTGTAGTTCAGGAAGACGGTGCTCGCCATGAGGGCCCGTTCCAAGCTGAACATCAAGCCGACCTGCCATGCAGAGGCTTTCAGGGGTGCGGCACGATACAGCGCCGCCCCTGCCTGAGAGCCCAGGCGGGTCCTCCGCGATGCTGACCGACACGAGGGCCACGGTCGCAGCATCAGTCGATTCGATCTTCGAGCGAGGGGCTCATGCGCGCCACTGCACTCGTCGTCGGACTGCGACTGGAGCCCTGGCCGCGTCCCCCGCGCATTTCGGCCGGCCGGGGATCCAGCCTAAGAGTGCCTAACAGAACCCCTTCGCCGGTCACATGGGCGCCCCAGCATCGCGCCCGGGAATTCGGCGGCATGTACGAAGGGTCGACACGGCGTGGCTGCGCTCTCCTCGCGCAAGGCCACCGCGCCAAGGGCGGTGCCATCATCCAGTTACGACGCTTCGGCTACCCTCAGCGTCCTGACTGCCCATCTCGCAAGGAAGGGAGCCCACAGCGGCAGGAGCATCACCTCTTGTGGAGCCAATCCGCCGTTGGCGAGGCCGAGGCCCGCAGCAATGCCCCCAATCCCCGGAGCCCGCGCGAGAACGTTGGTCGTGATGAAGTAGACGACCTCGAAAGCCATCAGCGCCACAAAGAACCGAAAGACTCTGGTGCGCAAGCGAAGGAACTGCACGCCGCAGACGATCAAGAGGGCGTTGCACGCGACGCAGATTCCGGACATCGTGTAGACCGTAGGGAGCCAGTGGCGCGGGAGACGCATCCCACGCTCGGCGGCCATCCTGCCGGTGTCGGCCAGGAACGGAAGCACCCCCCAGTTGTACCAAATGCCGAGTGCTGCTCCAGCAATCGAGACCGCCCCAACCGTGATTAGGGCTACCTTTGCTTTCCCCACGTGCCCTCCCTCGGTACACCTGTTGGGGGAGCAAGAACTTCACCGTTCGCGAGTCTACCACTCGTGATGGGGAACAGGCCCTGTGCCATCCCCTCATATGAGGCCGAAGATCTCTGCGTGAACGTCTTGCCGCCGGTCAACCTTCGCGACCCAGGAACCGCTTGACTGGCCCATGCGGCTTCTCTCAGAGTGACGGGGCTTGGCAGCCTCTGCTCGTTGCGCTCATCGGGGGGGGAACACCGAGATTCCCAAGGGCACGAACAGCATGCAGCCCGAGCTCGCGCTCGGTCGCCACGTGGTCGAACTACACGGCCTCGGGAAAGCCGGGGGGCGTCTCCGGTCATCTGCGGTGCAGCTGCACGAACAGGTCAAG
>Ga0335076_10004672_pt1 | contig 13869 bp, 12 predicted proteins | sample Lox_Sample_25_FD_206717 | JGI IMG/M metagenome (GOLD analysis project Ga0335076, IMG submission 206717) | Soil microbial communities from Loxahatchee National Wildlife Refuge, Florida, United States - Lox_Sample_2.5 | ecosystem: Environmental > Terrestrial > Soil > Wetlands | place: USA... | reverse complement strand
GGTCGGCGCCCAGGTGTTTGACGAGGAAAGCGGGGCGCTGCTGGCCGACCTGACCGAGCCCGGCCAGCGGGTGGTCGTGGCCCAGGGCGGCAACGGCGGCTTCGGCAACGCCCATTTCACCACCTCGACCAACCGCGCGCCGCGCCGAGCCAATCCCGGCCAGAGCGGGGTCGAGCGCACGCTGGTGCTCCGGCTCAAGCTGATCGCCGACGCCGGGCTGATCGGCCTGCCGAATGCGGGAAAATCGACCTTCCTCGCCGCGGTCTCGGCGGCGAAGCCCAAGATCGCCGATTACCCTTTCACCACGCTTCATCCCGGCCTCGGCGTGGTCAGGATCGACGGGCGCGATTTCGTCCTCGCCGACATCCCCGGCCTGATCGAGGGCGCGCACGAGGGCTCGGGGCTCGGCGACCGGTTCCTCGGCCATGTCGAACGCTGCGGCGCGCTCGTCCATCTTGTCGACGCAACGGGCTCAAATGCCGGCGCCGACTACCGCATCGTGCGCCGCGAGCTTGCGGCTTACGGCGCGGGACTTGATGCGAAGGCCGAGATTGTCACGCTGTCGAAGGTCGACGCGGTCGATGAGGCGACGCTCAAAAAGCAGATCGAGCGGCTGAGGCGGGCGATGCGGAGCTTCGGGCCGCCGCTCACCGAAGGGACCAAGCGCGCCAAGCCAATGTTGCTGTCGGCGGCGACCCATCGCGGCGTCACCGAGGTTTTGCGCGCGACGATAGCGGCGATCGAGGCGCGGCGGGCGAGCGAGCTCGCGAAGGACGCGAGCAAGCTGGCCCAATGGGCGCCGTCGATTGAGACGGGATGAGTGGCGCGCCCGGAGAGGCTTGAACTCCCAACCCTCGGTTTCGAAGACCGATACTCTATCCAGTTGAGCTACGGGCGCTTGATGCGCGCCCGCCATAGCATGAACGCCCCGCGCGGCGGAAGCGGGCAAACCTCGCGAAAGTCAGCGGCCGGGGGCGCGAAAAGCGACCTTTTTCTTCACCGCCTGGTCGACCTCTTCCGGCGTCAGGAGAACAACGGTTTTGGTTGCGATCGCTCCACTCTCGTTGACGGCGAACGAGAGCGCGGCGGCGCTCACATTGTCGGGAAGATCGACGATGGAATAGCAGTCGACGTCGCCGAAGGCGAAATACATCGCTTCGAGTTTGCCGCCGATCTGCGCGAGATGCCTCAGGACCGCCTCGCGCCGGCTCACGCCGCCCTCTTTTTCGACGCCCTTGGCGCCTTCCGCGGTGTAACGCGCTTCAAACAGATATTTGGGCATGAGCGTCCTCCGCTTTCATTGACTTCCCTCGAGTCGCTGCCCCGGGAGGCGCCCAGACGATATATGTGGCAATTGCGGCGCGCAAATCTCGCTGTCATCGCGTCGCGACGAAGAACAGCCGCGGAAACGGCAGCAGCGCGGTCCCGTCGGGTTCGGCCGGATAGGCCTCGGCGATCGCCGCCTGGTAGCGGGCGAGAAAGGCTTCGCGCTCGCTTCCCTCGAGCCGGTCGATGAACGGACGCAGCCCGGTTCCCTTGACCCACTCGACGATCGCGCTCGCTCCCCCCGCGAGCGGATGAAAATAGGTCGTGCGCCAGATGTCGACGCGGCTCGCGTGGGCGCGGAGCAGGCGAAAGTACCACTCGGCCGGATGGCGCTCGGCCCGCGCGGCATGAGCGTCCCTGAGCTTCGCCGCCCAGGGGCCGACGGCGGCGACCTCCCGCATCAGGCGGTGGGTCGGCTCGTCGAGATTGTCGGGCATCTGCACGGCGAGCGCTCCGCCCAGCTTGAGCGCCGCAAGCAGGGGCGGTAGCAGCGCCTCGTGGTCCGGAAGCCATTGCAGCACCGCATTGGCCAGAATCACGTCAAGCGGCTCCTTCGGCCGCCAATCGCGCAGGTCGGCGATCTCGAAGTCGCTGTCGGGCATGCGCTCGCGCGCCGCCGCAATCATGTCCGCCGAGCTGTCGACGCCGACGATGCGCGCTTCCGGATAGCGTTCGCGCAAAACCTCGGTCGAGTTGCCGGGGCCGCAGCCGAGGTCGGCGGCGCTGGAAGCCTGCGCGAGCGGAATGCGGGCGACGAGGTCGCGGACCGGCCGGGTGCGCTCCTCCTCGAACTTGACATATTGGGCGGCTGACCAGGACATCGGCGACCTCCCCGAAGCGCGCGGGTCCGCGGTCCATGCGGCGCCGCGAAGCAACGCGCAAGCCGCGTGCGCGGGATGCGCTATTGCCTTTATCGCCGGTTGACGCCACCTTGCCGCCGCGACGGTCGATTGCCGTTTCAGGGCGGATTTCCGATGGCGCTTCTCGTGCTCGGCCTCATCATCTTTCTCGGCCTTCACTCGACCCGCATCGTGGCCGAGGGCGGTCGCGAGCGAGCGATCGCCCGGCTCGGCGAAGGCCCGTGGAAGGGAATCTATTCCCTCCTGTCGGCGATCGGCTTCCTGCTCATCGTGTGGGGATTCGCCGCCGCGCGCTACACGGCCCCCGTGCTGTGGACGCCGATCCCCGGCGCCCGCCACCTCACGATCGCTCTGATGCTGGTCTCGATGCTGTTGCTCGCCGCCTATCTGTTCAAGCAGAGCCATATCACCGCCTTCGTCCACCACCCGATGGTCTGGAGCGTCGCGGTGTTTGGCGCGGCCCACCTGATCGCCAATGGCTCGGCTGCCGACGCGGTCCTGTTCGGCGCGTTCTTCGTCTGGGCGGCCGCCGATCTCGCAAGCTCATATGTCCGCGACCGCCGCGACGGGGTCGTCTATCCCGAGCCGAACTGGAGCGCGACCGCCGGGGCGATCGCGCTCGGGCTCGTGTTCTGGGCGGCGATCGCCTTTTGGCTGCACCTTTGGCTGTTCGGCGTCGCGCCGCTTGCGGGATAGGAGCGGCTCGACTTACCGTTGATTCCGTCGATCCGGCAGACCCGCCGCGCCCATCTCAGGGAGCAGAGATCGTGACCCTGCCGCGCGAGGCGATGCTGCTGCGCGTCTTCATCGGCGAGAACGACCGCAGCCGCGATCGCCGGCCGCTTTATGAGGCGAGCGGGCGAAGTCCATCTCGCCGGGGCGACGGTGCTGCGTGGGCCGATGGGCTTCGGACATCAGAGCCGGCTGCATACGACCAAGATCCTGCGCCTGTCGGAGGATTTGCCGCTGATCATCGAGATCGTCGACACCGAAGAAAAAACTAAAGGCTTCCTGCCGGTCCTCGATACGATGATGACCAGCGGCCTCGTGACGCTGGAGAAAGTCCAGGTCCTGCAATGCGGCGACGAGGTCAAGCATCGGCCGGCCTGAGCGGCTAGTTGCGGCAAAGCGTTGATTCAACGGCCCGGCCACCCCATACTGGCATGTTAGAGACGCGCGACACGCGCCAGGGAGACGATGAGTTATGGCCGAGAAAACGAACAACAAATCGAATGGCGGCGCAAAAGCCGACCGGCGGCGCTCGCTGCGGTCCCGCCTCTGGTTCGACAACCCCGACAATCCCGGCATGACGGCGCTCTATATCGAGCGCTATCTCAATTTTGGCCTGACCCCGGGCGAACTGCGCTCGGGCAAGCCGATCATCGGCATCGCCCAGACCGGCTCCGATCTCTCGCCCTGCAACCGCCACCACCTCGAATTGGCCAAGCGCGTGCGCGAGGGCATTCTCGCCGCCGGCGGCGTGCCGTTCGAATTCCCTGTCCATCCGATCCAGGAGACGGGCAAGCGGCCGACGGCGGCGCTCGACCGCAACCTCGCCTATCTCGGCCTAGTCGAGATTCTCATGGGCTATTTCATCGACGGGGTGGTGCTGACCACCGGCTGCGACAAGACCACCCCGGCCTGCATCATGGCGGCGGCGACGGTCAACATCCCGGCGATCGTGCTCTCGGGCGGGCCGATGCTGAACGGCTGGCGTCATGGAGAGCGCACGGGCTCCGGCACCGTCGTCTGGCAGGCGCGCTCCGACCTCGCCGAGGGCAAGATCGACTATGAGGAGTTCATGGAGCTGGTCACGTCGTCCGCGCCGTCGGTCGGCCATTGCAACACGATGGGCACCGCCTCGACCATGAACGCGCTCGCCGAAGCGCTCGGCATGAGCCTGCCCGGCTGCGCGGCCATTCCCGGGCCCTACCGCGAGCGCGGGCAGATCGCCTATGAGACCGGCAAGCGGATCGTCGAGATGGTGTGGGAGGATTTGAAGCCGTCGGACATCTTAACGCGGGAGGCGTTCGAGAACACGATCGTCGTCAACAGCGCCATCGGCGGCTCCACCAACGCGCCGATCCATGTCAACGCCATCGCGCGCCACATCGGCGTGCCGCTGTCGATACAGGACTGGGAGACCGTCGGGCACAAAGTGCCGCTGCTGGTCAATATGCAGCCGGCGGGTAAGTATCTGGGCGAAGAGTTCCACCGCGCCGGCGGCGTTCCGGCGGTGGTCAACGAGCTGATGAAGAAAAAGCTCATCCATGAGAAGGCGCTGACCGTCAACGGCAAGTCAATCGGTGAGAATTGCGCCGACCGGCGTTCGGACGACACGGACGTGATTTTCCCGATCGACAAGCCGTTGAAGCCGGACGCCGGCTTCATCGTGCTCTCCGGCAATCTGTTCAACGACGCGATCATGAAGACGAGCGTGATTGACGTGGAGTTCCGCAAGCGCTTCCTCTCAAATCCGAAGGACCCCGACGCGTTCGAGGGCCGGGCGATCGTGTTCGACGGGCCGGAGGACTACCACCACAGGATCGACGATCCGAAGCTCAGGATCGACGAGCACTCGATCCTGTTCATTCGCGGCACCGGGCCGATCGGCTATCCCGGCGGGGCGGAAGTGGTCAACATGCAGCCGCCAGCGGCCCTCATCAGGAAGGGCGTCCACGCGTTGCCCTGCGTCGGCGACGGCCGGCAGTCCGGCACGTCGGGCTCGCCCTCGATTCTCAACGCTTCACCCGAAGCGGCGGTTGGCGGCGGCCTCGCGCTGCTCAAGACCGGCGATAAGGTGCGGATCGATCTCAAGAAGCGGTCGGCCAACATCCTGATCTCGGACGCCGAACTCAACGAGCGCCGCGCCGCGCTCGCCAAACACGGCTATCCCTATCCCCAGAGCCAGACGCCGTGGCAGCAGATCCAGCGCGAGATGGTGGCGCAGTTCGATGAGGGCATGGTGCTGAAGCCTGCTGTCCGCTACCAGCGGCTGGCCCAGACGGCGGGCGCGCCGCGGGACAATCATTGACCGGAGGGGCGCTTCAGCTTGGCCGCAGACCGCCCGATCGGCCCGTCCGTCGACCCGCATCCCGCGAAGCGGCCTGAGCGGGTGACGATGAAAGGCCGGTGGGTCACGCTTGCGCCGCTCGACCCCGGCGCGCACGCGAAGGACCTGTTCGACGGATCGAGCGGCGATGCGACGCGCGACGCGGTCTGGGACTATCTGTTCGAGCCGCCGCATCGGGACTTCCGCGTGTTCCGCGCCGACCTGGAGAAGAAGGCGGTCTCGGCCGACCCGCTGTTCTTCACCGTCGTCGACAATACGACGGGCTTTGCGCTCGGCTATCAGACGCTGATGCGCATCGACCTTGCGAACCGCGTCATCGAGGTCGGCAACATCATGTACACGCCGGCGGTCCAGCGGACCGCGGGTGCAACTGAGGCGCAATATCTGTTCGCGCGTTACGTCTTTGACGAGCTCGGCAATCGCCGCTACGAGTGGAAGTGCAACGCCCTCAACGCGCCTTCGCGCCGCGCGGCGCAGCGCTTCGGCTTCTTGTTCGAGGGCGTTTTCCGTCAGCACATGATCGTCAAGGGCCGCAATCGCGACACCGCCTGGTTCGCGATGCTCGACAGCGAATGGCCGGCGCGCAAGACCGCCTACGAACGCTGGCTCGCGCCGGGCAATTTCGACAGTGACGGCCGTCAGAAGCTGCGGCTCTCCGAGCTCATGCCGAAGGGGGATGGATGACTCAGACCACCGCTCAAAAACGCGCCCGCTTCGCTGAGCTGCATGCGTCTCCGGGCTGCTTCGTCATGCCCAATCCGTTCGACGTTGGCTCGGCCAAATATCTCGCTTCGCTCGGCTTCCCGGCCCTCGCCAGCACGAGCGCCGGCATGGCCTTTTCCGGCGGAAAGGCTGACGGCGCGGTCGAGCGCGCCTATGTGCTCAGTCACCTCCGCGACCTCGCGTCGGCGACCGATCTGCCGCTCAACGCCGATTTCGAGGCCGGCTTCGCCCGCAACGCGGAGGGCGTCCATGAGAGCGCGCGGCTCTGCGTCGGCGCAGGGGTCGCCGGCTTCTCGATCGAGGATTACACCGGCGACCCCAAAGCGCCGCTCTACAGTCTCAATGAAGCGGTCGATCGGCTGCGGGCGGCGCGGGCGGCGATCAACGCCAGCGGGGAGAAGGTCATGCTCACCGCGCGCAGCGAAGCCATCCTGCGGCAGGCGGGCGGGCTGCCCGAGGCGCTGCGCCGCCTCGCCGCTTACGCCGAAGCCGGCGCCGACGTGCTCTACGCGCCAATGGTGAGAACGGGAGAGGAAGTCGCCGAGGTGGTGCGGGTCGCCGGGAAGCTGCCGGTCAACGTGCTGGTCGGGTGGCCGGGCTTCACCCGCCGCCAGCTCGAGGACCTCGGCGTCAAGCGCATCTCGACCGGCGCCGCGCTCGCCCTCGCCGCGTGGGGCGGCCTCGTCCGCGCGGCGAAGGACATCGCCGAGCACGGGCGGTTCGACGCCCTGGCGAACCCGCCGCCGAGGATCGAGATCACCGCGGCGTTCGAGTAGCGCGAGTTGAACGGGCTTGGCGGAAACGGCGGGTCCGCCCGCCAGTTTTCAGTTCCGTTTCGAACGATTCCAATGGTTTCCGGCACCTTTTCCAGTCGCCCGCGATCCATCGGCCCTTTGGGTCGATCATATTATACCGATGCGCTATGTATCTCTTTGGCGACCGCCCCGAGTGTCCCGACGGCGGCTATTTAACACATTGATTTTGATAACATATTCGCCTTGCAACGACCTCGCTTTGGTGGTCGTCTCACCCCAGCCCATGCAGGAGGCGCCGGCCTGAAACGAGCAGCCGGCGAACACAAATCGCCCGCCCGCCCGGACGAGACGGTCGCTTCCGGGCCGACAACAATAGGCGTTCGCGTTGAGAGGACCGCCCGGCAATCATGGAGGATGACATGGAGCTTCATGAGAACAGGACGGAGCTCGAACGAATGCTCGCCCGCGTTTGGGACTACGAGGATCCCAGCGGCGGGAAGACCGCCAGTTTGCCGAAATGGCTGTTCGCAGCCACACTGGCGGGAGCGGTCATCTGCGTCTCTTCGCCCTCGGACGTTGGCGCTCCGGTCATGACGGCGTTGGCTCTCGCACCGGAAAAGCCGGCGGTTGACAAGGTCTCGCCGCAGAATGTCGCCGAAGACCGCGACACCCGCATCGCCGAGCGCGGCGAATCGCCAGCCGGCTGGCGCGTCACTCCTGCAGCTCCGCCCGACGGGCCGCACGCGCAGGCCACGCAGGCGGAGATCGACCGGCCGCCGCCAGCGCCGCCCGAGCCAATCGAGGTCGCGGAACAATCCCCGCCGTCCGGCGCCGCGACCGAGACGGCGGTCGAGGCGGCGGAGACCCCAGCTGCGCCCGCCCCGTCGCCGGTCATGGTCGAGCAGGAGCCGGGGCCGCCGCCCGAGGCGGTTGAGGCGGCGGAACAATCGCCGCCGTCTGGCGCGGCGACGGAGACGCCGGTCGAGGCGGCGGAGACCCCAGCTTCGCCCGCCCCGTCGCCAGTCATGGCCGAGAGCGAGCCGACGCCCCAGCCGTCTGAGGCCCTGGCGAACGCGCCGCTGCCGCCGCCAAGGCCGCGCGAGACCCTAGTCGCAAAGTCGGTAGAGCCAGCGCATCACCCTCATTGGCGCGTCGAGCCTCGCCAGGCGAGTCAGCCGAATGTTTTGACGGTATTGGTGGCGCAACTCTTTCACAGCCATCGCCAGCGCCCGGACGCAACGTCAAGGTAACGGGTCCGACTCATCGCCGACGTCCACCCGGTGGTGCATAAGTCCGGCGTAAACTGCGCCGCAAAGCCCGCTTCGCTTGAGGACTGCTCCGGCGCTTGTTTTGACCTCGTGCGTCGGGCCGTCAACCTTGGCCGCTCTCTGTCATGCCCGCGAACGCGGGCATCCATGGAAAGCCTTGATGGGACGCTGGATTCCCGCTGGCGCGGGAATGACAAGAAGGGCGACGGTGATTCCATTTGAGAGCGCGCCGCCCTAAACCCCCGCCGGCCGTCTCAAATCCGGCGTCAGCGAGAACTCGGCAAGCGGCGCTTCCGGCGGCGGCCGGCAAGCGCCGCGAGTGTGGCGAGCGCGCCTTCAAGAGGAGCCGAAACCGACGATCGCTCCCGCGCTGCCAATCGGCGAGGCGGAGCGTGCGTGCCGGCAAGAGTTTTGGCGGCCTCCGCCGCGGCCCTCGCATACCGCCGGTCGCCATGGATGAGCATGAGCGCGGTGCTGCCTTCGAGTAGAAGCACGATCTGGCGAGCCAGTTGATCCGGAGCTGAGACGCCTTTGGCCGCGAACTCATGGGCGAGCCAGGTCTCGACGGTCAACTTATGCCGGCTGGCGATCGCGCGAGCGGGATGTCCCGGCAAGTCGGCGAGCTCCATGACGATTCGGGTGAAGCCGGGGCCGGCCCAGCGCGGTTTCGCCGCCCAATCCGCCAGGTGGGAAAAGAGCGAGTCGAGAAATGCGTGTGGTTCGCCGCCGATCCGATCGCCCCATTTGCGTATCCGCTCCATCGCGAGTCCGTGATGGAAACGAATGACCTCGGCGAGCAAATGATCCTTGCTTTCGAAATGATAATATAGGGTGCGTTTGGTGAACCCGGCCTTCTCCGCAATGAGATCGACGCTCACGCGCGCAAATCCGCTCCGGTAGAACAACTCATACGCGGCCTGAATGATGCGGCGCTTCGCGTCAGCCGGCCGCCTGCTCATCGCTGGTCTCCTCAGGAGCGCTTGTATACCGACTAGTGAGTTGTCGTGCAGCTCCTTCATCGATAGTGGCGATCGCGCAACGTTCCGAACCGAGGGTTGGCCATGGGAGGCGACTTGCTCACGGTGCGCGAAGTCAAGGCGCGGCCTGTCAATGCGCCGCTCGAGCGACCGATTCGAACTGCCGTTGGCGCGATACCTTCAGCTCCGTTGGTGTTGATCGACATGCTTACTGAGGAGGGCGTGACGGGAAGCGCATACCTTTTCGCGTATACCCCGCTGGCGCTGGGTCCGCTCTCCCGTCTCGTCGAGGACATAGGCGGCGAACTCGCAGGCGGGCCGGTCGCGCCCTTCGAACGGATGCCCGAGTTCAACCGCCGCTTTCGCCTGCTTGGCTGGCAGTCTCGTCGGCATGGCTGTCTCCGGCCTGGACATGGCTTCTTGGGACGCCTTGGGAAAAGCGGCGGGATGGCCCGTCGTCCGACTTCTTGGCGGCGAACCAAGACCGATCATGGCCTATGACAGTTTCGGCGTGCTGGATCTGAAGATCGACGAGCCGGCGATAGGGCGATCGCTCGAAAATGGCTTTCGTGGCCTCAAGATCAAGATTGGCGACGGCAGCCTCGACAAGGATGTCGCAACGGTCGCCGAGGTCCGAAAACTGATCGGCGCCGAAGTAGCCTTGATGGTCGACTACAACCAGTCCCTCGACCCGCCGGAAGCGCGCAGCCGCATCGAGCGGCTGGCCAAGTACGACCTCCATTGGGTTGAGGAGCCTGTCGCCGCGGAGGATGTAAATGGCCACGCGCGGGTGCGCATAGCCTCGCCCGCGCCAATCCAGACCGGCGAGAACTGGTGGTTTCCCCGCGATATGGCCAAGTCGATAGCCGCCGGCGCGAGCGACTTCGCGATGCTGGACATCATGAAAATTGGCGGCGTCACGGGATGGCTAAGCGCGATGGGCCAAGCGGAGGCGGCGTCCTTGCCGGTCTCCAGCCATATCTTCATCGAAGCGAGCGCACACGTGCTTCCAGTCACGCCGACCGCTCATTGGCTCGAGTATTTCGACATGGCTGGGCCCGTCCTCGCCGAGAGATCCCGGGTGTTCGGCGGATCGTTGACCGCCGTCGGGCCGGGCCTCGGACTGCGCTGGGACGAAGACGCGGTCAGGCGTTACGCCGTGTAATTAGGGGAGGTTCGCCGGACGCCTCAAGTCGAGCGTCAGCGGGAATTCGGGATGCGGCGCTTCCGGCGGCGGCTCGTAGGCGCCGGGCGTGTGGCCGCGGGCCTCGAAGCGCGCCAGGCGCCGCGCCTCGGCCTCGTTCGAGTTGACGGGGAAGGTCTCGTAGTTGCGTCCGCCCGGATGGGCGACGTGATAGACGCAGCCGCCGAGCGCCCGCCCGCTCCAGACGTCGAAGATGTCGAGCACCAGCGGCGCGTGGACCGGCACGGTCGGATGCATCGCCGCCGCCGGCTTCCACGCCTTGTAACGCACCGCGCCGACCGCGACGCCTTCGGTCGCCGCGCCGCGCAGCGGCACGCGGCGGCGATTGCAGGCGACGACGTAGCGATCGGGATCGGAGGCGGTGAGCTTGACCTGCAGCCGCTCGGTCGAAGAATCGGTGTAGCGCGCGGTGCCGCCGATGGCCCCGGTCTCGCCCAGCACATGCCACGGCTCGAGCGCCTGGCGCAGCTCGAGCTTGACGCCGTCGTACTCGACCTCGCCGCAGAACGGGAAGCGGAACTCGGCCTGCGCTTCGTACCAGTCGGAGCGGAATGGGTAGCCGTGCGCCCGGAGGTCGGCGAGCGCGTCGAGGAAATCTTCCCAGACGAAATGCGGCAGCATGAACCGATCATGCAGCGACGAGCCCCAGCGCGGCAGCGGCCCGTCGAGCGGATGGCGCCACAGGCGCGAGAGAATGGCGCGGATCAGCAATTGCTGGGCGAGGCTCATGCGCGCGTCCGGCGGCATCTCGAAGCCGCGGAACTCGATCAGGCCGAGACGGCCGGTCGGGCCGTCGGGCGAATAGAGCTTGTCGATGCAGATTTCCGCCCGATGGGTGTTGCCGGTCACGTCGGTGAGAAGATTGCGCATGAGCCGGTCGAGCAGCCAGGGGCGCGGCGCATCGCCTGATCCGGGCGGCGGAATCTGGGCCAGCGCGATTTCGAGTTCGTAGAGCGAGTCGTGCCGCGCCTCGTCGACGCGCGGCGCCTGACTGGTCGGGCCGATGAACAGGCCGGAGAACAGATAGCTGAGGCTCGGGCGCCTCAGCCAATAGACGAGCAGGCTCTTCAAGAGGTCGGGGCGGCGAAGGAACGGGCTGTCGAGCGGCGTCGCGCCGCCGACGACGACATGATTGCCGCCGCCGGTGCCGGCGTGCTTGCCGTCGATCATGAATTTGTCGGCGCCGAGCCGGGCGAGCCGCGCCTCCTGGTAGATCGCCTCGGTTGTCGCGACGCAGTCGCGCCAGCTCGACGACGGGTGGATGTTGACCTCGATCACCCCGGGATCGGGCGCGACTCGGATCACGTTCATGCGCGGATCGGCAGGGGGCGGGTAGCCCTCGATCTGCACCGGCAGGCCGACCTTCTCGGCCGCCGATTCGGCGGCGGCGACAAGTTCGAGATAGTCCTCGAGCCGCTCGACCGGCGGCAGGAATACGCACAGATGGCCGTCGCGCGTCTCGACCGTCACCGCAGTGCGGACGGCGCCGTCGATATCGCCGAGCCGCTGCTCGACCCGCTCCTGCTGGCCTCCCTCGGCTGCGGCGAACGACGCGACGCGCTGGGCGCGCTCGCGGGAATCGTGAAAGTCCGGCAGCGGCCCGCGCGGCTCGGTCGGATCGGCCTCAACGATGTACGGGAAGGACGCCGGCGGAATATAGGGCAGAGCGCCGAGCGGCAGGCGGTAGCCGACCGGGCTGTCGCCCGGAACGAGATGCAGCGCGCCGCGGCGGGTCTTCCATCTTTCGCTGCGCCAGCGATGTCCTTCGGCCTTCGCCTGCCAGCGCTGGACCGGAAGCACATATCCGCTGGGCTCGGTCAAGCCGCGGGAGAAGACGCGGGCGATCCGGTGGCGCTCCTCCGGGTCCTTGAGCTGCGAGTTCTCCGGCGAGACGTTCGGCGGCAGATTGCCTTCCTTCAGAATCCACTCGGCTGGGTCCTCGTAGGCCGGGGCGACGAAGTCGGAAGCGACGCCGAGTTCGGATGCGATCGCGTCGAGCAGCGCGTGGGCGCTTGCGCCGGTCGCCTCGCCGTCCGTACCCTCGACGGCGATGCGCTGGGGGTTGAGCCAGATCGGCTTGCCGTCCCGGCGCCAGTAGAGCGAGAAGGTCCAGCGCGGCAGAGACTCGCCCGGATACCATTTGCCCTGCCCGTAGTGCAGGAAACCGCCAGGCGCGAAGCGGTCGCGCAGCCGGCGGATCAGCCGGTCGGCGAGCGCGCGTTTGGTCGGGCCGACCGCATCGGTGTTCCACTCGGCGGATTCGAAATCGTCGATCGAGACGAAGGTCGGTTCGCCGCCCATGGTGAGCCTGACGTCGTCGACGACGAGTTTCGCATCGACCTTCTCGCCGAGGGCGTCGAGCGCCTTCCACGCCTCTTCCGAAAACGGCCTGGTGATGCGGGGATGCTCGGCGACCCGTTCGACCCTCATATCGAAGGCGAAATCGACGTTGGCGAAACTCGCCAGGCCCGAAATCGGCGCCGCGTTGCGATAATGCGGCGTCGCGGCGAGCGGGATATGGCTCTCGCCGGTCAGCAGCCCCGAGGTCGGATCGAGCCCGATCCAGCCCGCGCCGGGCAGATAGACCTCGGCCCAGGCGTGCAGGTCGGTGAAGTCGTGGTCGGTCCCAGACGGGCCGTCGAGCGCGACCAGATCGGGCTTGAGCTGGATGAGGTAGCCGGACACGAACCGCGCGGCGAGGCTGAGGTTGCGCAGGATCTGGACCAGGAGCCAGCTCGAGTCGCGGCATGAGCCCGAGCCGGTGGCGAGCGTCTCTTCCGGGGTCTGCACGCCCGGCTCCATGCGGATGACGTATTCGATTTGCTGCGACAGGCGGCGATTGAGGTCGACGACGAAATCGACCGTGCGCTTCCTGCCGCGATCGATTTTCGCAAGGAAGGCCTGGAGCCGCGGCCCGGCGGGTTCGGGCGTGCGGTAGATGACCAGGTCGGGCCGCAGGTCCTCGCCATATTCGAACGGCCAGTGTTCGGCGCTCTCCTCGACGAAGAAATCGAACGGATTGTAGACCGTCATGTCGGCGACGACGTCGACTTCGATCCTGAGCTCCCTGACCATTTCGGGGAAGACGTAGCGGGCCAGCCAGTTGCCGTACGGGTCCTGCTGGTGGTTCACGAAATGGTCGGCGGGCGTCACCTTGAGCGAATGCGAGATGACCCGGGTGCGGCTGTGCGGCGCGGGCCGCAAGCGGATGATCTGCGGCCCGAGCGAGACCGGGCGGTCGTATTTGTAATGGGTGAGATGATGGATGGCGGCTCGGATCGACATGGACGGGCTCTCAGCGGGGGCGACCGTTTCACATTCTGCTGCGGCGCACAATCTAAGATCTTGTTGTTCGGTAGAACGAGCGGATTGAGCTTTCTCTTCATCATGAAGATATCTAATGTCGGCACGCAGAAGAGCGCGGCAGTTTTCATCGCGGCAAAGTGGGCCTTTGGTGGACCCTGAGCCGGGGCGTTTAGGCCAGCGTGGTAGGGGATAGTTATGGGGAAAGTATTTATCAGCTACAGCCACGACTCGCCTGATCATTCTATGCGCGTTCTTGAGTTTTCTGATAAACTACGTGAGATGGGGGTAGATGCGGAACTTGACCAATATCAACTCGTCCTCCTCAGGGATGGCCTTTATGGTCTGAGGAGCAACTGCGTGCGGAAAACTCAAAGTAC
>Ga0335076_10004670_pt1 | contig 13869 bp, 15 predicted proteins | sample Lox_Sample_25_FD_206717 | JGI IMG/M metagenome (GOLD analysis project Ga0335076, IMG submission 206717) | Soil microbial communities from Loxahatchee National Wildlife Refuge, Florida, United States - Lox_Sample_2.5 | ecosystem: Environmental > Terrestrial > Soil > Wetlands | place: USA... | reverse complement strand
CAGCTATCGTCCGAGCCGTAATGAGGACAAGGCCGAGCAACGATGATGGTCGGCAGGTCTGCCGTAGCCCCAGGCCCTAGCGAGTGTGACCTGGGATTCTTGACGCTTCAGACTGTCCAGGAGCGGTTGTCTCCTGGTCCGACGTTCCAGGCCCGTCGTCCGGTGTCGGTAGCTGACCACAGGCATGGCAGCAGTTTTGGCAGCAGTCGAGCACCCCGGCAAGGTGGCATCTCGTCTCACCGGTCCGGTCCTCGTGTCATAGTTTCGCTGTGGTTGCGGATCAGTTCCACCGCCTGACACTATGGCTAACGCGAGTAAGCACGCATGGAGTCAATTGAGGACTAGATGCCAAAGCGGTTTGCTAACCGTCAACGAGCTCGGCGGACAATGCGACTACTGCTCCTGCTCATTATCAGTACTGGCAGTATTGTCGCGTATGTTCTGCTCGCTATTACAATCAACGGACAACCGTCCTACGAGCCATTCGACGGCTGGGCGGCAGTCTTCCAACCCACAAACGAGCCACTGGTGGACAAAGTTACGCTAAAGATTCAGTCGACTGCTCTTGGCGATCATCCACAGGCCACGTTCACGGTAGCCGTTTGCGGCAAGCTTCCGTATAGCGGATACCTGCTTCTCGGCGGCAAAGCACGCCTCAACAGATATCGGTCCTTCGGGGCTACGCCTTACTCTTCTGGCCTGGTTCCCCTTCGAATCCATGAGGTGAATAACCTCTCCCTACATTACGTATATCCGAGGGGCCCAGTCTTCAGCCTCGGTAACGTGCAGGTGGCTGCTCTGAGATTTCCTAACGTCGCTACCTGTCCTGAATCGCAGCCGGTAAATTCATCCGGATATATTGGCGGCGGGGCGGCAATCGCACTAACTGGAGCGCTCGGGGCGCCGATACAGCGCGCATGGTCTGCACCGTTGGCATGGTGGGACGGGCCGCACTTCACCGAGGTATGGCCACTCCTGGGCACAATTCCCGGTGTGCCATCAGGTGACCTTGGATCATTTACAAGAATAGGAGGGATACTAACGGGCCAATGGATATTCCCGACTCAGCAGATCCTTCAAGTGAATGCTGATGCGGTCCCTCTTTCAGCTAACGTTGATTCAACTGTGCCTCCCTCAGTGGGGCGCAACGCTCTAGCCTGGTCGAGCACTTATCCAATGAATCCAATGGCTCGTCTAACAGATAGCGTGGCTATAACCGCTCTTAGGCCTCGGCATTGGCGGAGCTATGCTAGCAAGCTTGGCCTTCGAATGGCTACGCCCAATAAATGGTCGATCTAGTCAGATGATAGCGTCCTCGGATGGATCGCCCATATTCGCAAAGACCGGAACCGAGCAATTGAAGTTTGGACCAATGTCGCTTGGAATAATCGCGATAATAGCGGCTATAGTAATTCGTCGGTCACGTGATCGTAGGAATTAGCACCGGCGGGTGAGAAGCTCTCTGAGCAGCACCGACTTGGGGCCACGGATCTATTCTTTATCAGTGGCTGGTCAGGGGTCGTGTCCGCCCGGCCGAGCGAATGAGGTCGGGGTCGATGGGTCCGCCCCTGTCGGTGTTCGTCGGTGTTGCTGTCTCCGCTGCCAGCGTTCGCCGTGTCCGCGGCCACACGCTATCAAATCTCCCGGGCGGCCAGTCGACGCAGCATGGGTGGGAGAATCTCCGCTGTAACCAGCAGCCGGGAAGAATAACATTTCTCCAGTTCCGGATCGAAAAAACCCCTCACACGGGCTCGCTCATATACGCTAATGACGCTCGGCCGCACATCGCTGACATATTTAGCAGCTAGATCTTGGTCCCATTGCCTGCGCCGCTCAAGGACGGGAGACCAATCATTACCCTTTACTTCCATCCTAAAGTAGGTCGCAGCCACGGGTGGAGGAGAGAGTGGATAGTCCCGGAGCAACTCCTCGATCTGCTGTGCGAGCCTTCTGAGTTCTTGTCTGATACCTGCTCTCTCGGATTTCGTTGTGACGACCTGGGCAGGTTCCTCCGGGGCTGCCTCGGGGGGCAGAGGCATGCCATACGACACGCGAATGTTCATTTCGCTACCAACAATGCCAGACCTGCCGTGTGCAACTATTATGCTTGGATAGTTTCCCTCGTCATTTGCGGCGCCATAAACCTCTACTTTTATATCGTTGTCGATCAGCGACGCTTCGTCATGGAGACGGATGACTGGCGGTTCATCCGGCTCGTTACCGTTATCAGTCATTAGCCTAGTGAATCCCTCTGGCTGTATGCTCTTACTAGCTATCAGATTCCGGATCGTCCTTATGTGGCGCGGGTTGCGCTGATGGCGCATTAAAGACATTTATCTTCGAGTCAACCTTGTTGCCCATAACGATAGAGTGATCGTGGGCACCAATTACGTCGCCGATTATGGTTGTGGGGCCAGATGGTATAGGATTAATTTCCCCAGGAGATTCAGGCCGCTTACGTCGCTTAGCAGAGTACATTGCTAGTGCAACTACGAGTGCAACGACGAGCACACCGGTGATGGCCCAAGCTATCAGGCTTCCACCCCCTATTATCGGCACGACAACGACTACCGCGACTGCCGCGACCAGGGTCACGATGAAGGTGGCATGTCCCTGCATACCAAGATCCTACTGCGCTATTCGCTGACGCAAGGCGCACCGCTCACCCCCAGGATCAGCATCGAACCGTAGGCAAAGAGTACGGCTGGCTCTGACCCGGGGCCGGAGGGCTGCTCCCCTCCCCCTCGCAGGCGCCAAGATCCTGGGGGAGCGGTCGCCGGGTCTAGGGTCGGCGAAGCCGATCGCGTGCGACGGCCCCAAGGGCCGCCCTAGACGCGGTGGCCGCGAGCTGGACAATCGAAAGCGAGGAGGAGGGGAGGCGGTACACCAGGCCAGTGCGGAATGGGCTTCCTGGATCAGCGTGCCTTCGGTGAGTGGCCCGGCGTGCGCCCCCGGGCGGGCCTCCCAAGGCAGAGCCCGGGGCGCTGACGCCGGGCCAGCGACGCCGCGTGCGGCGTCGCCTTGATCTAGTACGGCGTAATTCGGCAACGAGGCGTTCGGCCTCGGCAAATGCCGACTGCCAAGGGTAGCTCGCAATGAGTTCGCTGCCTGTGTGAGGCTCATGGGGTTCGATGCCACCCGGGCCGAGCAGGATGTGGATGCCTTCGCCGCGTAGATCCTCGACACTGCGGCGGAATGGAGGCCGTGCGGCAAGGGCCGAGTTGATGAAGGGGAGGACGACGATCGGGACGCCGAGCGCTGTGGTCTCGGCGAGGATGCCTAGGGCGTAGGTGTCACTGATGCCTTGGGCCCACTTGTTGATGGTGTTGTAAGTGGCTGGGGCGACGATGATGGCGTCAGCCGAGCGGGACCTGGGCTCTCCAGCCTTGCGGTACTGGCTGCGGACCGGGCTACCGGTTAGGGCCTCGATTGCGGGTATGTCGAGGAAGTCGAGCGCGGCCGGGGTGGCTACGACCTGGACGGTCCAGCCGTGTTCCTGGGCGAGCTTGGCGAGCTGGCCGACTTCGGATGCCGGGCCTGCGCCGCACACGATGACGGTCAGCACCCGGTCGAGCTGGATCATTCGGTGACCCCGATCCGGCGGGCGAAGTCCTCGGCTTGGCGCTGGACACTAAGCGGGGCCGTAGTCATCAGATCACGGACTAGGCGGCGGGCCGCAGGGCGGCCGGTGATCTCCTCGGGGGCTATCTCTTCGGCCGCACGGAGCGCCAGGTAGGCCCGTTCGTGCCTGCCGCATTGCAGGAACGCGCGGGCGGTGTCCATGAGGAAGCTCGCCTTCCGCTCGGTGACGTCAATCCGGCCTAGATCCACGGTACGGGCGACGTCGATCGCGGTGCCCGCGTCCCCCAGGGTGACGGCGATGTTGACCCGGTGCAAGCTGGCGTTGGTTGGGCCGAACGCGGTCCAGCGGAGGTTCAGGTCATCGCCCAGGCGGGCGGCGGCGTCCTCGGCCTCGGTCAGCAGCTCGTCGGCCCCGCTGCGGTTGTCGTGTTGGGCGGCGGCTATCGCTCCCCGCAGCAGGAGCGAGCCAAAAACCGACAGGGACTCGGGATCGTGGGCGGATATGTCGTGGTCGAACTTGGCGGCCAGAGTGCTCGCCGTATCGGTGGCGGCCTTGTAGTGCTTGCCGCTCATCAGGGCGTGAGTCACGATCCGGGCGCTGGACGCGACGGTCACCGGGTCCTCGCTAGCCCAGGCGGCCTGCATGCTGTGATCCGCGGCCAGCCAGCCCAGCCCCGCATCCCCGAGCTTGAACAGGATGCTCGCGGCGACGTGATACGCCTCGGCTGACAGCGTGTATACCTGCGAGCGAACCTCGCCGTCGAGCACGGCGCAGGCAGCTTGCAACCGGCTAAGCAGGGCCGGAAGATGATCCGTCACCTCCGAGTACCGGCACGCCTGGTAATCGCGTTTGGCACGGGCGACGGCGGCGGCCAGTGACGGCAAGTCCGGAGGCTCGTCCAGAGCCGGACCGGCATTCTCCGGGGCATAGGCGGCCAGCACGGCTGCGAAGGACTCGATGGCATCGGCCGGGCCACTGCGAATGGGGTCGGCCAGGACCGCACCGAATATGGCGGCGCCGGTCAGACCAACAAAGGTTCGCCGTCTCACGGAGGGGTCATCCTCCTCACTGTCTCCTGCATCTGCGCTGAGCAGACCGGAAACAGCGGGTGTGGGCAAGGCCCGGCGGGTATCCCGTGGCGGGCTAACAGGCGCGGCCGGTGCAGCGGCCGGGCTCATGGCGGCGGCCTTTGGGGCCAGTCCGAGGGCGATGCGGGCGGGGTCGGGCATGTTCAGCCCGTCCGCGATCCGCTCGAAGACGCTCAGTTCCTCGACCTGGGCGACGCCTCGCATGTAGCCGCTGATCTTGGGCTGGGTGGTGTCACACGCGATGGCCAGGCGAGTCTGGCTGACGCCCGTGGAATCGTTTAACAGGACGAAGAGGCGTCCGATGTCACGGCGGCGCAGGGCGTCGAGTACGGCGGCCTTCTGCCAGAACTCGTCCGGAATCTCGATGAGATCGAAGATGCGGCGGCCTGGCATGCCGTGTCCCTCTCCGTCAGGTTCGGTTCCTGAGCGTCGATGCGGCGTAACTGATTGCGAGCTTATATGCCGTCGGGGCATATCGCGCGGTTATGGGCTGGCCGACGCAAGTGCGCGACCGTTGGCCGCATGAGTACCGCACAGGCCGCTGAGTACGGCGTTTGCGCGTCGTGCCGTGGGCGGGGGTGGAAGTACAGCGGACCCCGGCGCTGGGTCGCGAGCCAGCTCGTCCGGGGTGCGTCGGACGGTGCAATCAGGATCGTGTGCCTGGATTGTGCCGGAACCGGGCTGGCGGTACCGCGGTGAGGCCTACGCCAGCGCCCCTAGCACTCGTGCTGCGTACCACTGGTGTCACCTATCCGGGCAGCCCAGAACAGGTCAGAAAGGTGCGGGCCGATCTGCGGGCATTACTCGACGGCTGCCCCATGGCGGACGACGCGCTTGTGTGCGTCTCCGAGTTGGCCACTAACGCAGTGCTGCATAGTGCTTCCGGCCTGGCAGGCGGGAAGTTCACGGTCCGCGGCAAGGTCAGCCCGGGAGACTACTTCTGGATCGAAGTCGAAGACCAGGGCGGCCCGTGGACGCCTGCGGCCCCCGACCCTGACCGCGGTCACGGTCTCGACATCCTCCGCTCACTCGCTGACGACTGGGGCATCGAGGGTGACAAGAACGGCCGGACCGTCTGGGCTCGCTTCGACTGGCCCAGTCCATGACGGCCATCATGCCCAGCAACCGGGCCCGGCGGTGGACCACCGTTGCGGACGGACAGCGCATCCGTGAGCTGCGCCACCAGTGCGGGCTGAGCCGGGCCCAGCTAGCCGAACGGGCCGGGATCAGTCTGCACACGATCGCCCGGCTCGAACGGGAGCACCGGACAGGTTGCCGGACGCGCACGCTGGCCCGGATTGCCGCCACGCTCGGCCAACCGCCTGGCATGATCGCCGCCGTCACTTTGCGGGATCACGTGACAGCGGGTGACACTACGAAGTAGGCTGCTCGACAAGTCGAGTCGATGAGTTGTTAGGCGGTCGTCATGGCTGACCTGGAATTCTCGCCGCCGAAGTATGCGCAGATCGTCAATACGATCCAACGGCGCATCGGCGACGGAACCTATCCCCCGGGAGCACTGCTCCCCTCCGAGGCGCAGCTCATCCGCGAGTTCGCGGTGTCCCGACCCACGGTGGTCCGGGCGCTCGAAGTGCTGCGTAGCCAGGGCTGGATTGACCGCGAGCACGGCCGGGGCTCCTTCGTACGGAACCGGGCCGTGTTGGCCGATCACACCCGGCCAGGGAAGCTGATCATTGACGAGGCGGGATCGGCCGGGTCGGGCACGATCCTCGATGTGGGGCGCGTTCCCGTGCCTCCCGCGGTGGCCACACTGCTTCGCACGCCGCCAGACACTCCGGCCCTGCTTCGCCGCCAGCTCATCGAACGAGACGGCGAACCGTCCGAACTGATTTCCTCCTGGTTCCCGCTCGATGTGGCCGAGGGCACCGACCTGGCCAAGCCTGAGCTGATCCCTGGCGGCGTCTACCAGCACTTGCACGCGGTCAAGCGCGTCCGCCTCGATCACATCGCCGAGCGCATCCGCGCGCGACTGGCGACGGCCGAGGAGTCCCGGCTGCTCAACATGGCCAAGCGCGGCGCCGTTCTGAACCTGCTCCTAGCCGTCTACGACGCTGACGATCAGCCACTCGAAGTGGTCGATGCCGTGCTGCCTGGCGACCTGCACGAGCTAGAGGATCTTTACCCGTTCTCGGCATAACTTCTTCTCGATAACTCGTCTTGTCAAGTTGCCCATCCTCGGATAAGCTCGACTCGATAAGTCGAGTTGTCGTCAGTACGACTGGCGGCGGAAGAGGAGCGCAGGATGACACTCCAAGGTCCGATCCCCGTCGAGTTCGCCCATGTCTTCCCGCATGGTGCGTTCGCGGCTGGGGGCTTCGAGCCGATGCGGGACTTCGACGCATCAAGCGGGGACCGGTTCGTCCAGGCGAAGGACAAGGCCACGGGTCAGCCGGTGTGGGTTATCGAAGTGATCGACGCGGACCCGACCGCCCGCGACAAGACGGCCAAGGTCAAGGTGATGGCGGGTAGTCAGCCCATGCTGCCTACTCCCCCGGCCGGGATGCCGTTCGTGCCGGTGGAGTTCGCCGGGATGACGGTGACACCGTACGTCAACCAGGCCGGGCGGCTGGCCTACTCGCTCAAGGCGGCCGGGGTCCGTCCAGCGGGCCGGTCAGGTCGCTCCGCGGACACCAGGGACAGCGCGGCATGAGCGACGGGTACACGTACACGTCGATCAGTGCCAGGCCGGGCGAACCAACCCGGATCGGGGTGTCCTTCTACCTCAATCAAGACGCCTGGATCGTCGTTCCCGGCGCGGGCACGGACAAGCCGCACTTGACCATCGCGCATGGCGATGTCTCCGTGTCGATCGGCCCGCGCACCTATGAGGTCACCAGCGAGGACGCGAAGATCGCGCGGAACCTGGCCGACCAGGCCGCCACCTACGCAGCCGAGATCGAACGTCTCGTCGCAGCCACCACGGCGGACGGCGCTGGGACGACTGCGGCGTGATCAGCACAGGTGGGGCGGCAGGAACAGCCATTCCTGCCGCCCCGGTATCTCCCCAGGTCAGCAAACCAAGAGAGGTCTCAATTCTAATGCGTGACTTCACGGGCGAGCAGATCGCCCAGGTAGACAACGCCGACCCGTTCGCCGCTCCGGTGTGGCGCTCCCCCGTGCACCGGACGCCCGAGTGGGTCATCTGGCTGGTTCAGCTCATCCGGCTGCTGGTCCGGGTGGTCTGGTTCCTGATCCGCCATCCGCTGCTGGACGCGGCGGCGGGCCTGGTCATTCTCACCTGGGCCAAAGCGGGCTGGCCCGGTGTCATCGTCCTGGCCAACGTCATCATCGCCGTGCTGGTCACTCTGCGGCTCTGGCGGCCGGACTGGTATGCCCGGCTCGTCACGGTGCCGTTGCGGTGCCGGTGGCGTTGGTTCCTCTACCGGCGCCGCTGGCATGCGGTACTGACCATCGCCAGGCTGGCTCCGCTGTACCGGGGCCGGGTGACCCTGCCGGTACTCGGCAAGGTCCAGGCCGGTATCTGCGTGGACCTGGTGAGCGTCCGGCTGGTCTCTGGTCAGTCGCCCCAGGCGTTCGCCGACCGGACCGCGGAACTGGCTCACGGGTTCCGGGTCTGCTCATGCCGCATCCGAACCGCACGGCCGGGCCTGGTCATCCTCGAACTGGTTCGCCGGGACGCACTCGCTGTCGTGATCACCGCGTTGCCAATCCCGGCCGTGCCGGACCTGCGGGCGCTGCCTGTCGGCCGCCGCGAGGACGGCGAGCTGTTCACGATCCGGCTACACGGCACGCACCTGCTGATCGCGGGCGCGACCGGAGCGGGTAAGGGCTCCTACCTGTGGGGGCTGGTGCGGGCCATGCTGCCCGCGATGGCGGCCGGGCTGGTCCAGGTGCACGCCTGCGATCCGAAGCTGATGGAGCTGGCGTTCGGCCGGGCCATGTTCGAGCGATTCGGCAAGTACGCTGCTGATCCGGCTGACATCGCTGACCTGCTCGAAGCCGACGTCCGCAACATGCAAGGCCGGGCGACCCGGTTCGCCGGACGGCAGCGCGACCACATACCGACGACCGACAACCCGTTCGTCGTGGTCCTGGTCGATGAGGTCGCGTTCCTGACCGCCTACCAGGCCGACCGCAAACTCAAAGAGCGCATCCTCGCCGCGCTGGCCACGCTGACCACCCAGGGCCGGGCGGTCGGGTACTGCGTCGTGGCGGCGTTGCAGGACCCGCGCAAGGAAGTCCTCAACATCCGCAACCTGTTCCCAGACAAGATTGCGCTCCGTCTCGATGAACCGGCCCAGGTGGACCTGGTGCTCGGCGACGGGGCGCGCGACCGCGGCGCGTTCTGCGAGGAGATCTCGGCCGACCCGGCCATCGGCGCGGGTGTCGGCTATGTGCGGCTGGAAACCAGTCCCGACCCTGTACGGGTCCGGGCGGCGTTCGTAAGCGACGACGACATCCAAGCCATGACCGTCGCCTTCGCTGCTCCGATCCCCGCCCCCCGGGTGGCAGGTGACGTCTGGTGAATGACGTCACGGCGTGGCGGACCGATGAGCCGTGCCCGACCTGCGGCGCGGGCCTGTTCCTACTCGAAGACGGCTCGGCGACTCTGCGCTGGGAGTGCCGCCTGTGCGGTGACCGCCCGGACGGGCCAGCCGAGGGAGATGGAGGTGACTGGTGACCCAGACCCCGACACTGCAGCAACCCCGGCCGGGGACTCGCGCTCAGCGGATGGCAATGCCGCTCGCGCGGTCTGTCGTCCGGCAGCTCGCCGCCGAGCATGGGGCATGTCTGCGGCCGGTACAGCTGAGACGCACTGATGTCCATACGGGCCAGGTGGAACAGGTACTCGTCCCGTGCGGCCACACCCTCGCGTCGGTGTGCGCACCGTGCGCCGAGCGAGCCAAGGCGCTGCGGGCCGCCCAGTGCCGCGAGGGTTGGCATCTGGACCGTGAGCCGGTCATTGACCCCGACGACCCGGACGACTGGCAGCGCTGGCTGGTCGAGAAGCGCGCCGAGACCCAGGCCGACCGCGATGGCGCCGGAGACCAGGGCGAGGACTGCGCCGAACTGGACGCCCTGAACGGCGAGTTGGACGAGGAGATCACTCGCGCGGGCCTGCGTGGGAACGTGCTGCCCGCTCGTCCGGCTCGCCGTCACCGATCCACCAGGCGACGGCAGGATGCACCGGACCTGCCCCGGCGCAAGGTCACGGCCCGGACGGTCGGCAAGACGTACACAGCCCCGGATGGCACGACGTTTCGCCCGTCGATGTTCGTCACACTGACCTGCCCGGGCTATGGCCGCGTGGGCAGTGACGGCACCCCGGCCGAGCCAGACAGCTACGACTACGGCCGGGCGGCCCGGGATGCGCTGCACTTCGCCGCGCTGTTCGACCGGTTCATCCAGAACCTGCGCCGGTTCCTCGGCTACGACCTGCAGTACTTCGCCGCCGTCGAACCGCAGCGGCGGCTAGCCCCACACATCCACATCGCCATACGCGGCACCGTGTCCCGGGCCGAGCTGCGGCAGGTGCTCGCCGCCACGTACCACCAGGTTTGGTGGCCGGACACGTCAGTCGTCCACTACCGGGATGACGAGTTGCCGGTGTGGCACGAGGCCAGCGGCAACTACCTCGACCCGGCGACTGGGGAAGTCCTGTCCACCTGGGACGATGCGCTCGACGCGATCGGCGTCGATGACGAGCCGCAGCACGTCGCCCGGTTTGGTGAACGGTTCGACGCCCAGGGCGTGCTGGCCGGGTCCCGGGACGCGAACCGGTGTATCGGCTACCTGACCAAGTACCTGACCAAGCACGTCGCCGACTGCCACCAGGCCGACACCGACGAACAGCGCGGCCACGCAGACCGGCTCGCCGCCGCACTCCGGTACGAACCGTGCTCCCCCACCTGCGCGAACTGGCTGCGCTACGGCATCCAGCCCAGGAATGCCCGCGCGGGCCTGCGGCCGGGCTGGTGCAAGGGTAAGGCCCATCGTCGCGAATGCCTCGGCTACGCGGGCCGCCGCGTCCTGGTCTCCCGCAAGTGGTCAGGCAAGACGCTGGCCGACCACCGGGGCGACCGCAGGGCCTGGTTGATGGACACACTCGGCATCCCGGCCACCGATCCAGCCCGGTACCGCTGGGAGCTGGTCTCCCCCGGCGACCTGGACCACATGCCACCAGCCCAGCGCATGCTGCACGTCGTCGCCGACCGCATCCGCTGGCAAGAAGCGCTCGCCGAGGCCAGGCGCCGAGCAGGCCCGATCGCATCGCCGCATCTTTCGGCAACCGGGAGGGCGGCATGACCCGGCCCGGCACCGAGAGCAGCGCAGACCGGCTGCTGACCGTCGAAGCGGCGGCCGAGCGCATGAGCACGTCAGTCCGGTTCGTCCGGCGGCTCATCGCTGAACGGCGGATTGCGTTCGTGAAGCTCGGCCGCCATGTCCGGCTGTCCGAAGCCGACGTAACGGCCTTCATCGAATCCGGGCGGGTCACGCCCCTGGACTCATCGCACACATGGCACAGGGACAGGAGAGTTTCGTAATGGCTAAGGGGAACAAGGCCGGGCATCGGCGTTTCGGCAACATCCGGCGGCTGCCGTCAGGCCGGTACCAGGCGAGCTACCTGGGTCCGGATGGGCAACGGCGGTACGCCCCGGAGACCTACGAACGCAAAGGCGACGCAGACAGAATGCTGTCGGTCATCGAAGGTCAGATGCTTCGCGGTACCTGGACTGATCCCGAGCGGGGGAAAGTTGCGCTCGCGGACTATGCCGCGACCTGGATCAGCCAGCGGCCCAAGCTCCGGCCGCGGACGGTGGACCACTACCGCTGGCTGCTCAAGAGGCACATCGTGCCGTACCTGGGAACGGTACCGCTGGGGAAGCTGTCCACACCGATGATCCGGCAATGGCGGGCAACGCTGCTCGGCGACGGGGTGTCTGTCTCGGTGGCGGCCAAGGCGTACCGGCTGCTGCGAGCCGTCCTGATGACGGCGACCGAGGACGACAAGATCCTGACCCGGAATCCGTGCCGTATCCGCGGTGCGGGCGACGAGGAGACCGCGGAGCGTCCGGTGCTCACTGTCGCCCAGGTCTTCGAGCTGGCTGAGCGGGTCGGCCGCCGCCCGGTGGGCAACATTCGCAAGCTCCCGGCGGGCGGCTACCGGCTCCGCTTCCGGCGGCACGGCCTGATGCGCACTGCTCCCGAGGTTTTCCGCACCAGGCCTGAGGCCGAACAGGCGCTATGGAGGATGGCCGACGACGGCCGGGCCGACTGCAACCACGATCGCCGGTTCGGCGCCCTGGTCCTGCTGGCCACGTTCGCCAGCCTGCGCTGGGGCGAAGTGACCGCGCTGCGGCGCTGCGATCTGGACCTGGCTAGCGGCACCGTGCGCGTCCGGGCCGCGTTCGTGGAGCGGTCGACTGGCGAAATCCTGCTCGGGCCGCCCAAGTCCAAGGCGGGCCGCCGCGTCGTGGGCATCCCGGCCGCGATCATCCCGGCCCTGCGCGAGCACCTATCCGTCTTCGTCAGGCCCGAGCCGGGTGCGCTGATCTTCCCCGGCGTCCAAGGCGGCCCGCTGCGGCGCAGCAACTTCAACAAGATGTCCGCCTGGCCCTACGCCGTGCGGTCGGTCGGCGCGGCAGGACTGCACGTTCACGATCTACGGCACACGGGAAACACGTTCGCCGCGTCCGGCGGGGCCGGGATCAGGGATCTGATGGCGCGGATGGGCCACGACAGCGAACGAGCCGCACTGATCTACCAGCACGAGGCGCGCGGCGCGGACAAAACGATCACCAGCGCGATCGACGCACACATCGTCAGCGAGCAGGAGGGCCGAGGCGATGACGACGGCCAGGCGGGCGCGCTGGTCCCGGTCGGCTAATTGCACGTTAATTGCACGGGAGATCATCTAGTGCCTAGAGACGATCAAGGCCCAGAGCCGGGAACACCGCCCTGGCCTGGGCCTTCGCACTCGGAGCGGGTGACGAGAATCGAACTCGCACTATCAGCTTGGGAAGCTGACGTTCTGCCATTGAACTACACCCGCGGGCACCCGACCGGGCCTGCTGGGCCCGCCCCGGCGTCGTCACGACATCGTACCGGAATCCCGCACCTACCATGAGACGCACTCCGCTTAGCCCATGTCAGCACGGCGAAACACCGGTAGGTTGCCTAGGTGCTGCTCTCTGATCGTGACATCCGGGCGCAGATCGAGGCCGGCCGGGTCCGGCTCGACCCGTACACGCCCGAACTGATCCAGCCGGCCAGCATCGACGTCCGCCTGGACCGCTACTTCCGCGTCTTCGAGAACCATCGCTACCCGCACATCGACCCCGCGGTGGAACAACCTGACCTGACCCGCCTGGTGGAGACCGCCGGGGCCGAGCCGTTCGTGCTGCATCCCGGGGAGTTCGTGCTCGCGTCCACCTACGAGGTGATGACGCTGCCAGATGATGTGGCCGGACGGCTGGAGGGCAAGAGCTCGCTCGGCCGCCTGGGCCTGCTGACCCACTCCACCGCGGGCTGGATCGACCCCGGGTTCAGCGGGCACGTGACGCTGGAGCTGTCCAACGTGGCCACGCTGCCGATCAAGCTGTGGCCAGGCATGAAGATCGGCCAGCTGTGCCTGTTCCGGACCAGTTCACCCGCGGACCATCCGTATGGCTCCAGCGTCTACGGCTCGCGCTACCAGGATCAGCGTGGGCCGACGCCGTCGCGGTCCTACCTCAACTTCTACCGCGCCGACGTCTAACCGTTGTCGGCGCTGAGCCAGTCGAGCAGCAACTCGTTCAGCCGGCCCGGGGCGTCCAGCGGAACCCAGTGGCTAGCGTCCGGGATCTCCACGTAACACCACGGCCCGGCAACGCAGTCACCGGACTGGCGCATCCGCTCGCCATCCAGGTAGTAGTCCCGGGTGGACCAGATGCCGAGCGTCGGCGCGGTGACTGGCGGCAGTTCCATCCGCGGCCCGGGCATCCGTGGGGCGAGGTTGGCCCGGTACCAGTTCAGCGACGCGGTCAGCGCGCCCGGCCGGGACAGGTCGGCAATATACCGCTCGGTGTCCCCGTCACCCCGGCTCAGCGTGCGCAGCAGCGCCCAGTCGTCGGCCTGCAGCGACGCCTCGGCTACCCCCTCGAACTGGAAGAACAGCTGATACCAGGCCATTTCCCGCTGCCGCAGGGTCTGCGGCGCGAGTGGGTGAGGCACCGA
>Ga0335076_10004667_pt1 | contig 13873 bp, 8 predicted proteins | sample Lox_Sample_25_FD_206717 | JGI IMG/M metagenome (GOLD analysis project Ga0335076, IMG submission 206717) | Soil microbial communities from Loxahatchee National Wildlife Refuge, Florida, United States - Lox_Sample_2.5 | ecosystem: Environmental > Terrestrial > Soil > Wetlands | place: USA: Florida... | reverse complement strand
CAGGCCGCAGAGCGCCATCCGCCAGACGAAGCCCCCGGCGCCGCCGCCGCCCGGATAAAGCGCCAGCAGTAGCAGGCCGAGCGCGAGCGCGAGCAATCCCAGCCCACACAGCGTGCCGGCGTTGTAGCGGTCGGCGAGTCTCCCGGCCACCGGCGCCGCGGCGGCGAGCGCCAGCGCCCAGGGGGTCATCAAGAGGCCCGTTTCCACCGCGCTGTGTCCGAGACGCTGCAGCTCGAAGGGCAGCGCGACGAGCGCGGCCGTTTGTGCCGTGAAGGAGAAAGCAGAAGTCGCGAGTGACAACGAGAACACCCGCAGGCGCAGCAGGTCGAAAGGCACGATCGGTGCGGCGCGCGGCAGCTCGTGTCGCGCCAGCAGCCATCCCAGAGCGCAGCCGCTGCCGATTTCACCGAGTGCCAGCGGCGTCGCCGCGTGATGTGCGAGTGATTGCAGGCCGCTGAGCAGCAGCCCGAGCGCTCCGGCATAGAGCGTGGCGCCTGCGAGATTGAGCTGCCGATGCGAGCGCTCGCTCTCCGGCAGCGCGAAGAGAGCAACGACGAGCGTGAGGGTGCCGAGCGGGACGTTGATACCGAACAGCCAGCGCCAGTGCGCAACTGCGAGCACCGCAGAGGCGATGGTCGGCCCTAAGGCGGCCGAGGTGGCGACCACGAAGGCGTTGATGGCTACGGCGCGGCCGAGGTAGCGGTGCGGGTAGGTGTGGCGCACCAGTGCGCCGCTCACGCTCATGATTCCGGCCGCGCCGAGTCCCTGGAGGACGCGCGCCAGGCTGAGCGACAGCAGGTCGGATGCGAAGGCGCAGGCGAGCGAACCGAGCGTGAACACGACGAGTCCGGTTTGCGACACGCGCCGATAGCCGACGATCTCGCCGAGCGATGCGAGCGGCAGCAACAGCATGAGAATCGCGAGCTGATACGCATTGATGACCCAGATCGACGCCGCCGACGTCGCGTGGAAGTCGCGTGCGATGGTGGGCAGCGCCACGTTGACGATCGTGCTGTCGAGCACCGTCATGGAAATGGCGAGCGCGATGGCAGCGACCGCCCAGTAGCGCCGTGGCACGGCCAGTCCGTCGGGGTGCGCAGCGGGGGTGGGCATCCGCAGCCCATCATATAGAGGAGTGCGCGCAGGTGTCATAACACGGAGCCCTGCGGCCCTGAACCCCGGGTGGCGCCCCCGCGCGCGTGCCGCTGTGAACGGCGTCACATTTCGCCCGGGAACCGCTCCGCAGGGCGGCGGTTACAATGCCACCGAGCGACCGCTTGAATCGGCGAACAACAACGGCATATCCATGGATGTGAACGGGCGGACGCCCTCAACGGCCGCTGCCGGTCGGGCAGAGCGCCGGCGCGACGAGCGCCGCAAGAGCGTGCTGCGGGCCCTCTTTCATGGGAGCTTCAAGCCCCGCCGTCGTGGCCCGCGCCGCGCCGGGGAGAGTGCCGTAAGCGCGGTTGACTGGCACCACCCACAGTGGCTCGCCATCGCGGTTCTGATCGTGACGTTCTCCTGCAGTGATGCGTTCCTTACGCTCATGCTGCTCGAGCAGGGCGCCTACGAGGTGAATCCCCTGATGGCCCCGCTGCTCCTGCAGGGCTCGGGCGTAGCGTTTGCGGTCGTGAAGATCGGGCTCACGGCGAGCGGCGTCGTACTGCTGACACAATTGGCGCGAATCAGGGCCTTCGGCCGTGTCCCGGTCGGCTTCGTGCTCTACACGGTGCTGACGCTCTATGGGGCGCTGATTGTGTACGAATTCCACCTGCTGAACAGCCCGTGAAGCCGCCGCCGGGGCCCTTAATCCGCCCCGGGGCTGTTTTCCGCTAAACTACTGGCCTGCCGGCCTTTTCCCGCATGCTCGAACCAACACCCCTCTACGGCGGCAACGCCGAGTACCTCGACGCCCTCTACGAGCAGTATCTGCGCGACCCCGCGAGCGTAGAGGAGCGCTGGCGCAGTTACTTCGCGCAGCTCGCGGCAGGCGCCACCGAGCGTGCGCACGGCCCTATCCGCACCGCCATCGCGCAGCGCGCCTCGGCCGCCGGCGTGACGGCCGCTGCTGGAGGATCCGCTGCGAACGCCAAGCAGGCGGCGGTGTCGCGACTGATCCAAGTGTGGACCAACCGGGGGCATCTGCTGGCCACCATCGACCCGCTCGCGCTGATGCCGCGCCCGCGACCGCGCGTGCTCGACCTCGACTACTTCGGACTCGCGCCATCCGACCTCGATACGGAGTTCTACACCGGCAGCCGCATCGATGCGGTGCCGAAGCGGCTGAAGCTCCGCGACATCCTCGCGCAGCTGCAATTCATCTACGCCGGCAACGTGGGCGCAGAGTTCGCGCACATGTCGGAGTCGGAGGAGCGGCTGTGGCTGCAGGATGAATTCCAGGAGGGACGGCTGCGTCACCGCTTCAGCCCCGACGAGCAGCGCAACATTCTCTGGCAGCTGACCGCCGCCGAGGGTCTCGAGCGCTACCTGCACACGCGCTACGTCGGGCAGAAGCGCTTCTCGCTCGAAGGCGGCGAGGCGCTCATTCCGCTGCTCGACGACCTCATCCAGCGTGCCGGCGGCGTTGGCATCGAGGAGGTCGTCATCGGCATGGCGCACCGCGGACGCCTCAACGTCCTGGTGAACCTCCTCGGCAAGTCTCCGGCGGAGCTGTTCTCGGAGTTCGAAGGGGCCTACGACCCGCTGCGACTCAAGGGGTCCGGGGACGTGAAGTATCACAAGGGCTTCTCCGCGGACCTGCGCACCGGTGATCACAATGTGCACGCGGTGCTCGCGTTCAACCCCTCGCATCTCGAGGTCGTCGATCCCGTGGTCGAGGGTTCGGTGCGTGCCCGCCAGGAGCGGCGCGGGGATGAGCGCGCGCAACGCGTCCTGCCGCTCCTGATCCACGGCGACGCCGCATTTGTCGGACAGGGCGTGGTGATGGAGACGCTGCAGCTCAGCCAGGCACGCGGCTTCTCGACCGGCGGCACGCTGCACGTCATCATCAACAATCAGGTCGGCTTCACCACCTCCGTGACCGCCGACGCGCGCTCGACCATGTACGCGAGCGACGTGGCGAAGATGCTCGAGGTGCCGATCTTCCACGTGAACGCCGACGACGCCGAAGCGGTGGTGTTCGTGACGCGTCTCGCGCTGAAGTACCGCATGCGCTTCCGCAAGGACGTGGTGATCGACCTCGTATGCTATCGCCGCCACGGCCATAACGAGGCTGACGAGCCCGCCGCCACGCAGCCGGAAATGTACCAGGTCATCCGCCAGCATCCGACCGCTCGACAGCTGTACGCCGGGCAGCTGATCGCCGCCGGCGTGCTCACCGAAGCGGACGCGCAGGCGATGCTCGAGCAATACCGCAACGGACTCGACGAAGCTCGCCCGCAGGCGCGCGCCTCGCTCGGCTTGATCGGCAACAAATACACGGTCGACTGGAGCGCGTATGCGCAGGCCGACTGGACCGAGCGCGTGCCGACCGGCGTCCAGCTGCCGCGGCTGCGCGCTCTCGGCGAGCGCGTCACCGCGGTACCGGAAGGCTTCACACTGCATCCGCGCGTTGCGCAGCTCATGGCCAACCGCAGGAAGATGGTGCAGGGCCTGCAGCCGCTCGATTGGGGGTGTGCCGAGACGTTGGCGTACGCCTCGCTCCTCGAGGACGGCTTTGGCGTGCGCCTGAGCGGACAGGACACCGGCCGCGGCACGTTCTTTCATCGTCACGCGGTGCTGCACGATCAGAAAAACGGCGCCACCTGGGTCCCGCTGCAGCACGTGGCCAACCCGCAGCCGCGCGTGCAGGTGATCGACTCGGTGCTCTCGGAAGAGGCGGTCATGGGCTTCGAGTACGGCTACGCCACCACCGAGCCGAACTCGCTCGTGGTCTGGGAAGCGCAGTACGGTGACTTCGCCAACGGCGCGCAGGTGATCATCGACCAGTTCATCAGCTCGGGCGAGGCCAAGTGGGAACGCTTCTGCGGCCTGGCGCTGCTGCTGCCGCACGGCTACGAGGGGGCGGGACCCGAGCATTCCTCGGCGCGGCTCGAGCGCTTCCTGCAGCTGTGCGCGGAGAACAACATGCTGGTGTGCGTACCTTCGACACCCGCGCAGATGTTCCACATGCTGCGGCGGCAGATGCACCAGTCGTTCCGCAAGCCGCTGATCGTCATGACGCCGAAGAGCCTGCTGCGGCACGAGCTGTCGGTCTCCGCGCTCGAGGACCTCACGCGCGGAGGCTTCGCACGCGTGATCGGCGAGATCGACGAGCTGCCGGCGGACGAGGTGCGCCGCGTGGTGTTCTGCAGCGGCAAGGTCTACTTCGACCTGCTCAGGACGCGCCGCAAGGAGGGGCTGCGTGATGTCGCGGTGGTGCGCATCGAGCAGCTCTATCCCTTCCCGAGTGATGAGTACCAGGGGATTCTCAACCGCTACGCCAACGCGCGCGAGGTCGTGTGGTGCCAGGAGGAGCCGCAGAATCAGGGCGCCTGGTACCAGATCCGTCATCGTCTCGAGGGACTCGCGATGGGTCGCCGCCCGGTGCTGTATGCTGGTCGGGCACCGGCCGCGGCGCCGGCCACCGGCATCGCGAAGATTCACGAGATCGAGCAGCAGACGCTGGTGGCTGCCGCGCTCCATTCAATCAGCACCGAGGAGTCTCCGCGCGACACGGTGCGCCTCAAGGCGCTCGTCCCCGGTGCGGCCGCAGGGGCCGCACCCGTTGCGCCACCCCCGGCGGCCACGCCGGCCCCGCTGAGAAAGCGCTCATGAGCACCGAGATCCGCGTCCCCCAGCTGCCGGAGTCCGTTGCGGATGCGACGCTCGTGACGTGGCACAAGCGTCCCGGCGATGCGATCCGCCGCGACGAGAATCTCGCCGATCTCGAGACCGACAAGGTGGTGCTCGAAGTCCCGGCCCCGGCCAACGGCGTCGTGAGTCAGATCCTCGTGCCCAGCGGCACGGTGGTGACGAGCGGCCAGGTGCTCGCGGTGATCGAGGAGGGTGGGGCGTCCGCGGCAGCGCCCGCGGGCAAGGCGGCCGCTCGCGTGGCCCCGCCATCGCCGCCGCCGCCGACAGCCGCGCCACCGCCGACCGCCGCGCCGGGTGCCGCCCAGGTGCCCGGCACGAGGAGCCCGGCACTGCCCGCCCGTGCACCCGCCCGCGCCGACGGTGATGGCGCGAAGGAAGCCGGCAAGCTCAGCCCCTCGGTGCGCCGGCTGGTCGAGGAGAATCATCTCAACCCGGCTGCCATACCGGCATCCGGCCGCGATGGGCGCCTTACCAAGTCGGACGTGGTCGACTACCTGAAAAAGCCCGCCGAAGCGCCGCGTGCCGCAGCAGCGGCGGCCCAGGCGCCAGCCGCAGCGGCTCCGTCGCTAGCCGCGCCGTCGCCGGTGGCACGCGCGCCAGCGGTGCGCCCACCCGGCGCGGGCAGCGGACGTGCGGAGCAGCGCGTGCCGATGACGCGGCTGCGGGCGCGCATCGCGCAGCGGCTCATCGAGGCGCAGTCGACGCAGGCGTTGCTCACCACGTTCAACGAGGTCGATCTCACGGCGGTCCAGGAGCTGCGCCGCCGCTACGTGGAGCGCTTCGAGAAGGAGCACGGCGTGAAGCTCGGCTTCATGTCTTTCTTCGTCAAGGCCGCGATCGAGGCGCTGCGGAAATTTCCGGTGCTCAACGCCTCCGTCGACGGCAACGACATCATCTACCACGAGTACTACGACATCGGCGTCGCGGTCTCGACCGACCGCGGGCTCGTCGTGCCGGTCGTGCGCGACGCCGACACCAAGAGCTTTGCGGCGATCGAGAAGGAAGTGGCGGACTATGCGCGCAAGGCGCGCGCGGGCGCGCTCGCCATCGAGGATCTCACCGGCGGCACGTTCACCATCACCAACGGCGGCGTGTTCGGCTCGCTCATGTCGACGCCGATCGTCAACGCACCGCAGAGCGCCATCCTCGGCATGCACAAGATCCAGGAGCGGCCGATGGTCGTCGCCGGGGCGATCGCGGTGCGTCCGATGATGTATCTCGCCGTCACCTACGATCACCGCATCATAGACGGTCGCGAGGCGGTGCAGTTTCTCGTGACGATCAAGGACTCGCTCGAGGATCCCGGACGCATGCTGCTCGGCATCTGAAGCGCCCGGCGGGGGCACGTCAGCGCCCGGCGGGGCACGCCGCACGCGACGCCCCGCGTGGCCGGGCGGCGTCCGCGTCGCGGTGCAGTCCTCAGAACACATGGCGGAAGATCCAGTACAGCAGGCCCGACAGCAGGATCGCCGCGGGAAGCGTCAGGACCCACGCCATCACGAGGTTGCGCAGCGTCCCCCACTGCAGTCCCGAGCGGTTGGCGGCCATCGTGCCGGCGACCCCCGAGGACAGCACGTGCGTTGTCGACACCGGCAATCCGAACATATCGGCGGCCGCGATGGTGCTCATCGCCACGACCTCGGCGCAGGCACCCTGTGCATAAGTGAGGTGCGTCTTGCCGATCTTCTCGCCGATCGTCACCACGATACGCTTCCAGCCCACCATCGTGCCGAGGCCGAGCGCGATCGCCACCGCCACCTTGACCCACATGGGAATGAACTTGGTGGCGCTGTCGATCTGTTTCTTGAACGCGTCGACGTAGCCGCGGGTCTCGGCATCGAGGGCCTTGCTGTGCGAGTCCTTGTCAAAAACCCGCACCGCCTCGGAGGTCAGATACATGTCGTTGCGTACGTTGGTGACGCTGGCGGCCGGCACCTGAGCAAAGGTGCCGCTGGTCTTCACCTGATCCGCGATGCTGCCGGTGAGCGCCGCCATGGCGGGCACGACGTCATCGTTCCAGGCACGGGTGCGGATATAGGTCGAGAGCGTCGCGCGCGGATCGGCCACCGTCGCGCCGTTGGTGTACCTGGCGAGTGATTGCTGCGTGGTCGTCGCCACGGCGACGAACGGCACCATGTGGCTCGCCGGCATCGCGCGGTTCAGCGCGTAGGCGATCGGTACGGTGCCGATCAGGATGAGCATGATCAGCCCCATGCCCTTCTGCCCATCGTTCGAGCCGTGCGCGAACGACACACCGCCGCAGGTGAGGATCAGGATGCCGCGGATCCACCAGGGTGGCGCGGCGCTGCCCTTGGGCTCCCGGTAGAGGTCGCGGTTCTTCACGAGCGTCTTGAGCACCAGCAACAGGAGTGCCGCGCACACGAAGCCCACCAGCGGCGAGATCAGCAGCGAGTAGCCGATCTTGGTGGCCTGGCCCCAGTCGACCCCGCTGGTACCGTCGCGGCCGTGCATTAGCGCGTTCGCGACGCCCACACCGATGATCGAGCCAATGAGCGTGTGGGAGGAGGAGGCGGGGAGCCCCAGGTACCAGGTGCCGAGGTTCCAGATGATCGCGGCAATCAGCAATGCGAACACCATCGCGAAGCCGGCGCCGCTGCCGACCTGCAGGATCAGCTCGACCGGCAGGAGCGAGATGATGCCGAACGCGACCGCACCGCTCGAGAGGAGCACGCCGAAGAAGTTGAGACAGCCGGAGTAAACCACGGCCAGATGCGGGGGGAGCGAGTGGGTGTAGATCACCGTCGCCACGGCGTTCGCGGTATCGTGGAAGCCGTTGACGAACTCGAACCCGAGCGCGATCAGCAGCGCGACAACCAGCAGGAAGAACGAGAGCACCGCGATTCCATGCGGCATCGCACCGTTGACGTCGCTGATCAGACTGTAGCCGGTGTAACCGACGCCAATGGCGAGCAGCAGGACGAACAGCAGAACAGTCGGGCGGCTCGGCTTGCGGTCGAGCATCGGGCGCGAGGCGGGAGTCGCAAGGGTCTCGGCGGCAACGCTGCTCATGGGCGTCTACTCATCATTCCTGAGGGGACAGGCAGCGTATGACGGAAATATTCCCGATTTATGACGCTTCCTGACAGTCCGCCACGCAGGCAGCTTTGTGTTATTTTTCAAGGTCTTCCTGCGAGCGGCGGTCTTGAAAAAACAACGCACGGTCCCGACCTAAAGGATCACCATGGCCAGCGACGACAAACGCTCCCCCGGCGCGACCGATTCCTTCGACGTCATCGTCATCGGCGGCGGTCCGGCCGGCTATCCGGCCGCGATCCGCGCGGCGCAAAACAAGCTGAGCGTGGCCTGTATAGATGAGTGGAAGAACCGTGACGGCACGCCGGCCTTCGGTGGCACCTGCCTCAATGCCGGATGTATCCCCTCCAAGGCGCTGCTCGAGTCCACCGAGCTCTATCACCGCCTCAAGGAGGAGTTCGCGGTACACGGCATCAAGGTGTCCGGAGCGGAGCTCGACGTGGCGCAGATGCAGAAGCGCAAGAGCGGCGTCGTGCGCACCATGACGCAGGGGATCCTCGCCCTCTTCAAGGCGGCCGGTGTGACGGGGCTGCAGGGCCACGGGCGGCTGCTCGGCGGGCGCAAGGTCGAGTTCACCGCGCACGATGGCACACGGCGCCTGCTGAGCGCACGGCACGTCGTGCTCGCTTCCGGCTCGGCGCCGATCGAGCTGCGCGGCGCACCGTTCAAGGCGCCGTACATCGTCGACTCCTGGGGAGCACTCGACTTCGAGGCCGTGCCGAAGCGACTCGGCGTGATCGGCGCGGGCGTCATCGGGCTCGAGCTCGGGAGCGTGTGGCGGCGGCTCGGCGCGGAAGTGACCGTGCTCGAGGCACTGCCCGATTTCCTCGCCTTCGCTGACCAGCAGCTCGCTCGGGAGGCGCTACGACACTTCAAGAAGCAGGGTCTCGACATCCGTCTCGGCGCGAAGGTCACCGGCGCCACGGTGAGCGGCGGTGCCGTCGAGGTCAGCTACAGCGACGCCAAGGGCGAGCAGCGCCTCACGGTCGATCGACTGGTGGTGGCGATCGGACGCCGCCCGTACACCAAGGACCTGTTCGCCGCTGACACCGGTGTCGCGCTCGACGAGCGTGGTTTCATCAAGGTCGATCAGTCCTGCCGCACCGGTGTCGAGAACGTGTGGGCCATCGGCGATTGCGTGCGCGGCCCGATGCTCGCCCACAAGGGAAAGGAGGAGGGCGTGATGGTCGCCGACCTCATCGCCGGACGGTACGGCGAGATGAACTACAAGGTGATCCCGTCGGTCATCTACACCGCGCCCGAGATCGCCTGGGTGGGCCTCACCGAGGAGCAGGTCAAGGCGAGCGGGCGCGAGTACAAGACCGGGAATTTTCCGTTCCTCGCCAGCGGCCGGGCGCGCGCAATGGAGCAGGCGGTCGGCTTCGCCAAGATCATTGCGGCGCGCGATGACGACGAGATTCTCGGCGTGCATATTGTCGGACCGCTCGCCGGTGAGCTGATCGCCGAGGCGGTGCTGGCGATGGAGTACTCCGCCAGCAGCGAGGACCTGCAGCGCACCATCCACGCGCACCCGACGTTAGCCGAGGCAGTGCACGAGGCCGCGCTGTCGGTCGACAAGCGCTCGATCGACTCCATCAACCGCTGATGCGTCGCGCCCCCGGGCGTGGCACGAGGGTGCCGGCTGATCGCAGCTCCCACCACCCGCGCACCTACAGTCGCCGTCGCGCCTCGAACACATTGGGCACCGCCGCCAGACGACGCAGGAGGCGCGCGAGCTGCTCGAGGTCGTTCACTGCGATGTTGAGGGCGAAGTGCGCGATGCCAGTGTCGTGGTTGGTACGCGAGGTCACCGCGTCGATGCTCAGCCGCTCAACCGCCACGACGTCCGTCAGGTCGCGCAGCAATCCGCGGCGGTCGTAGGCACTGACACTGAGCTCGACGTCGAGCGCTTCGGCATCGCTTGCAGTCCACTCGACTTTGAGTACCCGGTCGGGCTTGCGTCCCGCCATGCGCACGAGGCTCGGGCAGTCGCCGCGATGCACGGTGACGCCGCGGCCCAGCGTAACGTACCCGATGATCGGCTGCGGACGCAGCGGCGCGCAGCAGCGTGCCAGCGTCGTCGGCAGGTCGCCGACCCCTTCGATCTCCACCGGCGAGGCGCGCCTGCGTGCGGCGGCAGGTCGGGCGCGCGCCACCCGTGGCGGCGGCTGCGGCTCGAACAGCCGCGTAGCCGCGTGCACCAGCTGCGTGACCGTGATCTCGCCCTCGCCGAGCAGCTGATAGAGATGATCGGCGTCGCGCGCCTTGAGCTCCTGGGCCAGCGCCGCGAGCTGCTCAGGGCGCCCGCCGAGGCGCGCTAGCTCGCGTTCGGCGATGCCGCGACCCGCACTGCGGTTGTCGCCGACGTCCTGCCTGCGGAACCAGGCGCGCACCTTGCTGCGGTTGCGCGCCGAGGCGAGAAAGCCCTCCTCCGGCGCCAGCCAGTCGCGGCTCGGCGCGTCCTGCTTGCCGGTGATGATCTCTACGATCTCGCCATTCGAGAGTACACGGGTGAGCGGCACGATGCGGCCGTTCACCTTGGCTCCCCGGCAGCGGTGGCCGAGCGAGGTGTGCACACTGTAGGCGAAATCGAGCGGCGTCGCGCCACGCGGCAGATCGATCACCTCGCCCCGCGGGGTAAGCGCGTAGACGCGGTCCTCGAAGAGCTCGCTGCGCATGCCTTCGATGAGATCGCGGTCCGCGAGGTTCCCGCCGGCGCCACCCTCATGGGGCTCGAGCAGCCGTCGGACCCACTCGATCTTGCGCTGGTAGTGCGTATCGCCCGCCCCGCCTTCCTTGTAAGTCCAGTGTGCGGCAACGCCGAGCTCGGCGTGCCCGTGCATCTCGTGCGTGCGGATCTGCACCTCGACGCTGCGCGCCGCGGGGCCGATCACGGCCGTGTGGATGGAGCGATAGCCGTTACCCTTCGGGGTGGCGATGTAGTCGTCGAACTCTCCGGGAATGTAGGGCCAGAGCCCGTGCACGATGCCGAGCGCGGCGTAGCACTCCGGTATCGTAGCCACGACCACGCGCACCGCGCGCACGTCGAAGAGCTGCTCGAACGCAAGCTGCTTGCGCTGCATCTTGCGGTAGATGCTGTAGATATGCTTCGGCCGTCCGTATACCTCGGCGTCGATCCCGCCGGCACGCAGCTGTGTGCGCAGCTCGCGGCACAGCGTGTCGATGTAGCGCTCGCGATCGGCGCGCCGCTCGTTGAGCGCGGCGGCGACCCGCCGGTACTCCTCGGGCTCGAGATAGCGGAAGGCGAGATCCTCGAGCTCCCACTTGAGCTGCCAGACACCCAGGCGGTTGGCGAGCGGGGCATAGATGGCGCGCGCCTCGAGCGCCCGGCGCTCGCGCTCCGGCTGCGGCAGCTCGCGCGCGTGGCGCAGCGCCACGAGCTCCTCCGCGAGCCGCGCGAGCACCAGACGCGGGTCACTCACCACGGCGAGCAGCATCTTGCGTAGCGTCTCGGTCTGGCGCGTGTCGAGTCCCCGCGCCGGCGACCAGTCGCGCGGCAGGCCGAGCGTGCCGAGCCGCTGCAGCGCGACCGCGATGTCGGCGGCGCCGTGTCCGACGATGCCAGCGGCCTGCTCTGCGGTGAGGCGCGTGCGCGCGATCACCCCGCGCACGAGAAGCGCCTGCGCAAGCTCGGTGCTCTCGGTGAGGCCGCCCATGATCTCGGCGGCTTCCGTGGCGAGCTCGAGATCAGCCCCCGCCGGCGCGCTCGCACGCTCGAACGCGAGGCGGGCGCCGATGATGGCATCACGGACGGCAGAGGGGCACGGCTGGCTGGTTTCCACGGGCGCGGTGGCTGTCGGGCGGACGATGCACGGGCGGCGGCGAGCGTGTCGCCGGCGACCTCTGCCGCTATCATACCTGCTTGTTTTTCCGTACGGCGACGGGACTGCACGCACTGGAAACGCATGGCAAGACACAGCAGGTGGGCCAACATACAGCGCCGCGAGGAAGCGCGGGCGCGCCGCCGCGCGCAGCACCCCACGAACGGCCGCCACGACGGACTCGAGCCGGTACGCTACGAGGGCTACGGTCCCGGGGGCGCGGCAGTGATCGTCGACTGCCTGACCGCTGATCGCACTCGGGCGATGGCGCGGGTGCGCCGCACCTTCGTGCAGCATGGCGGGCAACTCGGCGCCAACGGTTCGGTGAGCTACCTGTTCAACACCGTCGCACTCATGGCCTATCCGCCGGGGACCGACGAGGAGCGGCTCATGCAGGTCGCGCTCGAGGCCGGCGCCGAAGACGTCGTACCGCATGAAGACACCTCGATCGAGGTTCTGGCGGACCCGCAGGAATTCGCCACGGTGCGGGCGCTACTCATCGATCGCGGCTTTGTGCCGGCGACAGCCGAGGTGACGCAGCGCGCCGCGACCGCGCTCGAGCTTTCGGGGGACGCCGCGCGAGCGATGGTGCAGCTGCTCGAGGCGCTCGAGCAGCTCGACGAAGTACGGGAGGTGTACTCGAACGCCGAAATAGCGGACGAGGTCCTGGCGCGTTTGTAGACTCGTGCGTGCGTCGACCCAGCAAGTCCCAGGGGCAGGGTGCACCATGAACGTCGGCAAGCGCTTTGCGGTACGGGTGGTCGAGAAAGCCCTCGATGTTTTCGTCCTTCCGGTCGGCCACGTCGCCCTCGCATTCGAGTGGGAGCACCTGCACCGCTTCTTCAGGCACTTCGACATCGACTGCGTCTTCGACGTCGGCGCGAACGGGGGACAATACGGGAGAATGCTACGGCAGCGCGTCGGCTATCGAGGGCAGATCATTTCCTACGAGCCGATTCCGGAGCGGGCCGCGACGCTCCGGGCCGTGGCGGCACATGATGGTGCCTGGACGGTGGAGGAGTTGGCGCTCGACGCGGCCGAAGGCCACGCGAGCTTCAATGTCTTCGCCGTGGATGAGTTCAGCTCCCTGCACGCGCTGTCGGACCTCGCCAGGCGGCAGTTCCGCGAGCACGTGCGGCTCGAGCGCCGCATCGACGTGCAAACCAACACGCTGGCGAACGAGCTGCTCAAGTACCAGGCGCGGCTCGGCTTCAGGCGGCCGTATCTGAAGCTCGACACCCAGGGCCACGATCTGAGCGTCGCGGCCGGCGCCGGCGAGCGGCTGCGTGATTTTGTCGGCCTGCAGAGTGAGCTGGCCATTCAGCGACTGTATGAGGATGCCCCCGGCTTCGAGCAGGCGCTCGAGTTCTACCGCAGCCGCGGGTTCGAATTGAGCGCCCTGGTGCCGAACAACCTCGGACACTTCCCCCGCCTGCTCGAGATCGACTGCATCATGTTTCGCGCCTGACTCCGCGGCTCGCCCAGGGCCGTTATTTTGAGGCGGAAGGCCCCAAAACCCGGCCCACAGCCGGGGAATGCGCAACCCCCGACTTTTGGCTACGCTAAAGCATGCCCGATGGTGCTCGGACGCTTCCCGAGGTGTGAATCCGTTGTTCCCCTTCCGCACGCGCGCGCTGCGTGGACTGGCTGCTCTCGCAGCGACGACGCTCCTTGCATTGGCCGCGACCGACCCCGCTCGGGCGGAGGTGGTGCAACTTCACCAGGAAGGCGGCACCTACGTCGTGCCGGTCCTCCTCAACCACAAGGTAATCCGCAGCTTCACCATCGACAGTGGCTCGGCAGACGTGTCGATCCCGGAAGAAGTCTTCACGCTCCTCATCCGCGAGGGCACGGTCGCTCAGCAGGACATGCTCGATACCCGACGCTACCGCCTGGCGGACGGCTCGGAGCAGACCTCGCGGCGTTTCCTCATCAGGTCTTTGCGGGTCGGCAACGTTGAGCTGCGCGACGTGGTGGCCTCGGTGGTTCCGGAGGGCGGTGAGCTGCTCCTTGGCCAGAGCTTCCTCTCGCGACTGAGCTCCTGGTCGATTGACAACGACCGGCACACGCTGGCGCTGAACGGGTCTGCCACAGCCGCAGCGACCGCGAGTGCCGAAGCCGCCACCAGTGTGTCCCCGGCCGGCACGCAGCCGCGACCGGCG
>Ga0335076_10004666_pt1 | contig 13876 bp, 11 predicted proteins | sample Lox_Sample_25_FD_206717 | JGI IMG/M metagenome (GOLD analysis project Ga0335076, IMG submission 206717) | Soil microbial communities from Loxahatchee National Wildlife Refuge, Florida, United States - Lox_Sample_2.5 | ecosystem: Environmental > Terrestrial > Soil > Wetlands | place: USA... | reverse complement strand
GACTTACCCCTTCAAGGACCCTCCCCAGAATCCCTCCGAATAGCACCACCAGCACCGACTGGTTTTGGGTGTACCGGTGATACTGCTGTATCGCCGCAAGGAACATCCGCAACCACCCCGGTAACAAAAGTTCAGCGCCCCCAAACAGCAGTAGCATGACGAGCCCGAAACCAAACAACAGTCGTTTTCGCGACCGCCATTCAACCGCGGCCCACAACAGCAGCCACAGGTCGATCGGCCACGCCAACTGCGGCTTGATGGTTGCGAACGCCAGCAGACCTCCAGCGCAGAATAGCCATCCGGCGCTCAGGCATCCCGCGCAGGCAGCCAGCAGTCCGGCCACCAGCAGGCTCAGCTGTTGCAGCTTGATACCCTGCACCATAGGCAACCAACCAACCATCAGGAGGGCAAGAATCAGAGCCGATCCGCAAGACACCGGCCAACGCAGGACTCTGAGCCACAGCAAGACCGTGACTACCGCCAGCCCGATTAACAGCCATCGAAAGCCGGTCTGCACCACATCAAACGGGAGATCGACGGTCGGCGCCAGCAGAAAAACGACGTACACGGGATAGGCAAAGCCCTGCTGGTCTTTTGGGTCGTCGGGCCTTGCCGGATCAAGCGGTCGTCCGTAGTATCCCTGCTGGATTTCGCGGGTGATCTCGGCGCTATAAGGATTACGACCGTGCCTGAGCAACTCGCGCGCGCCCAGCCACCGCGGATAGAGATCCGATAAGTTGCCGCGAGGCTGGTTGTGAAGAGTGGCATCGGCAATTTGCTGGGCCCTCAAGATGCGGTTCACGTAGAACCACGTGCTAAACGAGGCCAGCACCGCGACGATTAAGAGGACGATGAAGGGCGGCCGCTTCATGAAGGTATGTGATGAAGGTACGGGCTTTCCTTTTCTTGACTGCTGTGCCCAAGGCGTAACTGCCGACTCAGGCTGATCAGTTCCGCTTCATGTTACAACTGTGTGCACAATCCATCTCATGCGATGGCGCATCGCAGTGTCGGCCGCAATCGGTTTTGCGAGTGGTGCATTCTGCTGGTTCCTGATGAAACACTTTCATCAGGATGCCGCCGATTTCCGCTGGGCGCTACATCTGGCACACCGACTCCTGGCCCGGCAGAACCCCTACGATACGCCGCTCGAGCAATATCCGCTTACGGCAGGCCTGTTCGCTCTGCCCTTTCTTCGTCTGCAACCGGAAATCGCAGCCGGAATATTTTGGGGAATCAGTTCGGCCCTGCTCGCTTTCGGACTTACGCGCCACGGCTACACCCGGCTGCTGATCTTTCTGGCTTATCCTTATTGGGCGGGGATTCTTACCGTCCAGTGGTCGCCGATCATCGCTGCCAGTGCCTTCTTTCCGGTGCTTTTGCCCGTGACCATGGCCAAACCGCAAGTTGGATTGCCAGTCTTGCTAGCGCGATTCAGCTGCCGGGGCCTATTGGCTTGTGCCGTCGTGGGTATCTTAAGCATAGCGGTGATGCCGAGTTGGCCCGTCCTCTGGCTGAAGCAAACCGGAAACTACCAGCATTTCTTCCCTCTTCTCGTTCTTCCCGGGCCACTGCTCCTGCTCGCGTTGTTCCGCTACCGGGATCGCGACGTGCTCCTGCTGATCTCATCCGCAGTCATGCCGCAGCGTTGGTTTTTCGACAGTTTCACTCTTTGGCTGATCCCCCAGTCCCGGCGCGAGATCGTCTGGACTGTCTTTTTCAGTTGGGGAGCAGGAATCTGGCGTTGGTATCACATCCCGCATACCTTTGCGGAAGTCGGGCGCTGGACGGTGATCTTGTTCTATCTGCCGATGCTGGTGGTGGTGCTGCTGCGAGGGCACAGCAGCAAACCCGCAGGCGCAGCCGGTTGTCCGACGCCGGTCTGATTGTTTAGACTGCAGAGCCTTTCCTGTGGATATCAAATCCCGCAGCCCGATGCAGCTACGCCACTGGCACTACTGGATCAGCTTGACGCTTTGTGCAGTGCTGATTCCCGTTCTGCGTGCCCAGCATCTGCCACTCAAGTTCGATTGGATCACTCTCGGAGTCGCCTATTGGTTGGTTCTCGCCGCGCAGTCCATCTTTGTGGCGACCATTCTGGCCCTGATTGGATTGCCGGGCGTCTGGGAGCCCTTTGTCGATCGCTATCGAAAAAATCCAATTCGTATCGCAATCGTGTTTTTGTATTTCGGAATCCTGCTGTGGGCCACGACCGGAATGAAGCCGCTGGTACTGACGGTTGACACGATTGCCCTGCTCGAACTCCGCGAACGTCAGCGGGCAAACGGACTGCGTCACCCTGCGGTCTCGGTGCTGGTGCCCGCGGCCTATCTGTTTCTTGGATTCCTGATGGTTCTTGGCTACAACTGCGCAATCGTCTCGGCTCGATTCAACTTTGCTTATGATCCCGCACTCGCGGCCATAGATCGCTTTTTGCTGGGCGGCCACTCGGTGTCGGAGTTCACGCACTGGGCAGTAGGGACGTTCCCGCCCGCTTTTTTCCGCCTGCTGGAATTCATCTACTTCGGCATGTTCCCGCAGATTGGAGCGACGATCCTCCTGCTCGCGCTCCGCGACGGAAAGAAGAGCGCCCTGCAGTTTGTGGGGACGATCCTGATATCTTACTATCTCGCCCTGGCGATATTCTATATCTGGCCCTCGCAGGGACCTTACTACCTTTGCCTGGATCACTTTTCCCGATTTCCCGCGAACCTTCAGGCGTTCAACATTCAGAAGACATTGATCACTCACGCGCTGGCGAGGTGGCACCACGACCCCATCGCCCGTATCCCTACCGATTACTACATCGGTCTGCCGTGCATGCACATCGCCCAGCCACTGGTGGTCATGTGGTTCGTCCGGCGCTGGAGGCGAATTTTGATCGCCCTTGCCGCCTACGATGTACTTCTCGTCGCAGCCGTAGTTCTGCTGGAGTGGCATTACTTTGTCGACATCGTCGCCGGCATATTCGTGGCTGCCCTGGCCATTACGACGACGCGCGGTACGGTTGGCCGAAAGGCTCCACAACCCGTTCCTGCGGCCCCGGGGACGATGCGATGAAGCACTTCTCTGTGAACTCCAGTCCCGCGCTCTGGTTGATTCTCAGCCTGGTGTCGGCCGGGAGCATGGCCTACTACGTCGCAGACATCTGGAGCGCCAACCAGCCGCCGCAGTTCTCTGACCTCTACGCACCGTGGTGGGCAGCGCACGAACTTCTTCTCCATGGCCGCAACCCGTATTCCCCGGCCGTTGCGCACGAGATTCAGACCGTAATCTACGGAGCTCCCGTCACGCCGTCGAGGAACGATCCCTCCGGCATCGGGGGTGGATTCTCTTATCCGCCGTATGCATCCCTTCCTCTCTGGCCGCTCGTTTACGTGCCATTTCCGGCTGCGCAGAAAATATTCCTCTTTGCATCGACCATGGTGACGGCGCTCAGCCTCGCCATTTGGGTGCGCATCGTCCGCTTGCGTTTCAAACCCGTGCAGTGGTTTATTACGGTAGTGTTCGTGCTCGGCAGCTTCCCGGCACTGCAGGCGATCAAGCTTCAGAATTTGAGTGTGGTCGCGTCGGCCATGCTCGCTCTCACGCTATTCCTTGTTGCAGCCGATCACCTCGTTTTCGCCGGCGCCCTCCTCGCCGTTTCGACGTTCAAGCCTCAGTTCACGATCACACTGGTCCCCTGGCTCCTGATCTGGACCTGTTCTGACTGGCGACGTCGCCGATCGCTAGCATGGAGTTTTCTCGCCACAATGGTTTTGCTCATCTCTTTCAGCGAATGGCTCACGCCTAATTGGATTGGGGACTTTCTTCACGTCATCCGCGCCTACCAGCAGTACACCTACGGTCATTCCCTGCTCGATGTCTGGTTCTCCCCGACATTTGGTCCGATCGTCTCGGCCGTCCTTGTGCTCTTGGCCTGGGCTCTATGCTGGCCACATCGATACCAGCCCGCGGATTCGGCGAAATTTGTTTTGGTGACGAGCTTGTTGCTGGCCGCGAACGTCGTCGTCATCCCGACTCTCGCACCCCATGCGCAATTGCTGCTGCTGCCGGGGTTCTTGTGCCTCTTGCCTGGGTTTGCAATCGCCCCGAAACCTCAGCGGTTCTCGCGGATCTTGCGAGCCTCCGCCTGGATGCTTCTGGCCTGGTCTTGGATCGCCGCTGTTGGGTTGCTGCTCGCGCGGACTTGGTTCTCCGCACCAGCACTCCTGCGATTTTGGCAGGTCCCGCTGTATACCAGCCCGCTATTGCCTTTGGCTATGCTGCTGGCCTTGATCTTTGCCCTGCGAGCTGAGCCGGCCAAGTGAGACTCGTGAATCGTCTAGCCTGGTGTCGGCCAAGAAGGCCAGTAAATCCAAGAACTTAAGGCTTCGGAAGGGGTATTCCTGGTAGCTTACCCGGTGGTAATCCATTTTTGCCCAGGTATGCAACAAATTACGACCTTTCGACTGTATTGCAGGGTATGATTACCCAAGTTGGGTGGGCGAAACCAGGGAGGATTGACGCTGCAGGGTTGTCATTTGAAATAGCCCGCGGCGGCAATTCGAACCCATGTGAACAAAGAAGCACATTCCACTCGATCTCGAAAAAATCGGAAAGCAATGAGGAGCGTCTATGGAGCTTGTACACAGGCTATGGAATGATGAGGAAGGGCAAGATATCGCGGAATACGCTGTCATGCTGGCGGTGATTCTCGTCATTGTGGTTGGAACCGTCCGGCTGATCGGTTCCAATGCCAACACCGTGTTCTCCACCGTCGCCAGTTCCATCCAGTAGCCTCAACCCGAGCGCACGGACCCAGACCGTTGCCACCGGATAGGCAGGCGGAGTGAGTTTTAGTTTCCAAGGGAGCATCATGAACCGCACACGGTTGTTGATGATTGGCGTTTTAGCCTTGGCCTTGGGCTTCTTTGCAAGTGTGTACGTCTACAGGAACTTGCAATCGAAGACCGGAGGCAGCAGCGAACCAGGGGTGGAGGTCATTGTGGCTGCAGACGACCTCCAGGTAGGAGCCCGGGTAGAAGAGCACGACATCAAAGTAATCAAGATTCCAAAAGAAGATCTTCCGCCGGGTGCTCCCAGGAAACGCTCCGACGTGGTCGGGCACGGAGTGATCATCCCCATCGCCAAAGGCGAGTTCATCCTGCCCAACCGGCTGGCGGGTGAGAATGCCGGGGCCGGGCTTCCATCTCTGATTCCTCCAGGAATGCGCGCGGTTTCGGTCCGAGTCAATGAAGTCGTCTCCGTGGCCGGATTCGTGACGCCGGGGACTCGCGTCGACGTCCTGCTGACCGGAACACCGGGCACTGGCGGCGACCAGGAGACGACGACGGTATTGCAAAACGTCGCGGTCCTGGCTTCAGGCCACACTCTGGAACGAACCGCCACCGGCGAAGCGCAGAATACCGCTGTGATTACGCTTCTGGTTTCTCCCGACGACGCACAGCGCCTTACGCTTGCCAGTTCCCAGGGACACATTCAGCTCGCACTGCGCAATCCGCTCGACACCAAGCAAGACGAAGTGGCGGCCTCCAATTCCAGAGGCCTGTACAAGGGCTTCGTTCCATCCGCTCCGCCTCCCTCCGAGACGCCGGTTCACCACACGATTGTGAAGAAGGCGCCACCGCCGCCTCCAGCTTCCACCGGCGTCAGCATTGAGGTGTATCAGGGCGACAAACCGAAGCAAGAGGTCAAATTCACAGACGAAAATTCTGAGGCCAAGTGATCGGGAAAAATTCGAGTTTGCGAGTTGCATCCTTGCCCACCGGAAAGTTTCCTCACCGGGAGAGGAATCCGATAATGAGAGTTCGCTCGTCAGTGTTCGGGGTTTTACTGTTCACGGTATTGTCCGCTCTTCCCTCGGTGTCCGAGATCATGCAGCAGGACGCCCCGCCAGTGCCTCAGAATCCTTCGCCGACCGGCACGCAGACCACCACCCTGCCGCCTTCGTCGCAGCAACCGCAAGGACCGCAGGGATCGGCCCCCTTGCGCGTGATGGTGGGCAAGTCGCTGCTCATCAACACTACTGAGCAACTCAAGCGCATCTCCATTACCGACGACGCGATTGCGTCCGCGCGAGTCATCACACCAACTCAGATCCTGGTTCATGGCAAGACGCCCGGAGAAGTCTCACTGCTTATCTGGGATGAACTCGAGCGCTATCGCAGCTTCGACCTTCGCGTCGACGTCGACGTCAGCGCATGCGCGGAAGAAGAGCATCGCGTTTTTCCTGAAGAACGAATCACGGTCAGCCCCTCGCGGGCTGCGATTGTTCTTTCCGGACATGTTTCCACGGAAGACGTCGCCAAGCGCGCCGGTGAACTGGCCTCGGCCTATTCGCCGAAGGTGGTCAACGTACTGACCTTCGGACCGGTTGGCTCACAGGAAGTCCTGCTGCAGGTAAAGTTTGCCGAAGTGGATCGCACGGCCCTGACTCAGATGGGAATCAACTTCATTTCCACGGGAGCGGGAAACACCATCGGCACCGTCACAACTGGGCAATTCGGCAGCATTGGGCCTCAAACCTTGACGCCGGGGACCCAAACCAGTGCCGGCACGACCGTCACCACCAACGCTGGCGAGACGATCAATAACGTCTTAAACCTTTTCCTGTTTCGTTCCGACATCAATTTCGGCGCCGTCATCCAGGCTTTGGAAACCAAGAATCTGTTGCAGATCCTTGCCGAACCGAATCTGATCGCGGTCAATGGCAAGGAAGCCAGCTTCCTCGCCGGAGGTCAATTTCCTTTCCCGATCGTCCAGCCTGGCGCAGGGTTCACCGCCGTAACGATCTCATTCAAGGAGTTCGGCGTGCGGTTGCAGTTCAAACCCGAGATCATGCCCAACGGCAACATCCACTTGCATGTGGCGCCGGAAGTCAGCACGCTGGATTTTGCTAATGCCCTCACCATTTCCGGCTTTACCGTCCCCGCTTTGAGCACCCGCAAGGCGGAAACCGAATTTGAATTGCAGGACGGCCAGAGCTTTGTGATCGCGGGCCTGATTGACAACCGCGTCACCGATATCTACAACAAGATTCCCGGCCTCGGCGACATTCCGATCCTGGGAAATTTCTTCCGTAGCAAGAGCCTGCAGAAGAGCAATTCGGAACTGATGGTTTTGTGCACGGTGCGCCGCATTTCTCCCAGCATGGAGACGCCGGCGGCGCCCAAGAATCCGCAGCCGTTCCTGAACCAGGATAAGTTCGACAAGAGCAAGTAGGCAGTGATCGGGGAAACAGCAGGATAGTCATGCCAGAGCTTTCCGTCGTCATCGTGGCCACCGACAACGAGCAGCGCGCCGTGCTGCAGGTGCTCGTCGACGGGACCAGTGTGGCGCGCACTGTCCATACCTGCGCGAGTTTTCCGGTAGCGGCGTCCGATCCTGTCACGCGCCGGGTCCGGGCGGCCAACCCGGACGTCACGCTCGTAGACATCCCCGCCGACAATCCTCCACTCGCGTTGCGCGCAATTGAACTCCTCCACCAGGAAATGCCCGACGCGGCCATCTTCGCCATCGGAAATCTCAACCAGCCTCAGACCATCGTCAACGCGATGCGCGCCGGTGCGCGCGAGTTTATTGAACGCCCCACCACGACCACTGACCTGCTCGAAGCCTTCGTGCGCCTGACTACGGCCCAGCGCAGGGTGCGTCAGGAGGGACCTCGCGGCAAGGTTTTTTCCGTAATCAACGCCAAGGGCGGAAATGGCGCGACTACGGTAGCAGTCAATCTCGCCCTAGCGCTGCAGTCGGCCCATGGACAGTCGGCCATGGTCGATCTCGCGCCGCTCGGCCATGCCGCCTTGCACATGAACCTGAAGCCGGTCTTCAATGTGGCCGACGCGACTCGCAATCTCCACCGCATGGATGCTTCCCTGCTGGAGAGCTTCATGACGCGCCACAGCGGAGGATTGCAATTACTGGCTGGCACCAACGTGCCCGCAGCCGTCGATCCCTCGACTGCGGAGTTTGTTCGCCTCTTCGACATGCTGGTCACGCACTACCGTTACGTCGTCGTCGACGCTTCCTCTCGTTTTGACGCCGCCAGCCGCCTCATTGCCAGTCTTTCCGAAACAGTGCTGCTTGTCGCCTGCACCGACGTCGCGTCTCTGTGGAGCGCCGCCCGCGTCCAGCAATACCTGGGAGAAAGCGGAAACCGGGAGCGTGTTCGTCTAGTCTTGAACCGCTTTCGCAAGGTTCCCGGGTTCAGTGAGTCTGACGCCGAGACGGCGGTGGGAGCAAAACTGCTGTGGCGGATCCCGAACCAGTATTTTGCCGTATCGGGGGCGATCGACCGCGGCACGCCGCTGATGGAGCAGCGCAACACCGAGATCGCGCGCTGCTTCTCGGGACTAGCGCAGGAATTGACGCGGAACGATGCGGAAGTCAAGCGCGCGGCATGGTCATTATTTAAGTCAGTTTAGGAATTTAGGGCCCTATGGCGAATCTTCAATCGTTCGAGCGAGCCGATTACCAGCAGGTAAAGGCGGACCTGCATCGCAAGATTCTCGACCGCCTCGATCTGGAGAAGCTGGGAAAGACCTCCGGCGACTCGGCGCGTGACGAAGTACTCGTTGTCATCCGCAATGCCGTCAACAGCGAGGTTGTGCCCCTCAGCTTTGCCGAGCGCGAGCGCCTCTCGCGTGAAATTTTGGACGAGATTTTCGGTCTCGGTCCGCTCGAGCCCCTGCTCAAAGATCCCACCGTTTCCGATATTCTGGTCAACCGTTTCGATCGCGTCTACATCGAGCGTGCCGGCAAACTCGAACTTACCGGGCTGTCCTTCAAGGACAATGTTCACCTCATGCAGATCATCGAGCGTATCGTTTCGCGCGTTGGGCGCCGCGTCGATGAGTCGTCTCCCATGGTCGATGCCCGCTTGGCCGATGGGTCGCGCGTGAATGCCATCATTCCTCCGCTGGCTATCGACGGGCCGTGCCTCTCCATCCGTCGTTTCGGACGTGAGCCGGTCACCGCTCGCCAGATGCTCGAGAACCAGACCCTGACCGAATCGATGCTGGAACTTCTATCCGCCATGGTGAAGGGACGTCTCAATATCCTGGTGTCCGGCGGGACCGGCGCCGGCAAGACGACTCTGCTGAATGTGCTGTCCGGCTACATTCCCAACTCCGATCGCATCGTGACGATCGAAGACGCTGCCGAACTGCAACTCAAGCAGGAACATGTCGTCCGTTTGGAAACCCGCCCGCCCAACATTGAAGGAAAGGGCGCGGTTCGTCAGCGGCAACTGGTCATTAACAGCCTGCGTATGCGCCCCGACCGCATCGTGGTGGGCGAGGTGCGCGGCGAGGAAGCCTTCGATATGTTGCAGGCCATGAACACGGGCCACGAAGGCTCTCTGACCACGGTGCACGCCAACTCTCCGCGCGACGCGATGGCTCGCGTCGAAAACATGGTTTCGATGGCGAATCTGAACATTCCCGAGCGCGCCGTCCGCCATCAGATTTCTTCCGCGGTGCACGCCGTGGTGCAAATCGCACGACTCTCCGACGGCACGCGCAAAGTCATTACGGTTTCGGAAATCACCGGCATGGACTCCGAATCCATTGCGATGCAGGATATCTTTAGTTTCGACCGAACTGGCATTGACGAAAGCGGCAAAGTTCGAGGCGTATTTCGCGCGACGGGACTTCGGCCCTCGTTCGCGGATCGTCTGGCGACTTCTGGTGCGCGGCTGCGCCCAGCGCTGTTTGAATCGAAAACTGAGGTCTGAGGTTTTATGCAGGCAGTTTTGATGGCGTTTCTCGTGTTCGTCGTCGTGGCGATCGTTTCGTTCGCGCTGGGATCACTGATCGACCAGCGGAGCGCACGCGCCCGGTTGCTCAAAGAACGCCTGGCCAGCGAACGCAAATCGCCGGAACGCGCTCCCGAGGAAGAACTCGCCCTGCTTCGCGACGAGCAACTGAGCCAGATTCCTGCGCTCGACAACCTGCTCCGCCGCTCCGAACGCGTCTCCGACATTCAGAAAATGCTGGCGCAGGCGGGGATGACAGTACGCGCCGGCAACTTCCTCGGAATGTCTGCCCTGGCCGGCGTTGCCGCGGCGATCGTTTTCTACATTCTGAGCAAGCGAGTTGAGGTCGCCTGGGTGGCCCTATTGGTCGGATTCATATTGCCTTATTCGGTGGCTTCTTTCCGGCGTAACAAACGCTTCGAAAAGTTCGAGGAACTCTTTCCCGAGGCCATCGACACGCTGGCGCGCGCGGTTCGTGCCGGACACGCCTTCACAACCGCACTTGAAATGATTACCAGCGAGGTCGCTGAACCTGTCTCCGGCGAGTTCCGCCAGCTCTATGAAGAGCAGAAATTCGGTATGCCTGTCCGCGACGCTCTCATCAACCTCACGGAGCGCATGCCCCTGGTCGACGTGAAGTTCTTCGTCACAGCTGTCATGCTGCAGCGCGAGACTGGCGGTAACCTTGCCGAGATTCTCGACAATCTTTCATACGTGATTCGCGAGCGGTTCAAGATCCAACGCCAGGTGCGGGTTTACACCGCCCAGGGCCGCCTCACCATGGCACTCCTGATGGGGATGCCTCCGATCATCGTCACGGTCATGCTGGTGCTGAATCCCAGTTTCATTCGCCCGCTCTTTTCCGATCCCATCGGCCATACCCTGCTGGTCGCCGGAATCACGCTGCAAACAGTGGGATATTTTGTGATCCGCAAGATCATTAAGATTCAGGTCTAGCCATGATGCCTCTGATCATTACGGTCGTCGTGTTCGTCACCGTCGTGCTGGTGGTTTTCTCCTTCGGCGCGGCCGCGGTCACTCCGAGTTCCGTCCTCGGGGCGCGTCTCCGAGCGTTGGGTAACCAGCAACAGCCGACAGAGAACAAGCCCGCGCTGAGGGAACGCATTGAGCAGGCGATGGACCCGATCAGCAAGGCGATTCCGCTCTCGCCGGCCGATGTCTCCCGTACCCGCGCCTGGCTGATTCAAGCGGGATTCCGCGATGCCATTCACGTCAACTACTATTTCGGCGCACGGTTGCTGATGGCTGGCATCGGCTTCGCCGCTGTTGCCCTGTTCTCCGGCTTCGACAATCTTTTTCTTCTCGCTGGCATTCCCGGCCTCGGCTTCTTTCTTCCGCGTTTCCTGCTGAAGCGCATGATTAAAGACCGCCAGCAGCGCATTCGCCTCGGGTTGCCGGATGCCCTCGATCTCACTGTCATTTGCGTCGAAGCCGGGCTGGCGCTAGACCAGGCCCTCATGCGCGTCGGCCAGGATCTCCACCACGCCCATCCCGATCTCAGCGACGAGTTTCATCTGGTCAACCTTGAGATGCGCGCCGGCAAACCCCGCGCCGAGGCTCTGCGCAACCTCGTGGATCGCACTGGCGTTGACGACATTCGGTCTCTTGTTGGTACACTGATTCAAACGGACCGCTTCGGCACCAGTGTGGCCCAGGCGCTCCGCGTGCATTCCGACTCCCTCCGCACGGAACGCCGGCAACGCGCCGAAGAACAGGCCGCCAAGACGACCATCAAGATGGTCCCCCCCCTGGTAGTGTTTGTTCTGCCTTCGATCATTTTTGTCACGATCGGCCCAGCCGTGATCGAACTGATCAGGCAACTGGGGCCTGTCTCCGGCCACTAAAGGCAGCGCAAGAAAGAACTTGGGGAGCATTCGTATTCATGGCGGTTTTTTCCTCACAAGGGCAGGCCTTCAATCGGACCCGGCAGACGTTCCTCGCCACCGCTTTGGCTGTCGCCGACACGCACTGGACCCGGCTGCGCGGCCTGCTTGGCCGCGGCCCGGATGACTTCCGTAATGGTTCAGGCCTCTGGATTGTCCCCTGCCATGGCGTTCATACTCTGGGTATGGGGTTCCCAATTGATGTGGTGTATCTGGACGGCTCGCTGACGGTCATCCATGTTGAACGCGATCTGCGCCCCTGGCGATTTGCGCCCGTCCGGCTGCAGGCTACATCCGTGCTGGAACTACCCAGTCGCACCGCCGCCGAAAGCAGAACGGATGTGGGCGATAAAATCGAAATAACGACTGGGAAGGATGGTAAAGTACCGCCCTCGTGAGTGAGACGATCCAACTCGAAGAAGTCGACGGTGTCGAGCTTCACCAGGCTCCCAAGCTGCTGGTGGAGTGGTCCTCACCTTGGCACGAGTTCGTGACAGCGATTCGGCCGGCCATGTCGCGGTCCGCCGCACGCCTGGCCGGCGAAGCTCCCTTCGGACTCATTCCGCTTCGCGTCATGCTGTCGTCCTGGGCGCTCGAGGCCTTCCTCATCTTTGCCGTGATCATCATTCCAGTGAAGCTTGCTCAACTCCGGCCATACGTGGCCCCCAGGCTGCCGAGCCATGACGTGATCTATTACACGGGCGACGAACTTCCCCGCACCGAGGACCTCGGCGGAGCTCAAGGGGGAATTGCAGGACGCGCGGGCGGAGAAGAAGCTCACCATCGCACGCAAACCATCCGGATTGCCCGCGGTGGCTCGCTGGTTCCAAAAGTTGTCGACGCTCCGAACCTGAAGCTTCCGTCTTCGCGGGACGCGGTCGCGAATCTGCTGGCAATTAAGCCGAATCCAGGGCCCCCACCGTCAGAAGGCCTGCGCTCGGGGCGTGCGGCTCCCAACCTTCCAACGACGATCGTCGCGCCTTCTCCAAATTTGATTCGCGACTACACGCGTAACGGCGTTTCGCTGGACGGAGTGATTGCGCCCGCTCCAGTCGTCCGCCGGGATCAGCCGCTCACAGCACCCAATTTCAGCGCAACGGTGATTCCACCCGCGCCTGACGTTTCGCGCGATCACTCTCTTGTCGCTCCCGCTCTGGCTCCAGCGGTGATTCCCCCGTCGCCTCGCATGGCGCGCGACCCAATGGTTGCGCCATCTCTTAGTGCTTCGGTGGTAGCGCCCGCCCCGAGCGTCTCTCGCGACGGAGCGCGCTCGGCCCCCGCGCTCGCCGCCAATGTGATTCCGCCTGCTCCCGCATCGGTGAGCCGTGAGATTTCGAGCGCGCCCGTGCAAATGGCGAATGTTGCTGTCGTGCCACCACCTGTTTCTGCTCCTGAGCGCACCTCCACACGAAGTTCGAAAGCAACGTTGCCCGCACCTTCTGTGATTGCGCCGCCACCTTCGGCTGACGTGGCTAGCGATCTGCGTCGGCTCGCCAGCGGCAACATTCCGGATCCGTCGAAAACAGTCGTGCCACCTCCTCAGACGCAAACTGGCAGTGGATCGTTCGTGAGCAGCTTGATCGGCAAGATCTTTGGCGCAGCGGAAGTGGTCCCTCCGCCCCCGAACGTCAGCTCGAGTGGCTCAACCGGAGGGACGGTATCGTCTCTGCCCGCCAATGTGGTCGCACCACCGCCGAGCGTGGGTGCCACCGCCTCGGGCGGCAACCCGAGCGGCCGTCGCAACGGACTGGGAACTTCTCTCGGAAGTAACGTGATCGCTCCACCGCCGACGGCTGGCGTTTCGGGGGGAACTGGGACTCGACCATCGGCATCGTCAACTGCCCCGACACTCGGCCTGCCCACCGTTGTTCCTCCTCCGCCGTCTCTCTCCGGCGCTGGGGGTGGCACGGGAAATACAAGCGGAGGGACGGGAACTCCGAGTGGCACGCTGCTTACCAACAACATTGTTCCTCCGCCGCCATCGATCGGAGGGGGCACGAGTTCCACCGGTTCCGGACTCGGGCGCAAGGGCACAGGTCTTGGGGCTCCCATGGACGTGGGATCCCCGGTCGCTCAGCCTACCGCTGGCGGAAGCGCCACAAATGCTGGAGCAGTCATCTCAAGTCAACCCGGCCCGAAAGTCGGATTGCCCACCACCGGGGGGAACGGCTCCCTATCAATGTCGCCCTCCGGCGGAGACAAGCCCGGCCTTGGA
>Ga0335076_10004665_pt1 | contig 13878 bp, 8 predicted proteins | sample Lox_Sample_25_FD_206717 | JGI IMG/M metagenome (GOLD analysis project Ga0335076, IMG submission 206717) | Soil microbial communities from Loxahatchee National Wildlife Refuge, Florida, United States - Lox_Sample_2.5 | ecosystem: Environmental > Terrestrial > Soil > Wetlands | place: USA: Florida... | reverse complement strand
GGCGGCGCGGCTGTGAGCAGGGGCGTTCTGCTGAAATGGGGGTAGGCGCGGGGGGCAGGCGGGCAGCCGGCCGGCCCTGGGGGACCTGGTGAAAAGGCGTGCCGATCAGGAAAGTTTCAAGTTAGAGGACGTCGTGCCCGGGGTGCGGCTCGGCCGGGATGGTGCCGAGGCGGCCGGCCTGGAAGTCCTCGAACGCCTGAACCAGCTCGTCCCGGGTGTTCATCACGAACGGCCCGTATGCGGCCACCGGCTCCCGGATCGGCTCGCCGCCTAGGATCAGGATGTCCAGCTCGCGGCCCGGGCCGTCCTGGACCGGGCTGGCCTGCACGGTCAGCGCGTCGCCGGCGCCGAACGTGGCCAGCTGGCCGGTGCGCACCGGGCGGTGGTCCGGGCCGACGGTGCCGGATCCGGCCAGCACGTAGACCAGTGCGTTGAAGTCGCGCCGCCACGGCAGCCGCAGCTGTGCGCCGGGCTGCAGGGTCGCGTGCAGCAGGGTGATCGGCGTGTGCGTGACGCCCGGGCCGGGGTGCCCGCCCAGGTCACCGGCGATGACCCGGATCAGCGCGCCGCCGTCCGCCGAGGACAGCAGCGATACCTGCTGGGCCCGGATGTCCTGGTAGCGCGGGTTGGTCATCTTGAGCCGCCGGGGCAGGTTGACCCAGAGCTGGAAGCCATGGAACAGGCCGCCGCTCATCACCAGTTCCTCCGGCGGTTCCTCGATGTGCAGGATGCCGCCGCCCGCGGTCATCCACTGGGTGTCGCCGTTGGTGATCAGCCCGCCGCCGCCGTTGGAGTCCTGGTGCCGGAACACGCCGTCGATGATGTACGTCACGGTCTCGAAGCCGCGGTGCGGGTGCCAGGCCGTGCCCTTGGGCTCGCCGGGCGCGTAGTCCACCTCGCCCATCTGGTCCATGTGGATGAACGGGTCGAGCTGGCTCAGGTCCACGCCGGCGAACGCTCGCCGGACCGGGAAGCCCTCGCCTTCGTACCCGGATGGCGCCGTGGTCACCTGCAGCACCGGCCGCTCGGCCGCCGTGGCTGGGTCCGGCTCCGCGACGCGCGGCAGGACCAGGATGTCTTCGACCGTCACCGCTGGCATGGCATCTCCTTCAGCACAGTTGCTGGTGCCTCCCAGCAACGATAGTTGATTGCTCAACATTCCCACGAGGCCGCGCCGGTGCGGCCAATAGGGGCTTCTGGCGGGACGTTCGGCCCTTTCTCCAGGCATGATCAACCGGTCAAATTGAAGTTACGATTCGTGACATTTGGGGAGAGATCATGGAAGATCCCCAGGACGTCGTGGGAGTAGGTTATCCCGGTCCGATCGAGGGACTAGATCCGGCTGGAACGCTGGAGTCGCTGGCTGACCTGGTGAATCCGATCGCGGCAGTCGGGGAGCTGCCGTGGCTGGCGGGTGAGCTGGCCAAGATCGCCAGTGGCCGGTCGAGCATCTGGTTCAACGACCGGGACCCGCGGTTCGCGGACGTCACCTGGCGCGAGAACCCGTTCTTCCACCGGCTCGGCCAGAGCTACCGGCTCTGCGAGGAGTGGATGGACCGGATGGTGGACGCGGCCGACGGCCCGTGGCAGCGCCAGGCCCGGGCTCGTTACCTGGCCAGCATCCTCACTGCGGCCGTCTCGCCGACCAACTTCTTCTGGACCAACCCGCTCGCGCTCAAGCGTGCCTTCGAGACCGGCGGCCGGTCCGTGCTGCGCGGCAGCCTGAACATGCTGTCCGACCTGGCCCGGGGCGGCATGCCGAGGATGGTCGACCGGCAGGCGTTCGGGGTGGGTGACAAGCTCGCTTGCACGCCAGGCGCCGTTGTGTACCGGGATGAGATATTCGAGCTGCTGCAGTACACGCCGACGACGCCGTCGGTCCGGGAGACGCCGTTGCTGATGGTCCCCCCGGAGCTGAACCGCTACTACGTGCTGGACCTGTCGCCGGGGCGGAGCATGGTCGAGTTCGCGGTTGAGCAGGGCATCCAGACATTCATGATCGTCTGGCGGAATCCGCGGCCCGAGCTCGGGCACGGGCGGTGGGGAGTGGATGACTATCTCGCCGCGCAGCAGCGGGCGGCCGAGGTCGTCCGGAAGATCACCCACAGCGACGCCGTCAACTGGCTGGGGCTGTGTGCTGGGGGCATCACGACCGCGCTGTACCTCGGCTATCTGGCGGCCAAGGGCGACCCGTCGGCCGGCTCCGCGACGTACATCGTCACCATGCTGACCAACCAGTACCCCAACATCATCGGCATGTCGGACACGGCGGCGTCACGCGCGGTTATGGGTGGTCTCGCCTCGGCTGGCCAGGTCATCCCCGGCAACGTGCTGCGCACCTCGTTCGCCTGGCTGCGCCCCAACGACCTGGTGTTCAACTATCTGGTCAGCGGGTGGCTGCTGGGTGAGGACCCGGCCCCGTTCGACGTGCTGGCGTGGAACGACGATGCCACCGGGCTGAGTGTCCGGCTCTCGAGCGAGACCACTGAGCTCCTGGTGGACGGCAAGGCGTCCCGGCCCGGGGCGATGACCGTCCTCGGCACGCCCATCGACCTGGCCAAGGTGGACTGTGACAGCTTCTTCGTGGCCGGCTACACCGACCACATCTCGCCGTGGCGGGTCTGCTATACGTCGACCCAGGTGCTGGGCGGCGACAAGGAGATGGTGGTGGTCAAGTCCGGGCACATCCAGTCGTTCGTCAACCCGGCCAAGACGGCCAAGTACGACTACTGGGACGGGCCCCCGGCCGGCGCCGACCCGGACCGCTGGCTGGAGACCGCGGCCATGCACAAGGGATCATGGTGGCCACGCTGGGCGGAATGGCTGCTGCCCCGCTCCGGAGATGAGAAAAAGGCCCCGGGCGTCCTGGGCAGCCGGGAGTACCCGCCGCTTGGCCCGGCTCCGGGCACATACGTGCACGAGTGACGCCGACCGGCCATGTATATCGACGGTGCGGTGGCCCTGGTTACCGGGGCCGCGTCAGGGCTGGGCTGGGCCACCGCCGAGCGGCTGCACGCCTCCGGGGCCAAGCTGGTGCTGGTGGATGCCGACCGCGAGGCCGGCCAGTCACTCGCGACGGCCGGCCTCGGCACGTTCGCGCCCGGCGACGTGACTAGCGAGGCCGAGGTGCGCGCGGCAGTGCACCAAGCGGCAGCGCTCGGGCCGCTGCGGATCGTCGTGAACTGCGCCGGCGTCGGCTGGGGCGCCCGGATCATCGACCGCAATTCCGAGCCGCACGACCTCGGCCTGTTCCGGAAAGTGGTCGAGATAAACCTGGCGGGCACGTTCAACGTGCTGCGGCTGGCCGCGGTGGCGATGGCCGCGAACGAGCCGACTGGCGCCGGCGAGCGCGGGGTCATCGTCAACACGGCGTCGATCGCCGCGTTCGAGGGCCAGGTTGGGCAGGCGGCCTATGCGGCCTCGAAGGGAGGCGTGGTCGGCCTTACCCTTACGGCCGCGCGGGATCTCGCGTCGCACGGCATCCGGGTGATGTCGATCGCCCCCGGCCTGTTCGATACCCCGATGCTGAGCCTGGTCCCAGCGGCTACCCAGGACGCGCTGACCCAGGCGATGGCTTCGCCGCGGCGGTTCGGCGAGGCAGCGGAGTTTGCCTCGCTGGTGCTGGAGATTGTCCGGAACGGCTACCTGAACGGCGAGACGATCCGGCTCGACGCGGGCTTGCGCATGCTGCCCCGCTGATAACCGGGTTGGCCCGCCGGGCGACACTATGGCCGGGTCGATCCGCATGACCGCGTACCCGGCGGTAGCGCCGGCCCCGAACGCCGGGGTGAATACCCGGGCCGGCTTGGCGATCACTCCGTCCGCGACCGCGTCCCAGATCGCGAGCGGGATGCTGGCGGCGGACGTATTGCCCACCCGGCCGAGGTTGAAGTACAGCCGGTCGGCGTCGATGGAGGCGTCGCGGGCGGCCCGGACCACCATCACCTTGTTCGCCTGATGCGGCACAACCAGGTCGATCGCGTCCAGCAGCGGCCCGGCGGACCCGTCCGGTCCGGGTAGCTGGCGCAGCTCGCCAACCATCTGCGACAGGTAACGCCAGACAAATGCCTGAACCCCGGGGCCGGACACGGTGAGGTTGCCGTCAAACTCGGGATTCGGCCAGAGGACCGCGTTGACCTCGCCTGCGGGTCCGCCCGCGTACGTCTGGACGACCTCGACATCCGGGTCGGCACCCGGCGGGGCCGGGCCCACGACCAGCGCAGCGGCCCCGTCACCGAACAGCATCCGGGAGGTGCGGATGTTCCCGAGCTTGTCGGAGAACTTCTCCGCCAGGACCAGCAGGACCGGGCGCTCGACCTCCTGCAGCACGCGGATCGCCTCGAGCAGCCCATACGGCAGCCCGGCGCAGGCGGCGATCAGATCGGCTGACAGGTGGGTCTGGAACATTCCGAGCTCTGCGGTGAGCCGGGCGGCGATCGACGGGATGAGCTGCTCGCTCGTGCAGGTGCAGCACAGCACGGCGCCGATCTCCTGTGGGCCACGGCCTGCCGCCCCGAGCGCGGCGCGGGCGGCCTCCGCGGCCAGCTCCTCGAGAGTCCGGCCGGTGTATGTCCGCTGCTCAATCCCGGTCTTGCCGGTGATCTCGTCCGCCGTCATCGGTGACCAGTTCCAGGCGGTGTTCCGGATGATGTCCTCGTTGGTGCACACGTACTCGCCCGTCACGCCGGCCAGCGACTCCAGCCGCGGCATGACGGAGAAGTGGTCCCGGACGCGCACCGGCGGATATGCGGCGGCCGGCTGGGCCAGGGCCGGGGCGGGCCGGGGCGCTGGCCGGGGCGGGCGGCCTGCCCGGGCGCGCCGGATGAAGTCGAGGCACTCCTCGTCATGGGGGTAGAACAGCACCACGAAGTCGTCGGGGCCGATCTGGTCGGCGGGCACCAGCCGGGTTCCGCTGCCCGCCCAGGGATACTGGTTGTGCAGGACCATCGCCCAGCGCAGCAGTGCCTCGAGTTCGGGGTCGGCTGCCGCGGCATCCAGGATTTCGTCGCGCGAGTACTGCGGCCAGTCCGGTTCGTAGCCGGACACGACGAACGTCAGGTTCTGCGGGCAGGCCAGGAACTCGGCCACCGTGGGCTTGATCGCGGGCAGCGCCGTGGCGTCGTGCCGCAGGTGCGTGAATACCGCGAAGATGATCTCGAAGATTTTCCGCTCGGTCTCGGCGTCCCGGCCGGGCGGCAGGTCGCGGTAACCACGCTCGATCGCGACCGCGCTGCGCTCGAACCCGGGCCACGGGGTGAGCAGCGGCAGGAACACGTCCTCGCGGGCCCGGGGCACGTCCCGCCATCGTGTCGGGCGCTTGTCATACATGGTGATGGCGAACCGGTTCACCCAGAATGCGTGCAGCCCCAGATCGCGGAGCAGCTGGTAACGGCTTGCGTACCCGCCCGACTGAAGCCGTCCGACGATTTGCGTGGCGGTCGGTGCCTTGGCCTCGAAGTCGCGGCTGATCGCCGCGCCGAGCTGGTCCACGGTGTCGAAGGCGGAGAAGGCCAGCCGGGGCCAGGCGTTGGAGGGGAACACCAGCCGGCCATGGCGGTTGATGGTGAACTCTTTCATGGTGCCCCCTGGGCCGCTCTCATCCGCCCCCGCGCAGAACCGGGCGCAGTGCGCCCAGGGCGGCCGGGTCGTCGATGGTGGCTGGGACCGGCTCGTCGTTTCCCTCCGCGATCGAGCGCATGGTCTTGCGCAGGATCTTCCCCGAGCGGGTCTTTGGCAGCGCCGTCACGACATCGACCTGGCGGAGCGCGGCCACCGGGCCGATGCGGTCGCGGATCAGCTGGACGAGTTCGGCGCTGAGTGCGGTTGGGTCCGGCTGGCAGCCGTCCTTGAGTACCACGAAGCCTCGTGGCACCTGGCCCTTGAGCTGGTCGCTCACCCCGATCACGGCGCACTCCGCCACGTCCCGGTGGCTGGCCAGCACCTCTTCCATCTCGCCAGTGGACAACCGGTGGCCGGCCACGTTAATGACATCGTCGGTGCGGCCCATGACGAACAGGTAGCCGTCCGCGTCGACGAAGCCACCGTCGCCAGTGAGGTAGTAGCCGGGGTACTGGGCCAGGTACGAGTCGATGAAGCGCTGGTCATCGCCCCACAGCGTGGGCAGGCAGCCGGGCGGCAGCGGCAGCCGCAGCGCGATTTCCCCGCTCCTGCCGGACGGCACCTCGGCGCCAGACGAATCGAGGATGCGCACGTCGAAGCCGGGCACCGGCACCGTGGGTGAGCCGGGTTTGGTCGTCATCGGCTGCAGCCCCATCGGGTCAGCCGCGATCGCCCAGCCAGTCTCCGTCTGCCACCAGTGGTCGATGACCGGGATGCCCAGCAGGTCACGAGCCCACTCATAGGTTTCCGGGTCGAGGCGCTCCCCGGCCGGGAACAGATACCGCAGGCTGGACAGGTCATGCTGGCGGGCCAGTTGGCCAGCTGCGTCTTCCTTCTTGATCACCCGGAGTGCGGTGGGCGCGGTGAACAGCACTTTGACGCTGTGCTCGGCGATGACCCGCCAGAACGCTCCCGCGTCCGGCGTGCCGACCGGCTTGCCTTCGTACAGCACGCTGGTGCACCCAGCCAGCAGCGGCGCGTAGACGATGTAGGAGTGCCCGACGACCCAGCCGATGTCGGACGCGGCCCAGTACACCTCGCCCGGGTGAGTGTCGTAGATGTACTCCATGCTCCAGCGCAGCGCGACCGCGTGGCCCCCGTTGTCCCGGACCACGCCCTTCGGCTTCCCAGTGGTCCCGGAGGTGTACAGAATGTACAGCGGGTCCGTGGCCGCCACCGGGACGCAGCCCACCGGCCGGGCGGTGCTCATCTCCACCGACCAGTCCAGGTCGCGCCCGGGCACCATCGAGGTCCGCGCCTGCGGGCGCTGCACGATCACACACCAGCGCGGCTTGTGCCGGGCCTGCTCGATCGCCTGGTCGAGGATGGGCTTGTACTCGACGGTACGGCTGGCCTCGAGACCGCAGGACGCCGAAACGATCACCTTCGGGGCGGCGTCGTCGACACGCGCCGCGAGTTCAGCGGCGGCGAAGCCGCCGAACACCACCGAATGCACGGCGCCGATCCGGGCGCAGGCGAGCATCGCCACCACCGCCTCGGGCACCATCGGCATGTAGATGACCACGCGGTCGCCCTTGGTTACCCCGCGTCCGGTGAGCACGCCGGCAAAGCGCGCCACTTCATCCAGTAGTTCCCGGTAGGTGATCGTCCGCTGCACGCCGGCCACCGGGCTGTCGTAGATGAGCGCGGCCTGATCACCGCGGCCGTCGCGGACGTGCCGGTCCAGCGCATTGAAGCAGGTATTCAGCACGCCGCCGGTGAACCACCGGTACAGGGGAGCGTTCGAAGGGTCCAGCACGACGGCCGGCTGCTGGTACCAGTCGATCAGCTTCGCCGCCTCGGCCCAGAACCCGTTGGGGTCGGTGAGGCTCCGGCGGAATGTCTCTTGATAGGCACTCATGGTGATGCCCCCACTGTTCGTTCCCAGCCGGCTTCATCGGGTAGCCAGCTGACCAGACGGGGGAGCCGCTGGCGGCCCCCGTCGCTTACCGCCAGCGTGGGCCCATTCCCGCTGCTCAGCCAAGGGCTGACGGGCCCGTCATATTGGGACAGAGGTCATGCCGGGGGCGCTAGCCGGCATCGGTAAGCCGTGGCGGGCGTGGCTTGGCGGGGAGCCGGAACTGCTCCTCCGCCCCTCCGGTAAGTTCGCGCACCTCCGCCCCCACCGCGACCTTGATGGGCGGCGCGTGGCCAGGGTGGCAGCTGACCAGCATGTGATCGTCGGTAAGCATGATGCCCAGCCGGTGACCCCGGTAATGGATGCTGAACCGGAGGTACTTGACCTCCGGCGGCAGCGCGGGGTCGAAACGGAGCACGTCGCCATAGGCCCGCAGGCCGGTGAGGCAGAGCAGCGCGACGTCCGCGGTCCCCGCCATCGCCCCGAGATGGATGCCCTCGGCGGTCGTCCCGCCCTGGACGTCCGCGACATCGCTGAGCAGCGCCCGGACAAAGAACTGCCACGCCTGCGCGGGGTCCAGCCAGACCAGTACCCAGGCGCTCACCACGCCGCTGAGGGTCGAGCCGTGCGCGGTCCGGGCGAGGTAGTAGGCGACAGTCCGGGCCAGCTGCGCCTCGCTGACCTGATAGCCCAGGTTGCGCAGCAACTGCCGCAGCCCGTCCCGGGAGAGCAGGAAGAGCAGCATCAGCACGTCGGCCTGTTTCGAGACCTTGTACCGGTTGGTGCTGTCTCCTTCGGCTTCGAGCACCCGGTCCAGCCGCTGAATGTTGCCGTACCTGGCCCGGTAGCCCGCCCAGTCGAACTCCTGCAGCCGGTCATAGCCCTCGAACTGGGCGATCACCCCATCCTCGTGGAAGATCACCCGCATCTTCCTGGTGATGTCCCGCCAGTGGTCGAGTTCCGCCGCGCTGAGCTTGAGCTCGGCGGTCACCTCGCGCCGGTAGTGCGGTGGCAGCTCATCGAGAGCCTGCATGGCCCGGAGCAGCACCCACACCGCCATGATGTTGGTGTAGGCGTTGTTGTCCACGCCTGGCCGGTCGCTGCCGGGGTATGCGTCGTGGTACTCGTCCGGGCCCATCACGCCGCGGATCTCGTACCGGTCCAGCTGCGGGTTGTAGGTCGCCAGGCTGGCCCAGAACCGGGCGATCTCGATCAGCATCTCGGCGCCGCTGAAGCGGAGAAACTCGATGCTGCCGGTGACCATGTAGTGCTGCCAGACGTTGTAGGCCACCGCGATGTTGACGTGCCGCTGCAGGTGAGAGTGGTCCGGCAGCCAGCGGAAGGAATGCGGGTTCAAGTGCAGCCGCTGGGTCTCCTCGCGCCCGTCGCTGCCGCTCTGCCAGGGGAACATCGCACCCTGGTACCCCGCCGCCCGGGCCGCGGCGCGGGCCGCACCGAGGCGTTCGTGGCGATAGTTCAAGAGGGCGCTGGCCAGCACCGGATTCTGGAAATTGAGCAGCGGGAAGATGAAGATCTCGTCCCAGAAGACATGGCCACGGTAGGCCTCCCCGTGCCACCCGCGCGCGGGGGCTCCGACGTCCAGCCGGGCTGAGTTCGGGGACACGGTCTGCAGCAGGTGGAAAACGTGCAGGCGCAGGATCGTCTCGAACCACTCGTTCGCGGTGCCTAGTTCGACTTCCAGCCGGCGCCACAGCTCATCCCAGGCCGCCACATGCCGTTCCTCGAGATCGGCGAAGCCGGCCGTGCTCTGTGCCGCCTCGCGGGCCTCCACCAGGCTTTCCGAGATGGCGCGATCCCGGGAGGTGTACAGCGCGGCGATCTTCTCCACCGTTGCCGGGCGGCCTTGCTCGAGGTTGACGGTGAGCGAATGCGCGACGAACCCCGGCTCGGCGGCCAACCGCCGCTCCGCCGCGCCGGGCCGGCCGTCGACGAGAACCCTGGTCCGGGCGGCGATCGCGATCCGGACGTGCGACTGGCTGGTTTCCGCCTCCAGCTCCACGGTCTCGCCGTCGGCCTCCGCGGCGTGCAGCACCGTGAGGTGACGGCCGTCCAGGTCACGGTAGCGCTTCACCCCGGAGTTGATCACCCGCCCGTCCACTCCCGAACAGACCTGCAGGGCCCCGGTCCAGTTCTCGGCCGTGAACGTGGTCTCCAGGCCGGCCAGGTGCGGGTCCTTCATGCTGACGAACCGGCGCTGCACCATGCCGGTACGGCGCCCGTCCGGCTCGGTCCAGCGCAGCTTCCTGGTGAGCATCCCGCGCCGCAGGTCGAGCTCCAGCCGGTGCTCGAGGACATCAGCGTTCCGGACGTCGAACCACGGCCCGTCGGCCACCCGGAAGGACAGGGCCAGCCAGTTCGGCAGGTTGACGAGATCCTCGTTCTCCACTATCCGGCCGCTGATCTCCGTCTGCCGCCGGTTGTAGAGGCCCGCCACGTAGGTGCCCGGGTAGTTGGCGTCATCGGCCCGCGCCTCGGGCAGGGCGCCGCGGGTCACGAAGAATCCGTTGCCCAGCGCGCACAGCGCCTCGCGCAGCCCTTGGCGCTCCGGGTCGAAGCCCTCGTAGCGCAGGGACCAGGCACTGGCCGGTCGCTCCCGCTGCCGCCGCCAGCGCTCGGCCGCCGCCTTCCGCTGCTCCAGACGGCCGTCCGCCACGGCTTCCTGGGAAACATCGTCCAGGGTGGTCACGACCAGGTCCGCGCCCGTCTTGGCCAGCGGATCCTCGTCACCGTGGCGGCCGACCCCAATGGCGGCCATCCCGCCAGCCTTGGCCGCCTGCACTCCGGTCACCGCGTCCTCGACAACGAAGCAATGGCCCGGTGTGGCGCCAAGCTCGTCGGCCGCGGTAAGGAAGATCATCGGGTCCGGCTTGCCGCGTGGGAAGTCGCGCCCGGAAATGTCGGCATCGAACAAATCCAGCAGCGTCAGTCCCGGCCGGACAAATGGATAGTCCAGCCGCTGCTCGGCCGCGAACGTGTCCAGCCGGATCTGCCGCAGGAACAGCCGGGCGTTCTTGGACGATGACGCGGCCGCGACCGGGATCTCGGCGTGCTTGACCGCCATGATGAAGCGGAGCGCATCGGGGAAGGCCATGAACTGGCCCGCCTCGATCAGCTTCACGATGTGTTGCTGCTTTGCCTCGGCGTACTGCTCGGCCCGGTGCCCGGCGTCGGGCACGCCGAAGTACTCCAGTGCCGCCTTGGCGCCGGCCAGCCGTGGCCTGCCCGCCATCACCTGCTGGTAGACGGCCTGAGTGAAGCGCTCAGGCGAGTACCTGGTCCGGTCCCGGATATCGGCCCAGGCGCCGTCCATCAGATCGCGAAGCGCCTCGCGCCAGGCCTGGTCATGTGGCGAGTCGACCAGTACCCCATCGACATCGAAGATCGCACCCTGGAAGCCCATGGTGGGCACTGACCCTTCCCCCGGCCGCCAACTCGGCACCGCAGGCCATTCCGGGTTAATACCCCGGTCAGCGACGGGACACACCCGCGCGGGGCAGTTAACCGCCCGGCCCGGGTCAATGGCTAGGGCAGTTTCCAGTCGATGGGTGCGGCGCCCTGTTTTTCCAGCAGCGCGTTGGCCCGGCTGAACGGCCGGGACCCGAAGAAGCCGCGGTCGGCCGAGTTCGGGCTGGGGTGCGCGGACTCGATCAGCGGGACGCTGCCCAGCAGTGGGGCCAGGCTGCGCGCATCACGCCCCCACAGAATGGCCACCAGTGGCTGCTGCCGGGCGGCCAGCGCCCGGATGGCCTGGTCGGTCACTTCCTCCCAGCCCTTGCCCCGATGCGAGCCCGGCTTGCCTGGCTGCACGGTGAGCACCCGGTTCAGCAGCAGCACACCGCGCTCGCTCCACGGGCTGAGATCGCCGGTCGCGGGCGCCGGGAAGCCCAGGTCGGCGGTGTACTCGCGGAAGATGTTGATCAGGCTGGGCGGTAGGCGGCGCACGTCGGGCGCGACCGAGAAGCTGAGCCCGACCGGGTTCCCCGGTGTCGGGTAGGGGTCCTGGCCCATGATCAGCACCCGCACGTCGCTCAACGGCTGCTGGAACGCGCGCAGCACCTTGTCGCCGGCGGGCAGGTACCGGCGGCCTGCCGCCAGTTCGGCCCGGAGGAAGTCGCCCATCGCGCGGATCCGGTCCGCGACCGGCGCCAGCGCTTCCGCCCAGCCCGGGTCCATGATCTCGCTCAGTTCGCGCCCTGCCACGGGATCACCCTACGGCTCCTGGCGCCGCTGGCGCGGCCGACCGCCCGATCCGCGCTCGAACAAATATTTGAGGAGTTTTGTATGCTCACGGTATGGACGCCGCCTTGCAGGGTTCCCTGCTCGATCTGGACGACGAGCCCGTCCCTGGGCCGCTGGGCCGGACAGTGCGCCGGACCAGGCTGGATCACGGCGCCTGGGTGGACATCCGGCCCGGCTGGATGTCCGGTGCGGCGGTGCTGTTCGACCGGCTCCGGGAGTCCGTCCCGTGGCGGGAGGAACGCCGCCGGATGTACGAGCGGGTGGTGGACGTGCCCCGGCTGCTCTGCTTCTACGCCGAGGATGAGCCGCTGCCCGACCCCGCGCTGCTGGCCGCCCGGGACGCGCTTACCGGGCACTACTGGCCGGACCTGCGTGAGCCGCTGTGCACCGCGGGCCTGTGCCTGTACCGGGATGGCCGGGACAGCGTGGCCTGGCACGGTGACCGGATCGGCCGCGGCTCCACCGAGGACACCGTGATCGCCATCCTGTCCCTGGGCACGCCCCGGGCGCTGCTGCTCCGGCCGCGCGGCGGCGGCCCCGCGGTGCGCCATGAGCTGGGCCACGGCGACCTGCTGGTGATGGGCGGCAGCTGCCAGCGCACCTGGGAGCACGCGGTGCCCAAGACGGCCCGGGCCACCGGCCCGCGGATCAGCGTTCAGTTCCGCCCGCGCGGCGTGCGCTGAGGCCAGGTCACAGCGTTAGGCCGGCCTCGAGCTGGGCCAGGCCCTGGTCGATCGTGGTGAACAGGTCGTCGATCTCGACCTCGCCCCGGTCGAGCATGGGCAGCGCGGTGGCCAGAATGACGCCGAAGATCGCACCGGCCATGGTCCGCACCTGGGCATCGTCCGGCTCCCGGCCGGCTCGTTTGGCCAGCACGGCGGCGAATACATCGATAGTGCGGGCAAACTCGTCCAGCGCCCGGGCCCGGATTTCCGGCACGGCCAGGGTAAGCATGGTCGTCTCGCGGAACCGCTGCCGTTCTTCCGCGGTGAACCGGGGCCGGGCGTCGGCCATCGCGGCCCGCATCGCGGCCAGTGGGCCCAGTTCGGCCGGCTGCTGCTCAAACGTCTGGAACGCCAGCACGTCCAGATCGTCCTGCAGGACCACGTCTTCCTTGGTCGGGAAGTACCGGTAGAACGTGGCCGGGGAGACCTCGGCCGCCTCGGCGATCTGCTCGACCGTGGTGCCGCTGTAGCCCTGCTCGCGGAACAGCCGCAACGCGTGCTCGCGGATCGCGGCACGCGTCTTGGCCTTCTTCCGCTCGCGCAGCCCGGCGGGCCGGTCAGCGGTGCCGATCTCGGTCATGACCTTGATTCTGCACCGAACCGGGCCCGGTGGCGACCGGCTGCGGGGCGCTGTCAGCTGGGGTTCCGGCGGCCGGAGCAGCTGGGCCGCCTGGCGTGGCCGGGGCGGCTGGCGTGGCCGGGCCGCCTGGCGTGGCCGGGGCGGCTGGCGTGGCCGGGGCAGCGGGCGCGGTGGCGGTGGCCCGGCGGGGCAGGAAGATCAGCGCGAGCACGGCGCTGGCCAGCGCGATCACCGCGCACACCACGAGCATGATGTCCTGGCCGTGCACGTAGGCGGTGCGGACCATGACCAGCAGGTCGGCCGAGTGGGTGGCGTGCGCCACCGCCACCCCGCCGGCCACGCTGCTGCGCACCGCGCTGGCCGCCGCCGTGGGCAGGTGGCCCAGGCTGAGCTGGCTCCGGTAGCCAGACAGCAGCACCGTGCCCAGCACCGCCACCCCGATGGTCGCGCCGACCTGGCGCAGCGCGGTGATCAGCGCCGAGCCGGAGCCGCTGCGCTCCGGCGACAGCGCGCCCAGGGCCACGTTCATGGCGGCCGGCATGGCCAGGCCGAGGCCCAGGCCCGCGACGATCAGCCAGGCCACCGCGAAGCCGGTGCCGCTGGTCACCTTGGTGGCCGCGCCGACGGCGAGCGCCGCCGCCATGATCGCGAAGCCGGCGGAGACCAGTGGCCGGGCGCCCAGCGGGGCGGCCTTGGCCGGCTGGCCGTTCTTGCTCCGTGCGGTCTGCAGCCGGGTGCCGGTCAGCATGCCGACCACCATCCCGACGATCAGGGACAGCATCCGCAGCCCGCTGCCGAACGAGTCGAAGCCCAGCACTTCCTGGAAGTACTGCGGA
>Ga0335076_10004664_pt1 | contig 13879 bp, 13 predicted proteins | sample Lox_Sample_25_FD_206717 | JGI IMG/M metagenome (GOLD analysis project Ga0335076, IMG submission 206717) | Soil microbial communities from Loxahatchee National Wildlife Refuge, Florida, United States - Lox_Sample_2.5 | ecosystem: Environmental > Terrestrial > Soil > Wetlands | place: USA... | reverse complement strand
TGACCATCACTTTGCCCGCGCTCAGTATCACCACGATCGACATTCACTAGCAGCGGTGCTGATGACGCGCCCCGCTTAGGTCGTTGCGCGCATGAGCATGCCCCTACCCACGCCGTTGCGAGCGTGGTGTGCGAGCTTTCGCGCGGCTAGGCGCGATTCAGGTCGCGGAGCCCTTCCAGCAAGGTGACGTCGATGCGACGGGCGGCGGTGTCAATGCGGCGGCAAATGTCCTCGGCCAACGGAATCAGCAATTCGCCGGCCTGTGTGTCAACGGTGAGGACCGGCGTGCCTGAAACGCCTTCGCCGGTAAATTGCACGTCGCGAACCGTGCCGAGCAGTTCCGGAGCGGAGCCCAGCGCGCACGGCGACGAAGCCACGCGCGGCGGCGCGGCGCAATTCTCAAACACCGCGCAGCCGATCAGGTCATCCACAAAATACTGACCTGCGGAGAGTTTCACGCGCTGTTGCAAGGGCAGCAGCACATCGGACCCACGATACTGTTCCGCCGCGCTGATCGAGTCGCAGCCGGCAAAATGAAACACAATTTGCCCTTTATGATTCTGGCTAAGCCAGCAAGCGGTGACGCCAACCGCGCGCGGCTCCGCTCCAGGCGCTCCGCCCGCTGTGGCACCTAGAAAGACTTCCTTGAGTTCCGTGAGTCTTTGGGGAAAGTCGGTGAGAATTTCCGCGGCCACTTCGCCTTTATTGCCGCGCGGACGCAGGATCCGCGCCACGAGCACCCAACGCTTTGCCGCAGCGCTCAATCTTCGAGAATCTCCAACGTGAAACGCTTCTTGACCTTCATGCCCGCGGCACCCAACAAGGTGCGCACCGCCTTCGCGGTACGGCCTTGCCTCCCGATCACTTTGCCGAGGTCTTCGGGGTGCACCCGTAGCTCTATTACGGTCACCTGCGAGCCGTCCACGGCCCGTACCTGAACATCGTCTGGATGGTCCACCAGAGCCTTCGCGATTGCCTCGACCAACTCCTTCATCATCACCTCCCCGTGCTCGATATCCGGCTGGGACGCGGCACACGCACCCGGCGGTTCGTTGCCAGGACGCGAAAGGGATGGGATTTCGCTGGAGTTACGCTATCTTTTGCTGGCGAATGAAGCTGCGGACGGTGTCGCTGGGCTGGGCTCCGGCGCCGAGCCAATGCTTCACGCGCTCGGCATTCAGCTTAATCTCGGCGGGCTTCTTGAGCGGATCGTAGGTACCCACCGCCTCCACCACGCGCCCATCGCGCGGCCGGGTGCGTTCGATCACCACCACGCGGTAGAAGGGCTTCTTTTTCTTACCAATCCTGGACAAACGAATAGTCAGCACTAAACTTAGCCTCCGTAGTTATTGTAGCGTGTACGACTAGCCGCGGGCAATCGAAGACTCGAAAGCCGGACGGCCCGGCCCGCCCAACTTAGTAATCGCAAACTGGTCCCGACCGCGTGATAATGCCCCTTCGCACCGGGAGCTTGCCATGAGCCAAAGAAGCGACCTTTCTCGCCGCACCTTCCTCGCCAACGTCGCCGCCGGAGGCGCCGCGATGACCATTGTGCCGCGGCACGTGCTCGGCCGCGGCTTCACGCCGCCTAGCGATATGTTGAATATCGCGGGCATCGGTGTGGGCGGGATGGGGCGCACCAATCTCATTAATCTCAGCAGCCAGAACATCGTGGCGCTCTGCGATGTGGACTGGGGCTATGCCGATAAGGGCTTCGAGCGGCTGGACGTGGAAGTCACGAACCTCCAGAAGCGCCTCGATCAACCTGACCCCGTCCCCGCCCCCGGCCAGCCCCCGGTCCACTTTGACCGCGGCAAGGCGAAAGTCCGCCTGGACAACATGATTCGCCTGAAGGATGAGCACCTGCCCAAGGTCAAACGCTATCAGGACTACCGCGAGATGCTCGACAAACAAAAGGACATTGACGCGGTCTTCGTGGCTACCTCGGACCACATGCACGCGCCGATTGCGTTGGCGGCGATGGGGCACGGAAAACATGTTTACGTGCAGAAGCCGTTGACCTGGTCGATTGAGGAAGCGCGGCAACTGGCGAAGCGTGCCAAGGAAACCAAAGTGGCGACGCAGATGGGGAACCAGGGCCATTCCCTCGACGACGCCCGCACGGTGGTCGAATACATCCAGGCCGGGGCGATCGGGGAAGTCCGCGAGGCACACATCTGGACGAACCGGCCGCTGGGCTTCTGGCCGCAAGGGGTGCCGCGTCCGGAACCATTCACCGGGCCGGCGGACCAATTGCACTGGAGCGGCCGCGACGTCAACACGCGGCTGGCGGCGGCGCTGGCGGGCGACTACCCGGTTCCCGACAAGCTGTCCTGGGACCTGTTCCTCGGCGTCGCTCCCCACGTGGACTATCACCCCATCTATCACCCGTTCAACTGGCGCGGCTGGTCGGATTGGGGCGTCGGCGCCATCGGCGACATGGGCGCGCACCTGATCGACCATTCGCTGTGGGCGCTCGACCTGGGCTTGCCCACCAGCGTCGAAACGGTGTCCACGCCGTTCAACGGAGTATGCTACCCGCACGCCACGCAGACCTTCTACGAGTTTCCGGCGCGTGGCAAAATGCCGCCCGTCACGCTGACGTGGTACGACGGCGGGCTGATGCCCAACAAGCCGGAAGAGCTGGGCGATGAGGACTTGAACAAGGGCGGCGGCGCGCTGCTCATCGGCAGCAAAGGCAAGCTGCTGCATGACACCTATGGGCTGAACCCGCGCCTGCTGCCCAAGTCACTGCACGATTCCTACGGTAAGCCGCCGCAGAAGCTGCCGCGCATCGAAAATGAAGACCATGAGATGAACTGGGTCAACGCCGCGAAAGGCAAGACGGAAGCGTCTTGCCCGTTTGAATACGCGGCGCGGCTTACAGAAATCATGCTGCTTGGGGTGGTCGCCTTGCGGGCCGGCAAGAAAATCAGCTACGACGGGGCGAGCATGCACGTCACCAACGTCGCGGCGGCCAACGACTTTCTGCGCCGCGAGTACCGGCAGGGCTGGGCCTAGCACCTCGCCGCCGAGTCTGTGTGCAGACCGTGTTCGATGCGTGACACGCGTCACAGCCTGCCAGCTTCCCACATAGAATAGTGCCCAAGGCCGAAGCCTTTCCCTCCGGCCATTTGAGCGCCCGTGTGCTACATCACCTTCCCGCACCCGCGCTCGAATCAGCTCTATCACACACGCATCGAAAGGAACCTGTCCGCTATGAATCCCAAGAAAATGAAAGCTGCCGTCGTGCCCAAGTTTCGCGAACCTCTGAAAATCGAGGAATTGCCCGTGCCGGAACCCGGCGAAGGGCAAGTCCTCGTGAAAGTCGAAGCCAGTGGCGTTTGTCACACGGACCTGCATGCCGTAGAGGGGGATTGGCCGGTCAAGCCGGCGCCGCCCTTTATTCCCGGGCACGAAGGTGCCGGGATCGTGGTGGCGGTGGGCCGCAACGCGAAGGGCGCTAAGGAAGGCGATCGCGTCGGCGTGCCCTGGCTGCACCAGGCCTGCGGATCTTGCGAGTACTGCCGTGGGGGCTGGGAAACGCTGTGCCTGGCGCAGCAGAATTCCGGCTACAGCGTAAACGGCGCCTTCGCGCAATATTGCCTCGCGCCGGCGGCCTATGTTGCGCACCTCCCGGCGAAGGTCAGCTTCGCGGACGCGGCACCCGTGCTTTGCGCGGGGGTCACCACGTACAAGGGATTGAAGCGAACCGAGGCGCGGCCGGGCGAATGGGTGGTCATTTCCGGAGTTGGCGGCCTTGGCCATCTGGGCGTGCAGTATGCGCTGGCTATGGGACTGCATGTCGCCGCGGTGGACGTTGCGGATGACAAGTTGGCCCTGGCCCGTCAACTGGGCGCCGAACTGACGGTAAATGCCAAAACCGAGGATCCCGCCGCGAAAATTCAGAAGGAAATCGGCGGCGCCCACGGCGTCCTGGTCACCGCGGTTTCCACCGGCGCGTTTCGCCAGGCCATTAGCATGCTCCGCCGCGGTGGAACCTGCTCGCTGGTTGGCCTGCCTCCCGGCGAATTCCCGCTCCCGATCTTTGACGTGGTGCTGAACGGGTTGACGATCCGCGGCTCCATCGTCGGGACGCGCAACGACATTGCTGAATCGCTGGCGTTTGCCGCCGACGGCAAAGTGAGGGCGCACTTCGACGTCGAGCCCCTCGAACACATCAACAGCATCTTTGACCGCATGAAAAAAGGCCAGATCCAGGGCCGCATCGTGATGAGCGTGAATTGAGGGCAGATTGAGCGGGCGCTAACTGAGGCGATTCATCCCGTTGAACGCCGCGGCCTTGTAGCACTCCGCGAGCGTCGGGTAGTTGAATACCGTGTTGATGAAATAGGTGATCTTGCCCTTCAGCTTGAAGACCGCCTGGCCGATGTGCAGCAATTCGGCGGCGTCTTCGCCGAAGATGTGCACGCCAAGCAACTCGAGCGTCTCGCGATGAAAGAGCAGCTTGAGCCGGCCGTCGGTGTGCCCGGTGATTTGGCCGCGCGCGATTTCGCGGTAGTAGGCGATGCCTACTTCGTAAGGCACGTCCGCATCGGTGAGTTGCTCCTCCGTTTTGCCGATGAAAGAAATTTGCGGAATCGTGTAAATGCCGTACGGGTAGCTCTCTGGGTCGGTCTGCACCTGCAGGCCAAAGGCGCGGCCGGCGGCAATGCGCCCCTGCTCCATCGAGACGGAGGCGAGGCTGGGGAAGCCGATCACGTCGCCGACCGCGAAAATGTGCGGTTGCGAAGTGTGAAAGTCGGCGTCCACTTTGATGCGCCCACGGTCGTCGGCGGCGATGCCCGCGGCGGCCAGGTCCAACCGGTCAATGTTGCCCTGCCGGCCGACAGCGTAGAGCAGCGCATCCGCATTGATGCGTTTGTTGCTTACGAGATTCGCGACGACTTTTCCGTCCGGCGTTTCCTCGACGCTGGCGACTTCTTCGTTCAGGCGCAGCGTGGCTCGCTGGTCGCGCATGTGGTACATCAGCGCTTCCACCATTTCGGTGTCGGCGAATTCCAGTAAACGCGGGCGCTTCTCGACGATGATGACGCGCACGCCCAGCGTCGCGAACATGCAGGCGTATTCCACGCCAATGACCCCGCCGCCTACCACGATTAACGTCCGCGGGATCTGCGGCATGGTCAGAATCTGGTCGCTGTTGATGATGTTGCGGCCGTTGATGGGGACTTTGGGGTTCACCGCCGGTTTTGTACCGGTGGCGATGACGAAGAACTGGCCTTCGATTTCGGAGTAGCCGTTGGTGTTTTCCACGCGCAGATGGTGTGCGTCCAGGAATTTGCCGAAACCGTGAAGAACATCCACACCGTTCCGCTTCAACTGGTCCTGCGTCACGGCCACTTCGTTTTCGATGACGCGTTGCACGCGGAAGTTCAGGTCGGCCATCGTGACGTGGTCTTTGACGTTGTAGTTCGCGCCGTAAAAGCTCTTCGAATAAAACCCCGATAGGTGCAGCACGGCCTCGCGCATGGTTTTGCTGGGGATGGTGCCGGTGTTGATGCACACGCCGCCAACGGCGTGCTGCTTCTCGACCACGGCCACACGCTTTCCGGCTTTGGCTCCCTGAATTGCGGCGCGCTGTCCGCCCGGTCCGGAGCCGATCACGATCAAGTCATACGGTTGCATTCGAGGAGTCCAGTAACGCGCTGTCTTCGTCTGCGGGGGCGCCGTCCGGCGGGGCGAGCATCGTGCCAGCAGTATAGAGGATGCCGGGCATGCGCGAGGTCGGTATGCGCAGAGAGTTACCGTCGACGGCCGCTAGCGCCATGAAGTGCTCCTGGGCGGAAAATCCCTGGCCGTTCCGCACGGCTTTGGGCCGCGAATAATGCCCATTGGACCCCAACAGGCGCGCCTTGCGCGTGTCCGCAAGGTAAGATGCCAGAATTTCGTTGCACACCCGCTCGCGATGTTGCGGATCTTTCACAGGGAATAAGACTTCCACGCGCTCGTAAAGGTTTCGCGGCATCCAGTCCGCGCTGCCGAGCAGCACCTCGGGATCGCCGGCATTCGCAAAATAGAAAATGCGGCTGTGCTCGAGGAACCGGCCTACAATGCTGCGCACGTGAATCCGGCTGCTGACGCCCCGCAGCCCGGGAACCAGACTGCACTGCCCGCGTACAATCAAGTCGATGTCCACGCCCGCGCGCGACGCGCGATACAGCGCTTGGATGATGGGCGGGTCGATCACTGCGTTGACTTTGGCGATAATGCGCGCCGGCTTGCCCTTTTTGGCGTGGTGCGTCTCGCGGTCAATCAGCGCGATGCAGGTTTTGGCCATGTCCCGCGGTGCGAGCAGGAGCGGGCTGTAGCTCGGCTGCTCGGCGTACGCGGTCAAGTAGTTGAAGACGTCGTGCACCGCGGCGGTAATCTCCGGGTCGCACGTCAGCAAGCTCAGGTCACTGTAAAAGCGCGCCGTCGACGGGTTGTAGTTTCCCGTCCCGAGATGAACGTAACGCCGGATTTTGCCGTCCGGGTCATTGCGCACAATCAGCGCCAGCTTGGCGTGCGTCTTCAAGCCGACCACGCCGTGGAACACCTGCACGCCCGCATCTTCGAAGCTGCGCGCCCAGCGGATGTTGGAAGCCTCGTCGAAGCTGGCTTTCAGCTCGACCACTACCGTCACTTCTTTTTTGTCCGCCGCTTCCAGCAGTGCCCGCGCCACCGGTGAATCCGTGTTGGTGCGATAAAGCGTCTGCTTCATGGACAGCACGCGCGGGTCGTGCGCCGCCGTTTGCAGGAAATTCACCACCGTGTCGTACGACTCGTAGGGGTGGTGCAGCAATTGCGCTTGGCGCCGGATGGCTTCGAACATGGAGTCCGCGTCATGCCCCACGTGCACGAGCCGCGGCGTGAACGGCGGGAACTTCAAATCGGGCCGCGCCGTTTCCTCATAAAGGTGAAAAAGCCGTTGCAGGTTGACGGGCCCTTGCGCGCGGAACACCAGCGATTCATCCAGCTCGAACGTCGTAACCAGCCGCTCGACGATTTCCGGATGCGCCTCCGCATCAATCTCCAGCCGCACCGCCCACCCCTTCCGCCGCTGCGAGACTTGCGAGTCCACCGCTTCCAGCAGGCTCCGCGCCTCCTCTTCTTCGAGATAGAGATTGCTGTTGCGCGTGATGCGGAACGGCGCGGACGCCAGAATCTCGTACCCGCGGTACAGTTTCGGGGCGTACGTCGAAATGATTTCTTGCAGCGGGACGTAATGAATCTCGTTGGTGTCCGGCACGCTTAACAGCCGCGGCAAAGCGCGCGGCACGGTGACCACCCCGAAATAGGGTTTGGCGTGCTTTCTCCGCCGCCGCAGCAGGAAGGCGATGCATAGCGCTTTGTTCATGACCCGCGGAAAGGGGTGCGACGGATCCACGGTCACGGGCGTCAGCATCGGCGAGACGCGCCGCTCGAAGAAGGTCCGCGCGGCGTGCGCCGCTTTGCCTTCCAGGGCATTGATGCGCAGCACCCGGATACCCTCTTTGGCCAGGTCCAGCAGCAGCTCGTCGTTCCAGATTTTGTATTGATCCTGCACAAACACGTGCATCGCCGCGGTGACTTTCTCGAGTTCCTGCTCCACGGTGAGCCCGTCGGGGCTGATATCCCGCGCGCCGTGCTCGATCCGTTGCAGGAAGCTCGAGACGCGTACCTCCACGAATTCGTCCAGATTGTTCGCGGTAATTGCCAGAAACTTCACACGCTCCAAAAGCGGATTGCCGATGTCACGCGCCTCTTCAAGCACGCGGCGATTGAACTCCAGCCATTCCAGATGGCGATTGAAGTACAGACGCGGGTCGTCAAGGGCAATACGTTTCATCGAGTTGGCTCAGGGGACGAGAACTGATAGCGCAAGTCTGTTAAGGGCAGATGAATGCCCAGGCCAATGCTATTCTTCCGGGGTTCCCGGGAGGTTTCATGCGCCGCTTGGTCGTCCTTCTTGCAGCACTTCTTTGTCTCGCATCGCCGGCTTCAGCGCAAGGCCCCAACCTGGCCCCCCAGGCTTCTAAGGAACCCACGCGGCAGCAAATCGACGCCGTATTTTCCGTCGTCACGCAAGGCGATACTCCCGGCCTCGCCGCTCTGGTCCGCAGGAATGGCCGCATCGTCTACGCCATGGGCTTCGGCGTACGCGATCTCCGCACCAAGGAATACATCGACCCGCACACGAACTTCCGTCTCGCTTCCTTCACCAAGCAATTCACCGCCATGGCTATCATGTTGCTCGTCCACGACAAAAGGTTGCGTTACGACCAGACCCTCCCGCAGATTTTTGCCGAGTTTCCCGCTTACGGCAAAAACATCACGGTCCGCAACTTGCTCAACCACACTGGCGGCCTTCCCGATTACGAAGATCTCATGGAAGGTGTCGAGGCGAAGCGCAATTCCTGGGTCTGGACCGCAGACCGCCAGATTCAGGACGCCGAGGTCTTGAAGCTCCTCGAGCTGGAGTCGCACGGCAAATTCGCCCCCGGCACCAACTGGTCCTACAGCAACTCTGGCTACGTGGTCCTTGGCCTGGTTATCGCCAAGGTTTCCGGCCAGAGTTACGCGGACTTCTTGCGGGCGCGCATCTTCGCACCCCTGCACATGGACCACACCGTCGTCTACTTAAAAGGGAAAAACGAAGTCAGCAACCGCGCCTACGGCCACGACGGCCTCAAGGAAACGGACCAGAGCGCCACTTCCGCCACCCTCGGCGACGGCGGCATCTATTCCAATCTCGAAGATCTCGCCAAATGGGACGAAGCGCTCAGGAACCGCACCTTGCTCAGCACCGACGAATTCGCTCCGGCACTAATTCCGGCCAAGCTCGCCGACGGCGACGCAACGCTCTGGCCCACCGCAGCCAACGACGACAATCTGCATCCCGGCAAACCCGTTTCGTACGGCTTTGGCTGGTTCCTTGACCCCTACAAAGAGCATCCGCGCATGTGGCACACCGGCAGCACGATGGGTTTTCGCACGGTGATCGAGCGCTTCACGAAAGACCATCTCACGATCATCATCCTCGCCAACCGCACCGACGTGGACCCCGAATCCCTCGCCCTCAAAGTCGCGGATCTATACCTGACGCCGCATTAGCGCGTGACACGCACTGGGAATAGACGCAAGCAATCCAAATAAGGAGACTTTGGCCGGGGGACGAGAAAGTCCTTTAAGACAGCCCGGTGAGCCGGCCCAGGCCTTTCATTTTGGCGCGCGCGGTCAGCGCCCCGTACTGCTTCATCATGTCGCGCATTTGCAGATACTGCCTCAAAACTTGATTCACGTCCTGCACGCTGGTGCCGCTGCCCGCGGCAATGCGCTTGCGCCGCTTACCGTCAATGAGGTTATGGTTGAGGCGCTCGGCATTGGTCATCGAGTTGATGATGGCTTCGACCTGTTTCAGCTTGCCTTCATCCACTTTGGCGTCTTTGGGCAGATTTTGCAGCGCGCCTACTTTTGGCAGCATGTCCACCAGTTGCTCGAGCGGGCCCATTTTGCGAATCTGCTTTAACTGGTCGCGAAAATCCTCCAGCGTGAAGCCTTCTTTCCGCAGCTTGCGTTCCAAGTCGAGCGCGGCTTTTTTGTCCATGGCCTGCTCGGCACGCTCGATCAGCGACATAATGTCGCCCATGCCCAGCACACGCGAGACGATTCGTTCCGGATAGAAGCCTTCGAGCGCGTCGTATTTTTCGCCCAAGCCCACGAACTTCACCGGCGCGCCGGAAACTTTGGCGATGCTCAGCGCCGCGCCGCCGCGCGCGTCGCCATCCAGTTTGGTCAGCACCACGCCCGTCAGCCCCAGGCGTTTGTGAAACTCCCCCGCCGAGCGCACGGCGTCCTGGCCGATCATGGCGTCCGCGATGAACAGAATCTCGCTCGGCTGCAGCTCTTTCTTCAGCGTGCTCAGCTCGTTCATCAGCGCGTCGTCAATATGCAGGCGGCCCGCCGTGTCCACCACCACCACGTCGCTCGCCGAAAGCTTCGCTTCCTTGATCGCGCCTTTGACAATTTCCAGCGGCTTATCCGTGCCCGCGCCGGGCCAAAGGTGTGTGCCCACCGCTTTCGCCACTTGCGCGAGCTGCTCGCGCGCCGCGGGGCGGTAGACGTCCGTCGAAACGACCAGCGGCCGGTGCCCATGCTGCGTCAGCCACTTTGCCAGTTTTCCCGTGGTCGTCGTCTTGCCGGAGCCCTGCAAGCCCACAATCATCCACACTGAGGGCGGCTTCGACGCAAAGTTAGGTTTCGCGTGCTTCCCCAGCATCGCCGCCAGCTCGTCGCGCACCACTTTCACCACCTGCTGGTCCGGTGAGAGCTGCAGCATCACTTCTGTTCCCAGCGCTTTTTTCCGGATGTTCGCCAGCAGCTCATCGGCCACGCCGACGTTCACGTCGCCTTCCATCAAGGCTTCGCGAATCTCGCCCAGCGCCGCGTCTAGGTGCTCCTCGCTGAGCTTGCCCTGCCCACGCAGGTTTTTGAACGTACGCTGCAGCTTCTCGGTCAGATTCTCAAACATGGCCTGTCTCTTCCGCCTGGCCGCAACCGTCCTGCGGCACGCTAGATCCCAGGCTCTTATTGTAGCGAACGCGAACCGTTGGTTCTATTTTTGCGCGCGGCCCACCAAGGCGCGCACCGCCGTCAGTACGCCTGCAAAAATGGATCGACCTCCATGTGGTACTTCTCCAAGCCCGCCCGAATCAGGTCAAACGCTTCATCCACGCCGTCCGCGAATTGCAGCATTTTGTATTCTTCTTCCGTGATCGTCCCGGAGTCGATCATCACCTGCCAGTTCAGCACCTTGTCCCAGTACGTCCGCCCGTAAATCACGATGACGTTGTGCTTCGGCAGCTTCCCCGTTTGCAGCAGCGTCAGCATTTCCCACAATTCATCCATCGTCCCGAATCCGCCCGGAAACACGACCAGCGCTTTGGCGATCTGCGCGAACCACAGTTTGCGCATGAAAAAATAGTGGAAGTTGAAGCTCAGCTCCGGACTGATGTAGGGATTCGCGAATTGTTCATGCGGCAGCTCGATGGAAAGTCCGATGGACTTTCCTCCCGCTTCGTACGCCCCGCGATTCGCCGCCTCCATGATCCCCGGCCCGCCGCCCGAGCACACCACAAACCGCCGCGGCCGCGGCCCCAGACTCAGCGCCCACGTCGTAAGCTTGTGCGAAAGCTGCCGCGCCTCTTCGTAATAGCGCGACATCTCCAGCAAGTGCCGGGCATGCCGGATGTCCGCGCGATGCTTCGCTTGTGCCGCCGCGGCTTTCCCCATTTTGGTTTTCTCCAGCCGCGTCAGCCGCGCCTGCGCCACTTCCCGCGATTCCAGCCGCGCTGATCCGAACATGACGATCGTGTCGCCGATACCCTCCCTCTTCAGTTGCACCAGGGGATGCAGGTATTCCGCCAGAATGCGCAGCGGCCGTGCCGGCGTGCTTTCCAGAAAACGCGCATCTTCATGTGGCGCTTTGGGGGCGTGTTGCGGCTTCAGCTTGGGGGACATGGGCGTTCTTCTCCAAAATGGGCGAACTGTCATTGTAGGAATCGCTGCAGCCCGCGGCAACGTCTTCCCGCATACCTGCGTCGAAATGAGTACACTGCTGATTCCGCGATACTCCCTAAGGAGGCGGATGGTGCCGGCCCCAAGTCGAACGCTTCTGCCGCTGCTGCTCACCCTGGCGAGCGCTGGCGCGCTCTCCGCCCAGGCTCCCGAAGGCCCGCTGCCTCCGCCTCGTCCCGGCCAAACCGTCCAACAAGCTCCGCCGCTCCCGCAAGTGAAGGTCAAGGTCGCGCTGGTGAATACGGCGGTAACCGTCCGCGATTCCCAAGGCCGTCTCGTGGACGATCTTATCGCGGCCGACTTCCGCGTCACCGACAACGGCGTCGAACAGAAGATCTCTCATTTCGATTTCGGCGGCGACCCCGTCTCGGTCGCCATCCTCATCGAAACCAGCTCCCGCATCGACCCACTCCTTCCGGAACTGCGCAAGACCGGAATCCTGCTCACGCAAAACGTCATGGGCGCGCAGGGCGAAGCGGCCGTCGTCGGCTTCCACGACGGCGTCGACAAGTTGCAGGATTTCACCACCAATGCCGACCTCATCGAAAACACCGTCGCCCATCTGCAATCCGGTGGCTCCAAGTCCCGCCTCTACGACGCCATGTCCGTCGGCGTCGAAATGCTCGGCAGCCAGCCCCAGCCCAGCGTCGAACAGCCCGGCCGGCGCCGTGTCCTCCTGGTCCTCTCGGAAAGCATGGATGATGGCAGCGAGACCAAGCTCGGTCAGGTCCTTCGCCAGGCCCAGCTCGCCAATGTCACCATTTACAGCATCGGCCTTTCCACGCTCCGTTCCGAATTGCACTCCAAGCCGCGCGACTCTGGCCCCACGCCCATCGCTCCTCCCGGCATCAATACCCTGCCGCCGATGCCTGGCACCATCCAGACGCCCGAAACGGAAGCGTTGCGCACCGCGGGCGTGGATCTCCTCGGCTTGGCGGCCTGGGCCGTACAACACGTCAACGACAAAGTGAAGGATCACGCGATGGCGGTGGCTGCCGCGGGCACCGGCGGCCTGCATCTTTCGACCTACAAGGACCACTCGGTGGAGGACGCCATTGACGAAATTGCCGCCGAGCTGCACTCGCAATACGCCCTCAGCTATGCGCCTTCTGCGGGCGGCGATCTCGGCTATCACGAAATCAAAGTCCAGGTCGACCGCAAAGACCTCGCCGTCCGCGCCCGCCCCGGCTACTACGTCGCCCCTCCGGAAAGCTGATCGCTGGAATTCTGTTCGCCTGCGCGCTGGCGTCTCCACAGGTCGTACGCACCGACCCCGAACGAACAAAGCAACGCCAAGGGTAAGCCCCGCGCCCAACCTCGATAATCGGGGCTGTAAATTGCCATATAGGCGAAAAGCACGATCCCCAGCAAAGCAATGCTAAGCAGCGTCCTGTAGGCGCCAGGGCTCATCGCTCGCTTCGATCCCTCCAAACGCTCGCGGACGCGCTCCGAAGCGGGCTTCCCGGTCGTCCTGGTATAAAGGAAATCCCACGTCCATAGCAGCAATGCAGCCAGGGCGATTGCGCCGGCGAACATGGAAACGAGGATTTTGGTTTCGTAACTCACTGGCGCCTGCCGGCGCTCACCGCTCGGCGACCGGCCAGGCCAGTACAAGCCGACCGCGCCCGCCGGTTCTCTCTACTCCCTACACTATACGCTTCCAGAATGTGGCCTCCCGCGAAGCCAGCAGCACATCCTTCCGCGCGTTCCACCGCAAAAAATGCGGTGTGCCCGTGTGCCGCGTATGCTCCTCGCGGCTGGCCCACACCTCGTGCAGCATAAATGCCGCTGGACCTTCCCCAGTTCGGTAGAGATCGTAGACGATGCAGCCTGCTTCCTTCCGCGTCGGCCCGACCAGCGCCCGCAGCTCCGCTTCCAGCAGCAAGTCCTGCCCTTCGCGCGGCCGCAGCTGTACGATCAGCGTCACCGCATTTTTACTGAGCTTGGCCTTGCCCGTCGCCCGCGCGCCGCGTTTGTTCTTCGCGCCCGAGTTGCGCGCCGAAGCCTCTTTGCCCCCGGCCACTCGCTTCGCCATAGTGCGCGGATTCTACTCCAACCCCGCCCAATTCCCAATTTCCGCCGTCGCGCGGTACTGCCCTTATTCGCGGCTTTGTGCTTTGCGGGTATGCGGAGTGCGGCAGCCCTGCCGCCGCTTTCGCTATGGTGTCCTTGCCGCAGTCGAAAACGCGGGAGCCGAGCTCCCGTACTGTATCGGCGTTTTGTCCAGCTATTTCTCTGCTAGTTTGCGTCCCGCGTTGAGGCTGTCGAAATTGAGGATCGTGTTTAACACCAGCGCATACGTGCCGCGGGTTTCGCCGCG
>Ga0335076_10004663_pt1 | contig 13880 bp, 13 predicted proteins | sample Lox_Sample_25_FD_206717 | JGI IMG/M metagenome (GOLD analysis project Ga0335076, IMG submission 206717) | Soil microbial communities from Loxahatchee National Wildlife Refuge, Florida, United States - Lox_Sample_2.5 | ecosystem: Environmental > Terrestrial > Soil > Wetlands | place: USA... | reverse complement strand
CGGCGGCGACGCCCCAGCCCACGGCCCAGCCGCTTTGCACCGTTCCGACCGCCTTGCCGCGATGCTGCGAGCGGATGATCTCGCCGATCATGATCGATCCGACCGCCCACTCGCCACCGAAGCCAAGCCCCTGGAGGCTGCGCGTGATCAGCAGCTGCTCGAAGGAGTTGGTGAAGCCACTGAGAAACGTGAAGAACGCGAACCAGGCGATGGTGATCTGCAGCACGCGGACACGGCCCCACTTGTCGGCCAGAACGCCGGCACCCCAGCCACCGACCGCGGACATCAGCAGTGCGGAGGTCACCAGCAAGCCCGCTTGGCCCGCGCTCATTTTCCATGCCGCCATCAGCGTGCTGATGAGGAACGTGTACATCATGAAATCGAACGCGTCCATCGACCAGCCGGCAAAAGCGGTCCCCAGCGCTCTCTTCTCCTGACGGCTCAGCTCTTCGAACCAGGCGAGCATATTCCCTTCGCGAACGGATGACCCAGCACACCATGGCGTTGCCGACCGCAAGCCGGCGCCGTCCGGCATGATACAAGGTTGTGCAGACATATGACGGCCCGCTCCGCTGCCACCGCCGTTGCCTCAATCGAGCACATGTGAGACCAGCCCGTCGGCGAGCTTGGGCTCGAACCAGGTGGACTTGGGCGGCATGACTTGCCCGTTGTCCGCCACATCCATCAGGTCACCGATGCTCGTCGGATGAAGCGAAAACGCCGCCGCAGCCTTGCCGTTGTCGACGCGCCTCTCCAATTCTTGGAGGCCACGGATCCCTCCCACGAAATCGATCCGCTTGTCGGTGCGCGGATCACGGATATCGAGCATCGGCGCGAGGAGATGGTCTGCGAGCAGGCTCACGTCCAGCCGCGCAACCGGATCCTGGATCGGAATGAGGCCGGCGTGGATGAACAGCCGATACCATCTTCCCGCGAGGTACATGCCAAACTCCCCCGGGCTGTCCGGCGCTAATGCGCCGCTGCTGCCCGGCTCAACATTGAACGCGGAGCCCAATCGCTGCAGGAATGCGTCGGGACTCATCCCATTCAAGTCGGCGACGACGCGGTAGTACGGCAGGATCTGCATCTGGTGGTGTGGGAACAGGACCGCCAGAAAATAGTTGTAGTTCTCGTCTCCGGCATGCTTCGGGTTGCATGCACGCCGGGCCGCTGCCACGCGAGAGGCGGCGGCGCTGCGATGATGACCGTCCGCGATGTAGAGCGCCGGCATGACGTCGAACGCTGCGGTCAATCGAGCGATCCGGCTCGTGTCGCGAATAACCCACAGCGTGTGGCGCACGTCGCCGCCGGCCGTCACGTCTGTATCCGCCGCTCCGCTCGTGACCTGTCGCAGGAGATCGTTGACCTGGGGCGTGGACGGGTACGCCATCATGACTGGGCCAGTCTGCGCGTTCAGCGCTTCGATCTGGCGCACGCGGTCATCTTCCTTGTGCGGCTGCGTGAACTCATGCTTGCGGATGCGATTGGAATCGTACGCGGCGATGGACGCAGCCACTACCAGACCTGTCTGAACGTGATTGCCCATGATCAGACGGTAGACATAGTAGGACGGCTCACGATCTCGGACCAGCACACGTTCGGCGATCATGCGGCGGAGATTCTGTGCGGCCCTGGCATAGACCTCGGGCGCATACGGGTCGGCACCAGGCGCGAGATCGATCTCGGCCTTGGAAATGTGCAGAAAGCTCCAGGCGTTTCCGGCCGCCTGCGCGCGCGCCTCCTCGGTCGAAAGCACGTCATACGGCGGAGCCGCGATGTCGACAGCGCGCTCGGGCACGGGCCGCAGAGCGGCAAAGGGTCGAATCAAGTGCAAGTTGGGTCCTCGCCTGTATGAGTGCGCGATTCTATACTGCCGCGGACAGTCTCAACGCCAGATGAGTCAAGGATGATCGAAAGTCGCTTCTCCAGCCTCGACCCGCACGGGTTTCATCAGGTCGCCTACACCGACTGGGGCAGCCCCGCCAATCCCCATGTGGTCCTGTGCGCGCACGGGCTGACGCGCAACGGTCGCGATTTCGACGACCTCGCGCGCGCGCTCCAATCGCAATGCCGCGTCGTGTGCATGGATGTCATCGGCCGCGGCAGCAGCGACTGGCTGGATCACAAGGAGGACTACACGTTCCGACAGTACCAGATCGACGCCGCTGCGCTCATCGCCCGCGTTACCGATTCCCACGGGCGTTCGGTCCTTCCGCGATGGGTACGATCAGCCGCCGCAGACGTCGACAGCAGGGTTGACTGGGTCGGCACCTCGATGGGTGGATTGATCGGCATGCTGGTCGCGGGGCAACCCCATGCGCCGATTCGCCGGTTGGTGCTGAACGATGTCGGACCATTCATTCCCTGGGGTGCGCTGATTCGTCTGAAGGGCTACCTCGGTAGCCAGACACGCTACGCCTCACTCGATGACGTGGAGCGCGCGCTGCGCGACGCCTGCTCGCAGTGGGGCCCGATCACCGACAAGCAGTGGCATCACCTCGCGGAACACAGCGCTCAGCGACTCGAAGATGGGAGCTGGCAGATGGCGTGCGACCCGGCAGTTGGAGTGGCGACCGCGTGGGGCTGGAACCCGGACGCGAAAGTTGGCAACCGCAATCTGATGGGGCTCGAGTTATGGTCTGTGTGGGAATCGATCCGCTGTCCTACGCTGGTCCTGCGTGGGGCGGACTCGGAAGTTCTCCAACCGGATACCGTCGCCCGAATGCGCAAGAGCGGTCCTCCCACGGAAGTCGTGGAGCTGCCCGGGATTGGCCATGCGCCTTCCTTGATGAGGGAGGATCAGATCGAGATCGTGCGCGAGTTCCTGCTGCGCACTGCTTGATCTCAAGCGCTGATAATCTCAACGCGAAGGGTTGGAATCCAATTCGCGAAGGCCTCGGACGGGACCGGGCCAAACTGGTCGAATGACTGCGAGAGTACGCTCAGGGCCTGCGGCGGCGCAGTTTGTCCTGACGAACAACTGCTGACCCGTTCGCGCCGAACGGTCGAAGGGTGAAAAGCCAGAATGCTCCCAGGAGGATCGATTCGTGTCCATCAAATCGCTGATCCGCACCATCCCGCATTACCCGAAGCCGGGAGTGATGTTTCGCGACATCACCACTCTGCTCAAAGATCCGGTCGGTTTGCAGCTCACGATCGGAGAGCTGGTTCAACACTTCAAAGGCCGACCCGTCGACAAGGTCGCCGGCATCGAATCGCGCGGCTTCATCGTTGGCGGGGCCCTCGCCTATCAGTTACGCGCCGGGTTCGTGCCTCTGCGCAAGCGCGGCAAGCTGCCGGCCGAAACGCTCGGCCAGGACTATGAGCTCGAGTACGGGGCCGACCGTCTGGAGATGCACGTGGATGGGGTGGCCAAAAATGAACGCATTCTGCTGGTGGACGATCTGATCGCCACCGGCGGCACCGCCGAGGCCGCGGTCAAACTGATCGGAGACGCTGGCGCAGAGATCGTGGGTTGTGCTTTCATCATCGAGCTGCCCCAGCTCGGCGGGCGCAAGCGCCTGGAGGCGCTGGGTCACACGGTGTTCTCGCTCGTCGCGTTCGAGGGTCATTGATGAGTGCGCTCGCGTGTCCGGCAGCGCAAGGTGCGTCCGAGGGCCTCTCTCGCCACCGATGTTAGACTGACTCGCCCATTCACCTCGGGGTCCCCTTGTACAGAGCCCTTCTGGCCGGATCGCTGCTGTTCTCGTGCGTTCAGCTCACGCCGGCGGCTTCGTATCCAACGCCCGTCGAGGGCGATTACGTCATCCGCGACTTCGCTTTCGCAAGCGGAGAAGCGATGCCGGAGCTCACGCTGCACTACGCGACGATCGGAACGCCCATACTCGACGAGGTCGGCCGCGTAACGAACGCTGTGTTGATTCTTCACGGCACCGGCGGAAGAGGCGGGGCCTTCTTGACCGAACAGTTCGCGGGCTCGCTGTTCGGCCTTGGACAGCCGCTCGACGGACAGCGTTACTACTTGATCCTCCCCGACGCCATCGGCGCGGGAAAATCCAGCAAACCAAGCGACGGGTTGCGGGCACGCTTCCCTCACTACACGTACGAGGACATGGTCCGGGCCCAGTACCAACTGGTGGTCGACAAGCTCGGTGTCAACCATCTGCGGCTCATCCTCGGCACCTCGATGGGCTGCATGCACGCCTGGATGTGGGCGGAGAACTATCCGGATTTCATGGATGCGCTGCTGCCCATGGCGTGTCTCCCGGCACCTATCGCAGGGCGCAACCGATTGCAGCGCCGGATGATCATGGACGCGATTCGCAACGACCCTGAGTGGCGCAACGGAGACTACAAAAGGCAGCCTCCGGGATTGACGACCGCCCTGCAGATCAACTTCATCGGCACCGCGAGCGCCGAAAAGCTTCAGCGCCGGGCACCGACCGCGGTCGAGGCCGACAGAGTGATGGATGACTGGGTGCGCGAGCGCCTCACGACAACTGACGCCAACGACTATCTGTTTCAGTGGGATGCTTCCAGAACCTACGATCCTGGGCCGGGACTCCAGAAAATCGAAGCCGACGTGGTGGCGATCAATTCCGCCGACGATCCGGTCAATCCGGCCGAGCTTGGTGTGATGGAGCAGCAGATCGCGCGCGTGCGCCGCGGCCGGTACATTCTCATCCCCGCCGGCGAGAAAACGGTCGGGCACCGCACGTTCTATGTCACCGAGCTATGGAAGGCCGCGCTTCCCGAACTGCTCGAACGCTCAAAGCATTGAGTACAACGCGGCCCGCTCACTCCTTCCCGAACCCACCACAGCTGTTGCCTTCCCACGTCACGTGCTCGACCACGCCCTCGTCATTCACTTGCACGACTCGGTCACAGTACGCCTCCCCTTCGGTCGTGTGTTGGCCCATCCCACGAGTCGGGCCTACGTTGCTGTTGGTCGGGACGTCTGGAACAATGACTGAGCCCTGCGTGGTGCGGTAGATCCAGGTGTAGTAGCGGTTACCTTCGAACGTCTGCTGTTTGTCGGGCACACCCCACTGCGCCATCAGCGCCTTCACCGGACTGCCGTTCCACGAGTCCATCTCTTTCCGGATCGTCTCCGACGACGGGGCGCAACCGGTCAACCCCGCAATCAGAGATATTCCCACGGTGGTCCTGTTCTTCATAGTCTCCATCGACTGCTTCATTTTTCCGACTGATCTTGGCAGGGGGCGTCCCTGCCTGCCGCTTGACACGCGAGACCCAGCGCGGCTACAGTCTACACATGCTCCGCTTTCCGCAGGCCTGCAATACCCCTCTCCTGGCCCTTCTGGGCCTGGACCTGCTGCTGCGCGCACCGCGCGCACACTAACCCCCCACATCTTGTAGTTGTTGTTCCTCCGGCCTCGCCGAGGAGAGACGTTCCTCGTGCCACGCCCTGAGCAACGCAACTCCGTCCTCACCCCTTTAGTGAGATCGTAGCTTTGCCTGCAAGTACAGGAGAAGAAGATGTTGACCGACCCGAGCAAGAAGTACCGCGCCTTCGCCCCGATCGCCCTCCCCGATCGGACCTGGCCTTCACGCACGATCACTCAGGTGCCCGTGTGGGCCAGCTCCGACCTGCGCGACGGCAACCAAGCGCTCATCGAACCGATGAACGGCGAGCGCAAACGCCGCATGTTCGACACGCTGGTCCGGGTGGGTTTCAAGGAGATCGAGATCGCATTCCCTTCGGCTTCGCAGACCGACTTCGATTTCGTACGCCATTTGATCGAAACCAATGCCGTACCCGACGACGTCACGATCCAGGTGCTGACCCAGGCCCGCGAGGATCTGATCCTGCGCAGCTTCGACAGCCTGCGCGGTGCCAAGCGCGCCATCATGCACGTCTACAATGCGACATCGCCTGTGTTCAGGCGCGTGGTGTTCTCGCAGGACCGCGCCGGCGTTATGGACATCGCGGTGCGCGCCGCCCGGCTGATCAAGCAGATCGCCGACGATCGGCCCGAGACGCATTGGCGTTTCGAGTACAGCCCGGAGACGTTCACCGGTACCGAGCTGGAGTTCTCTCGCGACGTATGCGATGCGGTGCTCGAGATCTGGAAACCTACGCAGCAGTGGAAAGCGATCATCAACCTGCCCGCCACTGTGGAGCTGGCCACGCCGAACATCTACGCCGATCAGATCGAGTGGATGCATCGCAACCTGACCCATCGCGACAGCGTAGTCCTTTCGCTCCACCCGCACAACGATCGCGGTACTGGCGTCGCAGCCGCGGAGTTGGGCCTCATGGCTGGCGGCGATCGCGTCGAAGGTTGTCTGTTCGGCAACGGTGAACGCACCGGAAACGTGGATCTGGTCACGCTGGCGCTCAATCTCTACACACAGGGCATTCACCCGGGGCTGGACTTCTCCGACATCAACGATGCCGCGCGTGCAGTGGAGTATTGCAATCAGCTCCCGATTCATCCGCGCCATCCCTACGTCGGCGACCTCGTCTTCACCGCGTTCTCGGGCTCGCACCAGGATGCAATCAAAAAAGGCTTTGCCGCCCAGCAGGAGGACGCGTTATGGGAAGTTCCCTATCTGCCCATCGATCCCGTCGACGTGGGACGTACATACGAATCCGTGATCAGAGTAAACAGTCAGTCGGGCAAGGGTGGCGTTGCGTTCCTGCTCGAGCGGGACTACGGCATCGCTCTCCCGCGCCGGCTACAGATCGAGTTCAGCCAAGCGGTGCAAAAAGTGACCGATGCCAGCGGAACGGAGATGACGTCCGAAGAAATCTGGGCTCTCTTCCGGCAAGAATATCTGCAAGTGCGCACGCCGTTCGAATACATCTCTCATCACCTGTCGGAGGATCCGAGCCGCCCGAACGTACAGAGCATCCAGGTGCGCCTGCGCGTAAATGGAGAGGAGCGCCAGCTGGAGGGCAGCGGCAACGGCCCGCTCGACGCCTTCGTGCACGCGCTCGGCGTACCCTTCAACATTCAAGGCTACGAGGAACGCGCCATTGGACAAGGCAGTGACGCGCGTGCGGTAGCGTTCGTCGAGGTAGGTGGTGGCGGCATGCAGGGCTCATGCTTCGGTGTGGCACTGCACGTCAACATCGTGACGGCATCGCTGATGGCGGTCCTGTCGTCGGTTAATCGGGCGATGGGGCGGAAGGGCGTCGACGTAAGGATGCCGGAGTCGGGGGAAGAGCGCAGAGTAGCGTGAGCACAAACCGAGGCGAGCATGATTTCCGAGGCCTGCGCAGGAAATCGGCAGAGTTTCATTGCGGCTTCAGCTCGAATCCATACAAGGCGAGCTCTTCGATCATATGCGGCCATTGTTCGAAGGAGAGGTTGCCGGCACGAACTGGCATCACCGAGGTGTCCTTCCTCTTGTTCCTGGTCAGGAGGCGCATCTCCGCTCTGTACGAAAGAGTATCGTTGAACCTGTTCTCGACCTTGAGAATGATGCCCACGTCTTCGTTGAATGAGGCCATGTTCAAGACGACCTGAGCGCCCTTGCTCGCGCTCGGCGATAGCCGAAGGAGTTTGAGCGATCCCCCATCGCGCTGGAACGTGACATAGATCGTTTCGCCCGGATGGATCAGAACCGTATTCGGCTTCTCTGCATCGGCATCGGCGAACGCGGGAAGTGCGATGACCAGGACGACGGCAGAGAGGATCAGAATTCGCAAGGTTTGCTTTACCGGGCTGGACACAGCAGAGACAGCGCGCGCGCTGCATTCGAGCGCACTGTTTCGCCGCGATTTCACCGTCACCATACGGTACGCTCGATTTGCTGGCGCTCGATGATGCTTCAACCAAATGCACCTACCAATTGCAATTGCCACCCCATTTCGTTGCGAACATCCTTCCGGAGTCGGCGGCGTTTTGCCACCAACCAGACCCTGAGCTCTTCGCGAACTTTCCTGTGCCCCCAGTAACCTTCCAGCTCCCCTTGTCGGCGCCTGCCGCCATCGCCCATTCGAGACTGTATGTATCGCCGTCCTTATCCTTTCGAAGGCAATAGCCGGAGCCACGAGCCTTGCCGTCGGAGGTCGTAAGGAAGGCGCCGTTGCATTCGCCTGCCGCCAGCTGGTCCTTTGCGTTTGCACCCGCCCAACATTCAAGGGCAAGGCCGACAACGACTACACCCAGAAACCTTGCGATGGAGCTCTTCACAGTTCCTCCCAAATTGCGCAGTTCGTTCCAGTGGGGAGACTCCCGGGCGACGACCTGACGGTGTGACCCGGCTCGCAGAGTTGGTACAGGACGTACCGTAAGGACGGGCCCTGCGGCCCGATGGCGAAACAGGAAGGCCAGCTCAGACAGCTGGTTTCTTAAGTTACTTTCCGTATCGGAACGGCGCAACCTATAAATCTTACTCTGCTAGGACTTACAGATCGATTACCGCGAGTGCGTTCCGGCCGCGTCACGACCGCATGAGATTCCGAGCTTCAGCCCGACAGCGATAGATCGAGAGAACGAGCATGACCCGGCGTAGTGTCGAGCGAGAGGCAATAAGCCAGAATTTGCCTAGATGGCCGGCTTGAGCCCTATCGACTGCGTCAGGGCCGCGCCTAGCCCGGGCGCATGGCTTTCTTGCGAGGGGAAGTTTGGCGCCGGGCACGCACTTTCGGGTCGGAACCCGACGCGGGTTGCTTGAGGGTGCGCGTACCGGGAATGTGTGTCCTACCCCACTGCACCAGTGCCAGCAAAATATCTCCGAAGGCGGTTCCTTTCTCGCTGAGGGTATAGGCGTATCGGACCGGACGCTCCTGGTATGCGGAGCTGACGATGACGCCGGCCTCCTCGAGGCGCTTCAGGCGGTCAGCAAGAATATTGGTTGGAATCCTCTCTGGCGAATCGAGCAGTTCCCCATATGTCTTCTTGCCATGAAGCATGTCCCGGATGACGAGCAAGGACCACTTGTCGCCAACCAGATCAAGCGTGTTCGCGATAGCACACGAGGACCGTCGAAACCCGGGCGACTTATTCATGTTCGTTTTCATCTGTCCTTGACACCAGTTTCGCGAGTCACTTGCATAATGCAAGACATTATGCTACGTTAGATCGCAACTTGCAAAGTGCAAGTAACTATCGCGATAAGGAGGTACCATGTCTAACTCCGTACTGTCTCACTCCAGCCAGCCGGCCGCTTCGGGCATTACATCGGTCGTCGGCGTCGTGCTCGCGGCCTGGTTCGTACTTGTCGTTCTGCTCGGCGTCGGCATGGCGTTTGTCACCCCGCCTGGGATGTTGCCGCTGCCGATTGCGCTCGGAGTCACGACCCCTGTCCTCCTGTTCCTAGGCGCGTACCGGCTGTCGCGTCAGTTCCGGGAATTTGTCCTGACCGCTGATCTGCGCCTCATCGCGGGGATACAAGCGTGGCGCGCCGCCGGGTTCGGCTTTCTCGCTCTATACGCATATGGGGTTTTACCTGGTGTCTTCGCTTTGCCAGCAGGACTCGGCGATATCGCGATCGGGGTCACCGCGCCCTGGATCGTACTCGCGTTGATACGTCGGCCCGGCTTTGCGGCGAGCAAGACTTTCGCGGCGTGGAATCTGCTCGGGGTACTAGACCTCGTTGTGGCGGTTACCACCGGGGCGCTCGCCTCGGGTTTGGCAACCGACGTCGGAGCGGTCACGACGCGCCCGATGGCACAACTGCCGCTCGTGCTCATCCCAGCCTACCTGGTGCCTGTCTTCGTCATGCTGCACCTGACGTCGCTGTTTCAGAGACGACGTCTTGCCGTCTGAGCGGATAGCAGCGGACGGAATCGACCCTTCGACTCCTCCGCGTTTGAATCCTGCGGTTGCTCCACGGAGCGACGGACGACTGAGTGATGCACGCGCCTTTCTCTGCTTAGTTCAACGCCCATGAACCATTTGCATCGAGGGCGGCGGTTTGGCGCTCGCGCGACTATCGCTCCCCCCGCGACGATCGCGGCCGCGTCAGCGACTCGGGCTTCATGATCTCGTCGAGCTGCTCGCGCGTAAGCAAGCCTTTCCTGAGTACGAGGCCATAGATGCTCGCGCCAGTGGCCTGCGCCTCCTGCGCGATCATCGAAGCGTTCTCGTACCCGATGTAAGGGTTGAGCGCGGTGACCAGCCCGATCGACTCTTCCACCATGCGTTTGAGCCGATCGCGATTGGCGGTAATCCCGCGTACGCAGCGGTCGGCGAGCGTCAGACATGCTTGTCGCAGATGGGTCATGCTTTTGAACAGGCTGTGAGCGATGATCGGCTCGAACGCGTTCAGCTGGAGCTGTCCGCCCTCCGCGGCGAAGGCGACGGTGATGTCGTTGCCTATCACTTCGAAGGCAACCTGATTGACCACTTCTGGTATGACCGGGTTGACCTTGCCCGGCATGATGCTGGAGCCGGCCTGCACCGGCGGCAGGTTGATCTCGACGAAACCCGCGCGCGGGCCGCTGGAAAGCAACCGCAAGTCGTTGCAGGTCTTCGACAGCTTGACTGCAACGCGCTTCAGCACGCCGGAAAGCTGGACAAACGCGCCCGCGTCCTGCGTGGCTTCCACCAGATTGGGTGACCCCACGACCGGTATCTCGGAGATATCCGCGAGATAGCGAACCGCCATCGCCGCGTACTCGGGCTCGGTGTTGATTCCCGTACCGATTGCGGTAGCGCCGAGATTGACTTCCTGGATCAGCACTGCTGCTTCGCGTAGACGGTGCTCGTCCTCGTCGAGCATGACCGCGTAAGTGCTGAACTCCTGCCCCAGCGTCATCGGCACGGCCTCCTGCAGCTGCGTGCGTCCCATCTTGATCACGTCTGCGAACTCTTCGGCCTTGCGCTCAAATTCCTTGCGTAGGGTCTCCATGGCCGATACCAGACGATCCAGGTAGAAGCGCAGGGCAACGTGGATCGCAGTGGGGTACACATCGTTCGTGCTCTGGCTGAGATTGACATGGTCCATCGGGTGCAGGTGCTCGTACTCGCCTTTGCTGTGTCTGAGCAGCTCGAGCCCGCGGTTTGCGATGACCTCGTTGGCGTTCATGTTCGTGGATGTTCCAGCCCCGCCCTGGATGACGTCGACGACGAACTGATCGTGCAGCTCGCCGGCGCGGATCTCTCGGCACGCCTGGATGATAGCGCCCGCCCGTGCCTCGTCGAGCAGGCCAAGTTCCAGGTTGGCGTGCGCCACTGCCTGCTTGACGCACGCCAGCGCATTGATGAACTCGGGGTAGACGCTGATAGGCGTTCCCGAGATCGGGAAATTCTCCAAAGCGCGCAGGGTATGGATGCCGTAATACGCGTCGTCTGGAACTTGCCGTTCGCCGAGCAGATCATGCTCGACCCGATAAGCGTGCGTAGTCATCGCGAGTTAGCTTGGCACTGTGGTGGGCTGCGCCTGAATCGGCCGGCCCCAAGGCCGATCAGGCCTGACTGCCCTTGAACTCGAGGGCCCCGGTCATGATCGCGACCGCGTCCGACATCTTGATCTCGCGCGCTCGAACCAGAGCCGCCCGGCGCCCAAGGCGCTGGATATGAATCCGGTCGGACACTTCGAACACGTGGGGCATATTGTGGCTGATCAGGATAACCGGCAAGCCCTTTTCGCGCACGCGCCGGATCAGATCCAGCACCATGTTCGATTCCTTCACGCCGAGAGCGGCCGTGGGCTCGTCCATGATCACCACGTGGCGCGCGAATGCTGCGCTACGGGCCACCGCCACTCCTTGCCGCTGACCTCCCGAGAGCGTTTCTACGGCCTGCTTCATGGACCTGATCCCGATCTGGAGGTCCTTCATGTGCGCAATGGCATCGGCCTGCATCTTCTTCTTGTCCAGCAATCGCAGCAGCCTGCCGAGAAATCCCCCGCGCGTCACCTCTCTTCCGAGAAACAGATTCTCCGCGATCGTCATCGCGGGAGCGACCGCGAGATCCTGGTAAACGGTTTCGATGCCGTGCCTGCGAGCATCCACCGGGTTATGGAAGTGAACCGGCTTGCCGTCGACGAACATCTGGCCGGTGTCCGGAACGATCGCACCAGACAGCGCTTTGATCAGCGTCGACTTGCCTGCACCATTGTCGCCGATCACGGCGAGAATCTCGCCCGGCATCACTTCGAAGTCCGCTTCGTCAAGCGCCGTGACTTGACCATAGCGTTTGACCAGCTTGCGCGCTTCGATGACCGGTGTGGGAGAGGTAGTTGACATAGCTTCACCCCTTGCGGCGGGACATCTGATCGGTGGCGACGGCAAGGATGACTAGAATGCCGGTGATCAGGATCTGATAGACCGATGGCACACCCATCAGCGTCAGGCCGTTGCGTATGACGCCGATGATCAGCGCTCCGATAAGTGTCCCGAGAATCATTCCGCGTCCGCCGAATAGACTGGTGCCGCCCAGCACAACGGCGGTGATACTCTCCAGGTTGTCGGTCTGCCCGGCTTGCGGGTCGCCAACGTTGGTGCGCGCGACGAGCAAGAGTGCTGCGATCCCATAGATCAAGCCTGCGATGGTATAAACGCTGACGAGCATACGACGCGCAGGAATGCCCATCAAGCGCGCAGCTTCCGGATTGTTGCCGAGCGCATATACGTGTCGGCCCGGTGCGGTCTCACGCAGCACGAACCACGCGACCAGATACAGAAGGAGCATCAGGACCGTGCCGTATGTGACCGATGTCTCTCCGATTCTGAAGGTATTTCCCAGGAACAGCATGGCATCGGGCAAGCCGGAGACCGTCTGCGACTTCGAGTAAATCTGCGTGATCGCGAACGCGATGTTCAGCGTTCCCAGAGTCACGATGAAAGGCGGCAGCCGGACATAGGTTACGAGCGCCCCGTTCAGGAGGCCGAATGCGACACAAACGAGCAGTCCGCAGAAGATCGCGAGGAAAGCATTCATTCCGAGATCGACCGCGAATTTGGTCATGACGATCGAGCCCAGCGCCATGATCATTCCGCACGACAGGTCGATCCCCGCAGTCAGGATGATCAGCGTCTGGCCGATGGCCACGACGCCCACGACCATCACCTGTTGCAGGATGAGAGAGAAGTTCTGGCCGGTCAGAAAGCGATCGGACTGGAACGCGAAGAATCCGCATGCGATCGCCAGCGCGATGAACGGTCCGAACGTCGCGACTGGCGGCATGTGCGCGAACAGACCCCGGCCGGCCGGGCCTGCGGTTGTAGCTGTCTGCGTACTCAAGATTCCCTCCCTTAGGGAAGCTCCGACCGATTCTCATGTGCGCGGCCGCGGCGATTCGGAACACGCTGGAACGCGGAGCAGGGGCCCATCCGTGGGGATGCGGCAGCGGAGCCGGCCAAGGTGCGTTGCCGTCGGGACTCGGGCATCATCGGATCCTCGGAGAGTCCCTCTTCGACCCGCCGACGCATATTCCGGGGATCTGACTGTTCCTTCTCCCTCCTCCGCCTGGCGGAGGAGGGAGAGAGCTCGAAACGACTAGCCCCAGCAGGCGCTCAAGCCAAACTTGGTGTCTTTGCTCTCGACACCCTTCATGGGCTTGTCGGTGATGAGGGTGACGCCCGTGTCGGTGTAGCCGCTGACCTTCTTCCCGGTCTTGGCGTACGCGACGCCCGCGTCGACGCCTAGCTGCGCCATCTTCAGCGGGTATTGCTGCGAAGTGGCCGCGATCACGCCGCCCCGAATGTTCCTGACGCCTTCGCATCCACCATCGACGGACACGATCAGAACGCCTTTTTCCTTGCCTGCAGCCTTCAGCGCTTGATAGGCACCGGCCGCGGCGGGCTCGTTGATGGTGTAGACGACGTTGATGTTGGGCGCCTTCTGCAGGCAATTCTCCATCGCAGTCTGACCTTTGGCGCGATCGCCCTGCGTATCCTGGCTGCAAACGATGCTCGCGTCGCCTTCCTTGATGCCGAAGCCCTTCAGGAACCCATCGTGGCGCAGTTGCCCGACCGTTATGCCCGGCGCGAGGTCCAT
>Ga0335076_10004662_pt1 | contig 13880 bp, 15 predicted proteins | sample Lox_Sample_25_FD_206717 | JGI IMG/M metagenome (GOLD analysis project Ga0335076, IMG submission 206717) | Soil microbial communities from Loxahatchee National Wildlife Refuge, Florida, United States - Lox_Sample_2.5 | ecosystem: Environmental > Terrestrial > Soil > Wetlands | place: USA... | reverse complement strand
TGCTTAAAGTCTACGACGCGTGCAACCAAACATCAGCGATTCGTTTCGTAGACGAGGTCATCCGGCGCCTGCCCTTTCGCGTGCTGGTCATCCAGACTGACAATGGCGCCGAGTTCTAGTCGCGCTTCCACTGGCATCTCGAAGCACGCGACATTCGCCATGTCTATATCCGACCTAAGACACCGCACTTAAACGGCAAAGTCGAACGGTCCCACCGCGTCGATGAACAGGAGTCCTATCAGCTTCTGGATAGAGACGGCAGTTGCCGACGATATCCACTTGTTCAATGACAAGCTTCGCCAGTGGGAGGACTACTACAACTACAATCGACCGCACGCAGCCCTCGATGGGCAGACCCCATACGAGCGGCTCTTGGCAAAAACCGCTGCCAGTGTGTCACCTGCGTCTTGAGACCTTACACTTTGATTCTGTGGCTCCCGGACCAGGGCTCGAACCTGGGACCCGCAGTGCAACGCAGGGGGATGCAAGACAGCGCAGCTAGATTTTCGTATACACCTGCAGGCAAGAGAAGAGGCGCGCCGCCCAAGAACCGCTTAAGATCATGGTGCCGGGCCGCGTATCGAGGGCGGCCCCGCTGTGGTCAAGGAGCGGGTGCGACGCGATCGCGCTCGCGCCGATCGAGAGCTTCCGTCGCGACTCCGATCTCTTGAAGGGGTGGGCAGCCCTGAGGCGCAAGAACAGCTCAATACCGCGTTCAAGCACGGCTTCCAGTCCCGGGAGGCGGAAATGTCACTGGGCCGTCTGATGAGCGAACTGGCCGACCGCTGATCGGCGGAAGAAAGGACGATGCATGGTTGGGTCCAAGCTGAAATGGCAACTCCTCACCAAGAAGCGCGGCAGCTCTACCCAAGGAGTCCCTGCGGGCAAGGAGCATCTTGCGTGGGTAACCAACACGGTGACGCTCGTTCATGGCGAGCGTGATGCGGTACTCGTCGACACGTTTCTGTCCGCTCAGCAGTCGATCGAACTGGTGGATTGGCTCGTCGAGCGAGGCAAGAATCTCGTGACCATTTACGTGACCCATGCCCATGGTGATCACTACTTCGGTCTGAAGATCCTGCTCGATAGATTCCCGCATGCTAAAGCGGTCGCGACGGCTCCGGTGGTTGCGGCTATTCAAAACCAGATCAAGCCCGACTTTGTACGGTCCTTCTGGGAACCGCGCTTTCCCGGACAACTTCCGTCGCAGTTCGCAGCGCCCGCGGTTCTCGATGGAGATACCTTGTACCTCGAGGGAGAAGCGCTGAAAGTCGTCGAGTTGGGCCATACCGACACTTCGCACTCGACGGCGCTGCATGCGCCTTCGATCGGCCTGGCGATATCAGGCGATTTTGTCTACAACGCCACGCACCTCTACCTCGCAGAGTGCGACGAAAAGGCCAGAAACGAGTGGCTTCAAGCGCTGGACAGGATCGAGGCCCTCGATCCGGAAGCAATCGTGGCCGGACACGGTGTGCTCGATCCCGACAGCTCGCCGCGCCACATCGAGGAAACTCGACGCTATCTCCGCGACTTCACCGCCTGCGTCGCCACCACATCGGCTCCGCTGGAGCTCTACGAGCGGATGCTTTCATTGCATCCTAACCGCGTCAACCCAGGGTCGCTCTGGGCGGCTGCAAAAGCTACGAAACCGTCCAGCGCCAACGCTGAGTCAACCCGTCACTCCTGATCATGGCACTTACCTGTCTGCGATCCTCCGCCCTAGAAGAATTAGGTCGCGCCGGACGCGTCCCCCTAGCGCGGCTGGATAGAAGACAAACCAGGCGAACGAAGCCGCCCCGGATACGCGTCCCGCCGTTTCTTTCCAGCGCGCGCGCCGAGTCGCCAGTTCGTCTTTTGAACGTAACCCAAGGTCAGCGCCATGACGACGAAGCGTAAATACGAAAACCCGATCCTCGTGACCGGAGCAGCCGGCGCTGCGGGTGGCATCGGCCGCAGCCTCACCGAATTCCTGCTCGCGAAGGGGCACAAGGTGCGCGCCTTGGTTCGGCGTGAGGACGAGCGCGCCGAAGCGCTGCGTCGGCTCGGCGCAGAGGTTGTACAGGGCGACCTGACGGACCTCATCTCGATGCACCGCGCCATAAAAGGTTGCCGACGCATTTATTTCGGAATGTCGGTCTCGCCGGCCTGTCTGGAAGCCACGGTCAACTCGGCCGCGGTGGCGCGCCACTACGGCGTCGAGGCTTTCGTGAACATGTCGCAGATGACGGTCTCGCAGATGAGCATCAGCGAGACCACCGACAGCCCGCAGCACAAGCTGCACTGGCTGGCGGAGCAGACTTCGATAGCGAAAAGAGCGGACTCATGACTAACGTAACAGCTGGAGTCGCCGCGCCTAAGTGGGACGTGTTCGTGGCGCCCGGCATACCGATTGTCACCAGCGACCTGCCTCCCGATACGAGTCAGCGGCTATGGTCGCCAATTTCATCGACCCTCATCTACGGCAAGCGAGACGCTGTTCTCGTCGATGCCTTACTCACGGTCCAGCAAGCAAACGCGTTGGTCGAGTGGGTCGCAGCAAGCGGCAAAAATCTGACGACGATCTACGCAACGCACGGGCATGGGGACCATTTCTTCGGCGCCGGCATCGTTCTCGCGCGATTCCCCGGCGCGCGATTCGTCGCGACGCCGGCAGTGATTCAAAAGATGCGGCAACGCATGTCGCCGGACGCCGTTAATTCTTACAGAGCGCTGTTCCCGGCTCAGATCCCGGAGCGACTGGTGATCGCTGAGCCGCTCGAAAGTGGCGTCATCGCGCTCGAGGGAGTGGAGCTTGTCGTCGTATCGCTGGGTCATACCGACACGAACGACACGACCTGCCTGCATGTTCCGTCGATCGGACTGGTCATCGCCGGGGATGCCGCCTACAACGACGTTCACCTTTACCTCGCCGAGTCCACACGCGAGTCTAGACGCGACTGGATTGCGGCTCTCGATACCATCGAATCACTTCGGCCACGGGCAGTCGTCGCCGGACACAAGCGGGTTGACCACGACGACGATCCTCGGATTATCGAGGAGACACGCCAGTACATTCGAGACTTCGATCGGCTCGTGGAAACGACCCAGACGGCGGCCGAACTGTACGGGCAAATGCTGAGTGTGCACGCCCACCGCGTGAATCCCGGGATGTTGTGGGCGTCCGCACGCGCCATCAAGGGCTAGCAATGCAAGAGAGCAAGACAGAGCTCCGCTGAGATGGCGCGTTTTGGTGACCCAAGCGGCAAGGTCCTGGCCGCGACCTCTCCCCATGCAGGCTTTCCTCATTGAGAAGGACAGGAAGCGCTTTCCGGAGACGGGCGGCTGGGGATACTATTCCTCGAGGAGAAAGATGATGTCCACCTATCGAAAGACGCCTGAGGCTGTAGCGCGCCTTTCCCCTGAGCAGTATCGCGTGACGCAGGAGAGCGGTACTGAAGCGCCCGGAAGCGGTGAGCTTCTCGACAACCACGAGCCGGGAATATATGTGGACATCGTGTCCGGCGAGCCGTTGTTTGCGTCGTCGGCCAAGTTCGAATCGGGCTGTGGCTGGCCCAGCTTCACCCGGCCGATTTCGAATAAGGCCGTCAACGAGCTGAAGGATACTTCCCACGGAATGATCCGTACCGAAGTACGTTCGGCCGCCGCCGACAGCCATCTGGGCCATGTCTTCGAGGATGGCCCGAGCGACCAGGGCGGACTGCGCTATTGCATCAACTCGGCCTCGCTGCGCTTCGTGCATCGCGACAACATGGCTGCGGAAGGCTACGGCGCTTACCTTGACCAGGTGGAGGAAGTCTAATGAAGCAGGAACGTTCGATACTTGCCGGCGGCTGCTTCTGGGGCATGCAGGACCTCATTCGTAAGCGCGATGGCGTCATCTCCACTCGCGTTGGTTATTCAGGCGGTGATGTTCCGAATGCGACGTATCGCCACCACGGAACCCACGCCGAAGCGATCGAGATCGTCTTCGATCCGGAACGCCTCAGCTTTCGTGAGCTGCTGGAGTTCTTTTTCCAGATCCACGATCCTACGACGCGCAATCGTCAGGGCAACGACGTTGGCACGAGCTACCGTTCGGCCATCTTCACGACCAGCGATGAGCAAAGACGCGTCGCCGAGGACACGATCGCCGATGTCAACGCGTCTGGCCTGTGGCCCGGACGAGTGGTGACCGAGGTGGCCCCGGCGGGACCCTTCTGGGAAGCGGAGCCGGAGCATCAGGATTACCTGGAGCGCATCCCAAACGGATACACATGCCATTTCGTCCGGCCGGCGTGGAAGCTGCCGGTACGAGACAAGGCACGCGCGGGCGCCAGGACGACCGTGTGAGGCTGGAGAAGCCGCACGTTCCGTCGACATCGACGCGCTCATCGTCGGTATCCACATTTTGCGGAGCAAGACCGGAATTGCGGAGCAAAACGGAACCGCGAAGTCCGTCGAAACCCGCATGGATATTGGCTCCCCGACGAGCTCAAATCTGGGCACCGCTGGCGGGTCAGAGCAGCGCTGCCCTAGTGTTCATCAGTTGAGACTTCGATGGAATGTCCCATCATTTTCTATCGCAAGTAGTCCAAGGGTTTGCTCAGAATAGGAGGCTCACGCAACTTCTAGATCTGCTCAGGCCAGAGCCTTGAGCGTCGAGACCGTTGGTGAGCCCGTTGTCCACAATCGGTAACGCGGCCCAAAGAGGGCGCCTAGTGCGGCATCTCTGTGCTCCGCACATAATCGCGCCGCCGCAGTTTCCGCCCTGCTGTTAGCGACCGATCACGCGCTCGCGGTCGCCGTTGCAAGCGAATACTCGTGGTGCAAGCCTCCCAGAATCGATTTCGCGACTACGAGCGCACCCGCCGCCAATCGATGCCAAGATTCGGACTTCGGGACTGCCACAGCGTCCCGCGGCGGATCCGGGACGCCAGGTCCCAACATGCTATGCGGCCTGCCACGGTTGTAATGTTCTACCCACGATTTCAGAATTGAGCGCAGGTGTGCCTCCGACAGCGGAATCATCCAGTCGAGGCATTCTCGTCGTATTGTCCCGATCACGCGTTCGCAGATTGAATTCGCTTTCGGACTCGCCACCGGCGATCGCAACACTTTCATGCCCAAGGCGCTGATGGAGTCATCAAGGCGCTTGGCGAAGATCTTGTCTCGGTCATGGATAAGATACTGATGCCTACCCTCTTCCCCGACGACAGCCCGCAACTGCTGCAACGTCCAGTCCGCGCTCGGGTTCGCTGTCACGTTAACGTGGGCTAGTCGACGCGTGCCGTGCTCGATCACGACAACCACGTACAGCATCCGAAACGTCGCAGTGACTGCAACGAAGAAGTCACAGGCGAGAATCACCTTGGCATGGTTCTTCAGGAAGGTGGACCAGCGCTGATCGCCCCGGGGCTGCCCTGGCGGCCGCTTCGGCATGTACTTTCCGACCGTTCGCGGCGAGACGCGGATCCCGAGCTTGACCAACAGCTCATTGGCAATCCTCTCCTCGCCCCACAACGGGTTCTCCGCTGCCATCCTGCGAATCAAGCTCACCAGCTCTGGCGGAATCGGCGGCCGGCCCGCCCGGCACTTCCAGCGCCAAAAGATCCGCCAGCCCAGTCGGTGCCACCGAACGATGGTCGACGGTCGTACGATGACGACCGCATCGTGCCAATCGAACAATCTGGTGAACAGTGCGAGGCTGACGCGCGTCACATGATTCACACGTCGCGGTTTGATTCCACGTTCGACATAACTGGCGAGCTGTTTGCGAAGAACCAGGTTCTCGACACGAATCGCGCTGGACGGGCGCAAGAAGGAGACGACCAGCCTCAGGACGTCCCGGGCTACTCTGACGATCGCTGGCGCCAGCTGCAGCATGCGTTCATCATGCCAGAGGCAGCCCGCGGCTGCACGCGCTTGATGCTGACGCCGACGCGGCGCGAATTATTGCGGACCACAGTCGGTCCGACGCATGATGACGTTGATCTACGCGACCTGTCAGCGGCCCGAGGACTGTTTGCTGCTCGGGCCGGCCAACATAAAGCGCATCGAGAAGCAAGGCCGCGAAATTCGCGTCCTACGTGTACGTCAAGCGAAGACCGGAAAGAGCCTCGACATCGAGGTGACCGGTGAGCTCGAGAAGCTCGTGAACGAGTGTCTTGCCGCCCCCGTCGTGCGGCAGACATTCGTTCACCGTGAAGACGGCAAACGCTATAGCTACGCCGGCCTTTCCGGGATGTTCCGCCGCTACGTGAAGAACTGCGAGCTCAAGGACTTCGGCCTCTACGACCTGAAGGGCAAGGCCGCGACCGACATGTTCCGCGCCGGCGTCCCGCTCGAGCAGATCCAGCACCTGCTGGGCCACGCCAGCATCAAGACCACCGAGATCTACATCAAGGCGCGGCTGCCGGACCTGGTCGCGCCCACGTCGCGCCCCATGGTCAAGGCGCAGGGCGGGGACGCGAAGTGACCGCCGGCGCGGCCCAAAATATTACCGAAAGGGCCGAAAAATATTACCGAAGCGAAAGGCCGACCCGCGGAAACCCGCGTGGATATTGGCTCCCCGACCAGGGCTCGAACCTGGGACCTGCGGATTAACAGGCCGTCGAGCAATACGTCACATTAATGGCGGCAATCAAGTACTTGCGATTTCTCTGGTGGGTCACTTTTCGGACACTTAACGGGACTTATTGCCCATTGACGTATAGCTAGCGCGCCTCAATAGACCCAACGCTGCACTGGCGCCAAGACGGTGCGAATGACTGGTCGCCGGGGAGTTGACAGTTGAGCCGGATGCTCGAACGTGGCACGACGACCGCTTGCTGCCTTTGAGCTTCGCGCTGCCAACGGCAGCAATGCCGCGGGAGCGGCCGTTAGGCCAGTGCCGGTCAACAGGTGCTAACGGCCATTACTTGACCTCCATACGCTCTGAAGCCGACGCTGGCTATGACCGTAGTCGAGGCGGACCCGACATAGTCTGCCGCCGCGCGTGCTTTAGCGGAATCTCCAAATGAGGCATTCGACAGGAGTTGGTGCCGACGGCCGCGGAACGCGGCTCCAGCGTCAGCTTCTCAGGTTGACGAACAGGCGCAATCACCCAAAGCGGACATTCTCGTCAACGACGCAAACCCTTCGCTCTATCGCGCCGCTGCAACCGGTTGAAGCGGCGGCAGCTTCCACTTACCGGCACGCGCTGCCTCGCTCGGACCATACACGCGAACGACCAAGCTGTAGGGTCCGGGCGGGGATGGCAGCCAATTGCTCTCCTTGCTCTTGCCGGGAGACACGTTGCCGATGAAGATCGTCAGCGACCCATCCTTGCCGTACTGCAGGCCCTGCGTGCGGTCACCAATGGAATAGCGGTCTAGCGGGTTGGCGAACAGGAAGCGGGCGGGCAGCGTGTACATCGTCGCCGACCAGAAGAACCTGGCAGGCGGCAGGTTGGCTTTGGTGAAATGAATGGCCGACAGCTTGGTGCCATCACCCAGATAGCCGCCGTACCACGCCTCTTCGATCGAATTGCCGTACAGCCCCTTCATCGCGCCCACGTCGCGCTTCAGGTAACTAGACTTCATCTGTGCGCGAGTGCCGAATAGCCCGTTCGTGTCGAATGTCTTCGCCGCCAGCGCGTCGATCTCGGCCTGTCCATCCTTGACGCCGGCATCGATGGCCGCGAGCGTAGCGGAATCGACTTTGGACGCGTCCCACGGCTGGGCCGGCCCGATGCCGATCTTGGCAAAGCGTTTGCGGATCGCGACCTCCGAAGGATCCGGGGGCATTGCGAACTGCAACAGGAAGTTGAGGTAGGTGATGAAGTCGTGCGAATGCGCCTTGGCCTTGTCGTAGGGTGGGAAGTCAATGGGCGGCGGCGCCGGCGGTGCGGGCTTCTTCACGTACGCACTCAGCGGTTGCAACACGTATTGCGCCTGCAACGCCTTCAGCGCCGCCACGTCCGACGGCCCATGCAACGAGGTACGCGTCAGCGTGCCCACGATATCGGTCTCGGCCTTGAACACACGCTTGATCCCTGGCGGCTTGACGCCGTGCCATCCGGGACCCGCGATCAGGTAGCTGCCTGCCTCGAACCCGGTTGAACGCACGCCGATATAGGCGAAGTTCTGCGTGAACAGGTCGATCCACTGCATTACGTAGTAACGGTCCTTGGGCACGGCCGGCACGCTGACCACGATGGGCTCCGCACGCAGGTCCAGCCACGCCCACGAATACGGCGTGTCGTTGTTGGGCGTGACGATGTCCGTGTTTGCCGGCGTGAACGGTTCAGAGTAATGCCTAAATACGTTGAAGCCGCCCACGTACGCCGACGATGATTTGTCCACGGCCTGCGAGTACCACGTCTGGTAGCTCTCCATCATCGCGAACGCGTAAATGTAGGCGTCCTTTGCGATTGCGCGCACTTCTGCTGTCGGGACCGATTGCGCGGACGATGCGGTCGCAGCCATGCCGACTGTTAGTGCGACGGCGGACGCCGCCGCCAGCGATCTGAAGTTCATTTGGATTCTCCTAGGGCGCATCGACGCGCTCCACCGCCGGCTGCGTCCATCTACCCTGCAGCAATTGCGGCTTCGGCCAGTAATAACGGGCGGCGATCATGAACGGCCCTTTGGGCGCCGGCAGCCAGTTGGCTTCCCTATCGGGCCCCGGCGATTCGCTCTGGATGTACAGCGTGAGCCCGCCATCGGCATCGCGTTTCAAATCCGGGAGCATCGGCGCGTTGATCAGGTAGCGGTTGATGGGATTCTTGACCAGCAACTGGCTGGGAAGCTCGTACATCGTCATCGACCAGAATGCGTTGACCGGAGGGAACTGGCCGCCCTTGAAACGCAGCACATAGCGATGGCCCGCGCCGTCCAGCGCCTGCCCTTTGGCATCCTTCTCGTAAATCGGGTACAGCGCCTCCTGCTTGGAATTGGCACCGATGCCCACCTGCGTGCCCGCCGCGCGACGGACATAGTCGTTTTTGAGGAACGCGCGCGTCCCGAACAAGTCTTGGCTCTTGCCATTAAGCGATACGCGCAGCCCGTCGATCGCCTTCTGGCCGTCCGCCATCCCCGCTTCCAGCGCGGCCTTGGTCTCTGGGGATAGCGCCGCGACATCGAACGGCTTCCCAGCGACGATGCCGATCCGTTCAAAACGTTTGCGCAGCGCCAATTCGCTCGGATGCGGCGGCTCAGCGAATTGCAGCAGGAACGCGAGTTCGTTAAAGAACTCAAGCGAGGTCCGCTGCTGCGCCGGTGGCAACGGCTTGATCCAGTCGATGGGAGGCGCCGTCAGCGGCTGGGTACCCGCGTAGCTCGACAGTGGCTGCACTTTGTAACCCGCCTGAATCTTCTTTACGTTGTCCAAGTCGGCCGGATTGAAGAGTTGCGTGCGGCCGACGATATTGACGAACTGCGTTTCCGAGCGGAAGACCTTCTTGATGCCCTTGGGTACGGTCCCTTTCCAACCTGGGCCTACGAACAGGTAGTCACCGCCGCCATTGCCCGTGGTGCGCGTCCCCATGTAATCGAAGTTGAACGTATAGAGGTCCATCATCTGGAACACGAAGTACCGGTTCTTCTCCACGGGAGGGACCGTGACGACCATCGGCTCCGCCCGCAGGTCGAGACCGATGAAGGAATAGGGCGTATCCGAATTGGGCGTGACGAACGCCGTGTCGTCCGGGGTGAACACGCGGGCAACGTTCAGGATCGAATTGAACGGGCCCTTGTATTCCTTGTTGGTCTTGTCGACGCTGAACACGTAGAGCGTGCCGTACACGCTCACCATCGGAACGCCGTAGATATAGGCTTCCTTGGCGATGGCGCGTACCTCGGCCGGCGGTGGTGCAATCTGCTGAGCGGCGAGCGCGGTAACCGGGCAGTAGACCAGCGCGAGGAGGATGGATGACAAACGCATCGGAGAGATCCTTGCCGCGCGGCGCGGCAGAGTCGTGAAGAGTCCCGAAAGTTTACCCTCGTCGGCGCAAATGACGGCTTCTGGCCGGTCAGAGCCGGTCGTTTGCGGAGCCCGATAGCAGACGACTCAAGTTTCAAGATGGACCTCGCCAGGGCCTGGCCCCGCGCTTCGGCCCTGCGCACCCGGTTGGCGAATCCGCGCCTGCTGGCTCAACGCAAGGAGGTCCATCATGGAATGCACGAACAATCCGCGCCCCCGCACGCCTTGGAACAAGGGCAAGCTCGTCGGGCAAAAGGCCCCGTTCAAGCCCAAGGAAGTATGGGCGATCCGGGCGCGCCTGCAGATGGAGAATCGCAGCCGCGAACTGGCGTTGTTCGATTTGGGCATCGACAGCAAGCTGCGCGCCTGCGATCTGGTGAAGTTGCGCGTCCGCGATGTCTGCCACGGTGATCGGGTCGCCAGCCGGTCGACCGTTCTGCAACAGAAGACCCAACGGCCGGTCCAGTTCGAGATCTCGCCGGGTACCCAGGAGGCGGTGCAGGCTTGGGTACGGAAGGCCGGCCTTGTACGCCCGTATCCTCGACGGGTGGGTATCGTTGGTCGGGCTAGATCCGGCGGGTTACGGGACCCACTCGATGCGGCGTACCAAGGCGTCGCTGATCTATCGCCGGACAAAGAACCTGCGGGCGGTGCAACTGCTGCTCGGGCACGCCAAGCTTGAAAGCACGGTCCGGTACCTCGGCATCGAGGTCGACGACGCGCTGGAGTTGGCTGAACAGACCGACGTTTGACCAGCGTCCGCTCTGCGGAGCTACTGCGCCTGCCGCTCGGCCGGCGCAGTTCGGCCACAAGCAGTCTTTAGATTTCTAAGGCGATGATGGACGCAGGTCTGGCGTCGGCGTAGCCTACCGCCGGAGCCTACGGCCCCGCTGGGAGTCGCCGCGTGTGTTTAGGCCCCACTATTGGAAGCGACACCGTTGATCTTCAGCAGGTTTCCTGCGACCGGGTATGCGACGAAGTCGTGACCGACGCTTTATTTTGCGTCGCCGTTAGGACGCCTACTAATGATATGGACTCCCCCTCCCGCGCTGCGGGAAGCTGATGTGTGAAGGCGGTGCGGACCGCCTCATCATCGAGGAGGAGTCATGAAGTCAGTTGCTCGGATTGGTTTGGATATTGCCAAGAGCACATTCCAGGTACACGGGGTGAATGCGCACGGCACGGTTGTGATGCGTAAGCAGCTGTCCCGAGGGGAGGTGCTGAGGTTCTTTGCCAATGTGCCCGCCTGCCTGGTCGGGATCGAAGCTTGCGCCGGTTCACATTACTGGGCTCGGGAGCTGCAGCGACTAGGACACGACGCTCGTTTGATGGCCGGTCAGTTTGTAGCGGCGTACCGCAAGAGCGGCAAGAATGATGCGAACGACGCGGAAGCGATCTGTGAGGCAGTCGGGCGTCCCAACATGCGTTTCGTTCCAATCAAGGGCGAAGAGGCCCAGGCAGTCCTGGCGGTCCATCGCGCACGACAGTTGCTTATCTCTGAGCGCACTGCGTTAGCCAATCAGATTCGTGGTCTGTTGGGCGAGTTTGGCATCGTGATTCCTGCGGGGCTAGCTCGGCTGCGGCATGCCCTTGCGCAAATTGGAGTTGGGCACCGCACGCTACCGGTACTAGCGCAAGAGACCGTGGGCGAGCTGCACGATCGCCTTCGGTTGCTTGATGCTTGTATTAGCCAATACGACAGGAAGATTGAAGTGATTGCGCGAGCAAGTGAGCCGGCGCGACGGCTGATGCGCGTAGAAGGCATCGGGCCGGTCACCTCGACGGCGTTGGTCGCCAGCGTCGGCAATGCCCGCGCCTTCACCAACAGCCGCCAGTTTGCGGCTTGGCTGGGTCTGACTCCGAGCCAATACTCAAGTGGCGGCAGGAGCCGCCTCGGCCACATAAGCAAACGTGGCAACGTCGACTTGCGTACTCTGCTCATTCACGGAGCGCGCTCGGTATTACAGTTCACGAGCAAGAAGACGGATCGCAAGAGCATCTGGGTTGAGGCGCTCAAAGCGCGATCTGGTATAAACATCGCCGCCGTTGCCTTGGCGGCGAAGCAGGCTCGGATCATCTGGGCGTTACTGGCGCGTGGCACCGAGTACCGGCCTGCGACCTGAGCGAGAGAGCTAGTAGAAATACGCGCTAACCATAGGAGGCTTCCCGCCAACGATTGCGAGCAAAACGAGTGATGGTGTTATAGGTCAGACCGACGCGGACCAAACCTGATAACGAAAATGGCTGCTATTAGGCCGTTCTACTTACGAGGAATCCGCGGGCGTATGTCATCAGGGCCGGTGTCGACGGGCACCACTGTAGGCCGGATAGATTCGTGCAGTCAGTCCATAAACACCAGGCATTCGAATTGCGTTGCAAGATAGGGGGAGTCCATAGATTCTCGTTAGGGCGCACGTTATGCCTACTCCTACTTGCTCGTTCTGCGCGCGTCCCGAGTCAGCGTTTCGCAGGTTTGTCGCGGGACCGGGAGTGTTCATTTGCAGCGATTGCGTGCGTACCGCTGCTCAGTCGCTCGCCGAAGGTACGGACGCAGCAACAACTGTTGTGTGTGCTCTATGCCAGCGAGCCGATGCACCGGCGCATTACATCCTGGTCGAAGGTGGCGGGCATGTGTGCAGTCTGTGCGCTCGCGCAGTGCATCAGGCAGTTCAAAATATGCAGTCGCATTGAGCGTGCGCCCTAACCACTCGCTCAACCGGACCGCTCGCCGGCGGCGCTGGCGCGCCGTCCGCTCGCGGCCGGTTAGCTTGGTTCGTTAGGCGCCTTCTCTCGGCAAATGTGCATCGCCAATCGAATAGTAACGGTCGTCACCGTCTTGGCTGCCTGTCTAGTGCTTTCATCCTCGTTCGGTCAAGGGACGCCGAAATTCAACGAACTGCTTGCGAAGGCGCAGGCGGGGGACGTACCAGCACAGTTCGCCGTGGGGTTCATGTACGACACTGGTCTTGAGGTGCCAAAGGACAGCGGCGAGGCAATGCGGTGGTATCAGCGTGCCGCCGAGGCTGGCCACGCCGGAGCGCAGAACAGCCTTGGAAGCATGTTGCAAGCTGAAAAACGGTATGGTGAGGCGCTCACTTGGTACCAGCGTGCCGCAGCTCAAAACAACGCTCAAGCCACGAATAACTTGGCGTATCTTTACGACTTAGGCTTGGGCGTACCTCAGGATCGGAACGAAGCTGCAAAGTTGTACCTGGCGTCAGCGAACCTGGGCTGGGCTGAAGCGATGTGGAATCTCGCAAACATGTACGGTGCCGGTCAGCTCGGAACAGTCGATCTCGTGACCGCCTGTGCTTGGAGCATACGAACTCGGCGGTACGCGGACCCAACCCAGAAGGGGCTCCTTTCTCGCGTCGATCAAGTGTTGGCCAGGCTTGAGAAAATGCTGTCGCCCGTGCAGTTCGAGGAGTGTCGTCAACGTGGTGATGGTTGGTCACCGGAGCCGACCACCAAATGACGAAGACGCCTAACCACTCGCTCAACCGGACCGCTCGCCGGCGGCGCTTACGCGCCGTCCGCTCGCGGCCGGTTAGCTTGGTTCGTTAGGCCGCACTCTCATGGGTGGTGAGTCCCTAATTGTCCTGCTTCTCGTTGGCGCCGGTATCGGATTGGTGGCGGCTTTCTTGGCAGTGCGTCGCTACCGGGGTGAAGGCTCGCGCACGGCGCTTGCTGCAGGTGTCAGCTTCTTGATCGGGCTCCTCACGCCTATTGCTCTCTTCTTCGGTGTCGGTACATTGCTGCGAATGAGCAATCCGCCGCCGCACGTATCCGTCAGTTCGCCGAATGCAGCGCCGGCGAGCAATGCCCGCGTCGTGCGGCCTAACCTCTCGCTCAACCCGGACGCCTCGCCGGCGGCGCTTCGCGCCGTCCGCTCGGCGCCGGTTAGCTTGGTTCGTTAGGCGCCTCCAAGTGCAAACCAT
>Ga0335076_10004661_pt1 | contig 13880 bp, 12 predicted proteins | sample Lox_Sample_25_FD_206717 | JGI IMG/M metagenome (GOLD analysis project Ga0335076, IMG submission 206717) | Soil microbial communities from Loxahatchee National Wildlife Refuge, Florida, United States - Lox_Sample_2.5 | ecosystem: Environmental > Terrestrial > Soil > Wetlands | place: USA... | reverse complement strand
CCCGGGCCTGGAAGAAGCCGTCCTGAGCCGTCTTGAACCGGCTCCACAGCTCCTCCTCGGCGGCGCGGTCGGCCCGGCCCGCCTCCTTCCACGACCGCATCAGCTCGCGGAACGCGGACGCGGTCGGTCCCCAGTCGGTGGAGGAGGCCAGCGCCTCGGCCTCCACGCACAGCTTCTCCTTGCGGGTCCTGGCCGCCTCGCGTTCCTCCTCCAGGGTGGCGAAGTAGGCCTTGCGGCGCTTGGTGAAGGCATTGCGTGCCGCGGATAGCCGCTTCCACAGCGCGGTCTCGGTCGCCCGGTCGCCGCGCGGCGCGGCCTTCCACTCCTCGAGCAGCTGGCGCATCCGCTCGCCGCTGACTTTCCAGTGCGTCGCCTCGGCCGCGATCCGCTCGGCCTCGGCGACGATGCGCTCCTTGGCCTCGAGGGCCTCGGTGCGGGCCTGCTCGCGGGCGGCCTTGTGCTCCTCCCGCCGGTGATCGACCAGCCCGGTCATCGCCTCCAGCCGGCCCCGCAGCCCGTCCAGATCGCCGACCGCGTGCGCGTCGGCCACCGCGGCCAGCAGCCGGTTGATCGTCGCCTCAGCGTGCGCGGGGGACAGGTCGGTGGTCGCCATCCGCTGCTCGAGCAGGCTGACCTCGGTCTCCAGGGCCGCGAACTTACGCTCGAAGAACGCGAGGGCCTCGTCGGGGCTGCCGGCCTGCCATGAGCCCACCACGCGCTCGCCCTCGGCGGTATGCACGTAGACGGTGCCGTCGTCGGCTACCCTGCCCCACGCATCGCTGGCCGTGCTCACCGGCGAACCTCCTGCTCAGGTGCTGGCCGGGGGAGGACCCCCGGAGCGCCCCGCCAGGTACCTGACGGGTGACGCCGCTCCAGTCATGTCTTCGTTATGGTCACGCTCTCGATTTCCACGCTCTCCTTGGGAGCTCCGCCGCCAGCCGAGTTGAGCGGTGGCCCGTATCCCCGCTTTCCTACATTCTGGAGGATATTAAGCCCACTGACGATCTTGCCAAATGGCGTATAGCTGGGCGGTAGCGACGAGTTCTGATAAACGAGGAAGAACTGGCTGCCGTTGCTGTCCAGGGCGCCCGAGTTGGCCATGGCCAGGGTCCCCGCGGTGTAGGTGGCGCCGGTGAGGTTCTCGCTTGCGAACTCGTAACCCGGGCCGCCGGTTCCCTTCCCGGTCGGGTCACCGCACTGCAATATGTAGAAGCCCGAGGTGGTCAGCCGCGGGCACGGGGTACGGCTGTAGAAACCGGCCGCCGCGAGGTGCACGAACGAGTTGACCGTGCAGGTGGCCTTGCTGTTCAGCAGGTCGATCACGATGGGGCCGCGGTTCGTCTTGATCGTCGCCTGGTACGTGGCCTTGTAGTCCGGCGTGGCCGGCGGGAGGCCGACCGGGCGCGCGGCGGGCGGGTTCGCGAGATAGGTGCAGTGGGTCGCGGGCTCGGCCACGGTGGACGGCGTGGGACTCGGCGTCGGGCTGGCGGTGGCGCTCGGGGTGGCCGCCGGCGTGGCCGAGGAGCCGGTGGACCGGCTGGCGAACAGGATGCCGCCCACGATGAGGCCGATCACCACGACGGCCGCGGTGCCGGCGATGACCTGTTGCCGGGTCCGCCGGTCCCGCCGGACCTGCCGGGCCTGCCGGCGCTCGTAGCGCTCCCTGGCCAGTTTGCGCTGGCGCTCTTTCTTGCCCGCCACCCTGCCGGTCCTCCTGTTGCCGTCTGCTGGCGCCCGTTCGCATCTGAGTACACTGATCAGCGAAACTTTCGCGAAGCGTACCTGCGCGCAGCCCCAGTTGGCGTGGCTGTTACCTGTTCGCCGCGCTAACCGCGTCCTGTCCGTGTCCTGACGGGCCGCCGGCGCTGACCCAGGTCGCCGCCGATAGCCTGTACGCACAGTCCCCGCGCGCCCTGAGGAGGCAGCCGTGCTTGTCGCCGGGTTCCCGGCCGGCTCGTTCGCCGCGAACTGCTATCTAGTGGCAGCCGCGCCCGGCGAGCAGTGCCTGATCATCGACCCGGGCCAGGACGCGGAGCGGGGCATCGAGGAAACCGTCGAGCGGTTCCGGCTCCAGCCCGCCGCGGTCCTGCTCACGCACGGCCACGTCGACCACATCTGGTCCGTGGCCCCGGTGTGCGGGGCCCGGGACATCCCGGCGTACATCCACCCGGCCGACCGGGCGCTGCTGACCGATCCGGGCCGCGGGCTCTCGCTGCAGCCGGGGCAGCAGCTGTTCGGCGGGATCACCTTCAGCGAGCCCGACGACGTCCGGGAACTCACCGACGGCACCGTGCTCGACCTGGCCGGGGTCCGGGTCGTGGTGGACCACGCGCCGGGCCACACCCCCGGCTCGGTGACGTTCCGGCTGCCCGCCGCCGACGAGCCGGACACGCTGTTCAGCGGCGACCTGCTGTTCGCCGGGTCGATCGGCCGTACCGACCTGCCGGGCGGAGACCACGCGACGATCCTGGACAGCCTGGCCCGGGTCTGCCTGCCGCTGCCGGACGAGACCGAGGTGCTGGCCGGGCACGGGCCCGCGACCACGATCGGCGCCGAGCGCCGGTCCAACCCGTTCCTGGCCGGGCTCACGGCACCTGGGACCACGGGGCCCGGGGACACGACGGCGACGATGCCGGCCGCGCGTCGGCCGACGGGGCTGTAAGCCATGATCCGCACCCGTGACGCAGGCGCGCTGCGCCCTTCGGACGAGGGCCAGGACGTAACGCTGGCCGGGTGGGTCGCCCGCCGCCGGGACCACGGCGGCGTGGTCTTCATCGACCTGCGCGACGCCAGCGGCGTGGTGCAGGTGGTGTTCCGCCAGGAGGACATCGCGCACGACCTGCGCGCCGAGTTCTGCGTGCTGGTCACCGGGACGGTACGGCGTCGGCCGGCGGGCAACGAGAACCCGGAGCTGGCCACCGGCGAGGTCGAGGTCGCGGTCACCGACATCGAGGTGCTGTCCGAGTCCGACCCGCTGCCGTTCCCGGTGGACGGCGCGGTCGAGCTCAACGAGGAGGTGCGGCTGCACTACCGCTACCTCGACATCCGGCGCCCCGAGATGGCGTTGGCGCTACGGGCCCGGTCGGCGGCGGCGTACCTGGTCAGCGACGTGATGCGGGACCACGGGTTCGTGAACGTCGAGACGCCGTTCCTGACCAGGTCCACCCCGGAGGGAGCGCGTGACTTCCTGGTGCCGGCCCGGCTGCGCCCCGGCCACTGGTACGCGCTGCCCCAGTCGCCGCAGCTGTTCAAGCAGCTGCTGATGGTGGCCGGGCTGGAACGCTACTACCAGCTGGTGCGCTGCTTCCGCGACGAGGACTTCCGGGCCGACCGGCAGCCGGAGTTCACCCAGATCGACCTGGAGATGTCGTTCATCTCCCGCGAGGACGTCATCGAGGTGGCCGAGGACCTGGTGCAGCGGCTGTGGGCGGAGATCGCCGGGTTCCAGGTGCCCAGGCCGATCCCGCGGATGACCTACGCCGACGCCATGGCCAGGTTCGGGTCGGACAAGCCCGACCTGCGGTTCGGCTGCGAGCTGGCCGACCTGACCGGGTACTTCGCCCAGACCGAGTTCCGGGTGTTCCAGGCCCCGCACGTGGGGGCCGTGGTCATGCCCGGCGGCGCCGCGCAGACCCGCAAGGACCTCGACGGCTGGCAGGACTGGGCCCGCTCCCGCGGCGCCAAGGGCCTGGCGTACGTGCTGATCGACGCCGACGGCCGGGTATCCGACTCCGGCCCGGTCGCCAGGCACCTGTCCGAGGCCGAGCGGGCCGGGCTCCCCGCCGCGGCGGGCGCCGGCCCGTCGGACTGCGTGTTCTTCGCCGCGGGCCCGGCGAACTCCGCCCGCGAGCTGCTCGGCGCGGCCCGGCTGGAGATCGGCCACCGCTGCGGCCTGATCGACCCGTCGGCGTGGGCGTTCACCTGGGTGGTGGACGCGCCGATGTTCGAGGAGGACGGGGCCGGGGGGTGGACCGCGGTCCACCACCCGTTCACCGCGCCGTTGCCGGACTGGGCGGACAAGTTCGTGGCCGAGCCCGCCGGGGCGCTGGCCGACGCGTACGACATCGTCTGCAACGGCACCGAGATCGGCGGCGGGTCGATCCGGATCTACCGCCCGGACATGCAGCAGCAGGTGTTCGACGTCATCGGGCTCTCCCGCGAGGAGGCCAGGTCGCAGTTCGGCTTCCTGCTCGACGCGCTGCGCTTCGGGCCGCCGCCGCACGGCGGGATCGCGTTCGGCTGGGACCGGATGCTGATGCTGCTGACCGGCCGCGACACGATCCGCGACGTGATCGCGTTCCCCAAGGCCGCGTCCGGGCTCGACCCGCTGACCGGCGCGCCGACGCCGATCACGCCCGAACAGCGCAAGGAGGCGGGCATCGACGTGATCCCGCCCGCCGGCCAGCCCTAACCCAGCAGGCAGGAGGTGTCCAGCGCGGTCCCGAACGGCTTCGGCGGCCTTAGCGGCCTACCCGCGGCCGCGACCTGGCGCTTGCCGTAGCGATCCTTGCCCGGCTGGCTGAACAGGGTGACGGCAGGCGGCTTGTCGAGCCGGTCGATGAGCAGATACAGCGGCATGCCGCCCTGGGCGTAGGCGCGCGGCTTGATCTCCCGGTCCCGGCGCTGGCTCCACGGCGAGACCACCTCGACAACGAGCAGCGCGTCAGGGGAAAGCTACTCGCACTCGCCGAACGGTGACGCGTCCTTCGGCGCGACCATGAGGTCGGGGATGAGCCGCTCCCTGGTTGGCGGAATGTGCGTGGTCAGGTACGTGTGAAAGCGCCAGCCGTGGCCGCGCTTGAGCTCAAAGAGCCGGTCCATCAGCTCGTCCACCGCTCCCGGGTGCCAGACGCTGCCCGTCGGGCTCACGACGAGCTCGCCGTCGATAAGCTCAGCTCGGACGCCTTTCGGCACCTCCAGCTCGTACCAGAGTCGCTCGAGTTCGGCGAGACCGCCGGCTGCGGCCGCCGGGTCCGTTCTGGGCATCGCCATCGCCTGAGCCTCCACGTCACTGCTCACCTCCACGGTATGCCGCTCGCGGGCGGTATCCCGGCCGCAACGTACTGCTGGGCACCGACAGCCTGGGCGCCCGGCGCGGGCGTGCTCATGTCACGGAGAGCGAGGTACAAATGAAGGGGGATGGGGAGGTGGGCGGGGTGCCCAGAGTTGAGGCGGGCCAGTCCGGCAGCCTGTTCGACGACGTGGCGGCCGAGGCCGAGCAGGCCGCCGCGCCGCTGGCCGTGCGGATGCGGCCGCGGACCCTGGACGAGGTGGTCGGCCAGCCGCACCTGACCGGCGAGGGGTCGCCGCTGCGGAAGCTGGCCGAGCACGACGCCCCGATGTCGCTGCTGCTGTGGGGCCCGCCGGGGACCGGGAAGACCACCCTGGCCTACGTGGTGAGCCAGGTGACGCGGCGGCGGTTCGTGGAACTGTCTGCCGTGTCGGCCGGGGTCAAGGACGTGCGCGCGGCCATCGACGCGGCCCGCGGGGAGCTCGGGCTGACCGGCGCGCAGACCGTCCTGTTCATCGACGAGGTGCACCGGTTCAACAAGGCTCAGCAGGACGCGCTGCTCCCGGCGGTGGAGAACCGGTGGGTGTCGTTCATCGGCGCCACCACCGAGAACCCGTCGTTCTCGGTGGTCGGGCCGCTGATGTCCCGGTCGCTGCTGCTGACCCTGCAGCCGCTCGGCGACGACGACATGCGGATCGTGCTCGACCGGGCGCTGGCCGACGAGCGCGGGCTGGCCGGGGCCGTGACCCTGGGTGAGGGAGTCGCCGACCAGCTGATCCGGGTCGCGGGCGGCGATGCCCGGCGAGCTCTCACCTACCTCGAGGCGGCGGCGCTGGGCCTGCCGCCAGGCGCCGTGATCGACCTGGCCGGGCTGGAGCGAGCGGTAGACCGGGCCGCCGTGCGCTATGACCGGGACGGCGACCAGCACTACGACGTGATCAGCGCGTTCATCAAGAGCATCCGGGGCAGCGACGCCGACGCGGCCCTGCACTACCTGGCGCGGATGATCGAGGCAGGGGAGGATCCGCGGTTCATCGCCCGGCGGCTGATCGTGCACGCCAGCGAGGACGTCGGGATGGCCGACCCGTCGGCGCTGCCGGTGGCGGTCGCCGCGGCGCAGGCGGTCGAGTTCGTCGGGCTGCCCGAGGCCCGGATCAACCTCGCGCAGGCCGTGATCCACCTGTCCCTGGCGCCCAAGTCGAACTCGGTGATCAAGGCGATCGGCGCCGCCCAGGCCGACGTGCAGGCCGGGCGGGCGGGCTCGGTACCCGCACACCTGCGCGACGCCAGCTACCGCGGCGCGGCGCGGCTCGGGCACGGTCGCGGTTACCAGTACCCGCACGACTACCCCGAGGGCGTCGTAGCCCAGGACTATGCGCCCGACCAGGTCGCGGGGCGCCGGTATTACGAGCCATCCCGGCACGGCGCCGAGGCCAGGTACGCCGAGCGGTCCGAGAAGATCCGGGCGATCCTGGGCCGGCCCGGCGGCGACGGGGACGGCGAGCCCGCGCCGCCGGCCGCCGAGTAGCACCCCGGTCCGGCCCGGTCGCCCCGCCCGCGGTCAGTCCCGGCCGCGCACGCCGCCGCGCCCTTCCCCGCCCGGGCGCCGGCGCGCAGCGATAGGGTCGGGCAGGTGACGGACCAGGCAGGGCAACGGAATCGGAGCACCGGGTGAACGCCGGGCAGCTCGCCGCGCTCATCGCGGCCGTTTTCTTTGCGGTCGGCATGTGCGCCGCCGTCTTCGTGCTGTTGCGGCTGGCCGGGCTGATCTCCCACGCCAACCGGGTGCTGACCGACTACGGGGACCGCGCCAGCACGCTCATGGAGCGCGCGCAGGCCGCGGTCGACCAGACCCAGGAGCAGCTCGCGCGGACCGACTCCATCACCGCGAGCATGGACGACGTCACCGCCAACATGGCCGAGCTGACCGGGCACGTATCGGCTCTCACGGGCCTGGCCCGGGGAATCTCGGATGGCCTGGGCACGCCGCTGTTGCGGGTCTCCGCGTTCGTCTTCGGCATACGCCGGGCCGTGGCGCTCCGGCGGCCGGGCCGGGCCGCGTCGCGGGACGCGGCCGCGCTGGCGTACCGGCAGGCGGCCGTACCCGCCGGGCGGGACGCGCTGTCCGGCGGCCGCGTCGTCCGGCCCGGTCATGAGCTGCCGAGGCCGCGCAGCCGCCCTGGCCGCGACGGCCGCGAGGAGGTACGGAGCTGATGCGCAGGCTGTTCTGGGTGGGCGCGGGCGCGGTGCTCGGGGTGACCGGCTACCGGCGGGTCAGCCGGCTGGCGCGTGCGGTCGGCGTGAGCGGGCGGCCGGCCGCGGCCCCGGGGACGGGCACCGAGATCGCCGCCGGGTGGGCGCGCGGCGCGGTCCGGTTCGCCCGTGACGTGCGCGACGGCATGGACCTGTATACGGATCGTCATCCGGGGCTGGCAGGCCGTACCCTCGAAGGTCAGCAGGCACGCGCCCGGCGTCCCGCCGACGAGGGCCGCGGCCGCGCATACCCCCGCACCGACTACCCGAAGGATGGCCGTTGATGGAGTCGGCAGAGATCGTCCGCCGTTTCCTTAGCTATTTCTCCCAGCGCGGGCACACCGTGGTCCCGTCGGCCAGCCTGATCGCCGACGACCCCACGCTGCTGCTGGTCAACGCCGGGATGGTGCCGTTCAAGCCGTACTTCCTCGGCCAGCTGGCCCCGCCGTTCCGCCGGGCCACCAGCGCGCAGAAGTGCGTGCGCACGGCCGACATCGACGAAGTGGGCAAGACCACCCGGCACGCGAGCTTCTTCCAGATGCTGGGGAACTTCTCGTTCGGCGACTACTTCAAGGAGCAGGCCATCCCGTTCGCGTGGGAGCTGCTGACCAGCCCGGAGTCGGCGGGCGGGTTCGGCTTCCCGGAGAGCCGGCTCTGGGTGACCGTGTACACCGACGACGATGAGGCGGCCAAGCTCTGGCACGACCAGGTCGGAGTGCCCGAGGACCGGATCCAGCGCCGCGGCCTGGCGGACAATTACTGGCACATGGGCGTGCCGGGACCCGGCGGGCCCTGCTCGGAGATCTACTACGACCGGGGGCCCGAGTACGGGCGCGAGGGCGGTCCGGTGGCGGACGAGGACCGCTACCTGGAGGTCTGGAACCTGGTCTTCATGCAGGACCAGCTCAGCGCGGTCCGCGCCAAGGTCGACTTCGACATCTCCGGCGAGCTGCCGTCGCGCAACATCGACACCGGGATGGGCCTGGAGCGGATGGCCGCCCTGCTCCAGGGCGTCGACAACATCTACGAGATCGACACCATGTGGAAGGTGCTGGACCGCGCGGCCGAGCTCACCGAGCAGCGGTACGGCCGGGACCACCGGACCGACGTGGCGCTGCGGGTGGTGACCGACCACGTGCGGACGGCCGTGATGCTGGTCGCCGACGGCGTGGTGCCGTCGAACGAGGCACGCGGGTACGTCCTGCGCCGGATCCTGCGCCGCAGCGTCCGCAACCTCCGGCTGCTGGCCGGCGCGCAGCGCGGCGGGTCGGGCGGCGGCCCGGGCGAGGACGAGCGCTACCTGCACGACCTGGCGTCCGTGGCGATCGACGCGCTCGGCGAGCAGTACCCGGAGCTGCGCCGCGACGCCCCGCACATCCACACGATCATCGACGCCGAGGAGGCCGCCTTCCTCGGCACGCTGCGCACCGGCAGCGCGATCTTCGACGCCGCGGTCGAGGAGACCAGGCGCCGCGGCGGCGACACCATCCACGGCGATGAGGCCTTCCAGCTGCACGACACCTACGGCTTCCCCATCGACCTGACCCTGGAGATGGCCGCCGAGCAGGGCCTGTCCGTGGACGAGCCGGAGTTCCGCCGGCTCATGGCCGAGCAGCGCCAGCGGGCCAAGGAGGACGCGGCCGTCAAGAAGACCGGCAACGCGGACATCTCGGTGCTCGCGGCGGTCCTGGACCGCTCGGGAGAGGTGAACTTCACCGGGTACGACGAGGTGACCGGCGACGCGACGGTGACCGGCCTGCTGGTCGGCGGCGTCTCGGTGCCGGTGGCGGCCGCCGGGACCGAGGTCGACGTGGTGCTCGACCGGACCCCGTTCTACGCCGAGGGCGGCGGCCAGCTCGCCGACACCGGCCTGATCAGGACCTCGGGCAGCAGTGCCGGGGAAGGCGCGGTGATCGAGGTACGCGACGTGCAGACTCCGGTGCCCGGGCTCATCGTCCACCGGGGCCGGGTGGTGTCGGGCGAGGTCGTCGTCGGAGCCGCGGCGCACGCCGAGATCGACATCGAGCGCCGCCGCGCCATCTCCCGCTCGCACACCGCGACCCATCTCGTGCACCGCGCGATCCGGGGCGCGCTGGGTCCCTCGGCCGCCCAGGCGGGCTCGGAGAACTCACCCGGCAGGTTCCGGTTCGACTTCACCGCGATGGGCGCCGTGCCCCCCTCGGTCCTGGCCGACGCGGAGGACGAGGTCAACCAGGTCCTGATCAACGACCTGGACGTCCGGGCCTACCACACCTCGATCGACGAGGCCCGGGAGATGGGCGCGCTGGCGCTGTTCGGCGAGAAGTACGGCGACCGGGTGCGCGTCGTGGAGGTCGGCGACTACTCCCGTGAGCTGTGCGGCGGCACCCACGTCGCCCGCTCCGGGCAGCTCGGGCTGGTCAAGATCCTCGGCGAGTCGTCGATCGGCTCCGGGGTACGGCGGGTCGAGGCGCTGGTGGGCCTGGACGCCTTCCGGTTCCTGGCCCGGGAGAGCGTCCTGGTCAGCCAGCTCTCCGAACAGCTGAAGACGCGCCGGGAAGAGCTGCCGGAACGGATCGCGGGCATCGTGACCCGGCTCCGGGACGCGCAGCGGGACCTGGAGCGGCTCAACTCGGCCCGCCTGCTCGACTCCGCGGCCGAGCTGGCCCAGGGCGCGGCCGACGTGGCCGGGGCGGCGTACGTCGCGCACCGCGCGCCCGACGGCACCACGGCCGAGAACATCCGCAAGCTCGCGCTCGACATCCGCGGCCGCCTGGCGCCCGACCGCCCGGGCGTCGCCGTCGTCGCGGGGATACCGACCGACCGGCCCACGGTCGTGGTCGCGGTCAACGACGCGGGGCGGGCGCGCGGCCTGGCCGCCGGGGCCCTCGTGCCGGTCGCGGCGGGCGCGCTCGGCGGCCGCGGCGGCGGCAAGGACGACGTGGCCCAGGGGGGCGGAGCGCCGCTCGGGGACGGAGCGACCCGGGCGATAGCAGAGTCGTTTGAGGCGGTTGGTGCGGCCATTCGGGACATAATGGAGCCGGGTAGCGTACGGTGAGACCGTGCCGCAGCCGTTTCGTTGCCTGGGTGAGACCTGGTCGCCCCGGGACCGTCCGTTGAGGATCGGCGTCCGGCTCGCGATCGACGTCGGCTCGGTACGGATCGGAGTGGCGCGCTCTGACCGCGACGGTCGGCTCGCCAGCCCGCTGACCACCGTCCCGCGCGGCCACGGGGACCTGGATGCGATCGCGGGCCTGGCCGCCGCCGACGACGTCATCGAGATCATCGTGGGCCTGCCCGTCGGCCTGTCCGGCCGGGAAGGGCAGGCCGCATCGGACGCCAGGACGTTCGCGGCCGCGCTGGCCCGCCGGGTCGCGGCGGTCCCGGTCCGCCTGGTGGACGAGCGGTTCACCACGGTCATCGCGCACGACGCGCTGCGGCAAGGCGGCAGCGACGCCAAGGGCCGCCGGCCTAAAGTGGACAGGGCGGCGGCGGCGCTACTGCTGCAGGGGGCGCTGGACAGGGAGCGCTCCACAGGTCAGCCCTCGGGGGAGCTGGTCGGCTCATCCCCGGGAGGTACTCAGTGACTCGCGACAGGCAGGGGGACTGGCCGGACCATCAGGCGCCGCGCAACTCCGGCCGGCACAGCCGCCCTCCTCAGGGGTACGACCGTCCCGATCTGCCGGCACCGCCGCAGTACGGCCCGCCGGACCAGCCGGACCCCTATGCGGACCAGTACGCCGAGCCGGATCCCTACGGCTACCCCGCGCCCGAGGCCTACGCGGCGCCCGATCCCTACGCGGCGCCCGATCCCTACGCCGGGCCGGACCGGTACGCGCCGCCCGATCCCTACGCCGCGCCGGACCGCTACCCGGACCCGGCCGCCCAGACGGACCCGTCCCGGCCGCCGGGGCCCTGCGGCCACCCCGGCTACCCCGCGGGGGAGGCCTTCGGCCCGGGCCACGACTCCTACGACGAGCTGACCGGGCCCCGGCACCAGAACGGCTACGGCGAGCCAGGCGCTGGCGATCGGCGGGCGGGCTACCCGGAGCAGAACGGTTACCGGCGCCCGGAGTACCCCGAGCGCGGCGGCTACCGGCCCCCGCAGCACGCCGATCACGGCGGCTACCGGGAGCCGGATGCCTACCCGGCCGCCCCGGGCCCCGGTGGCGCCCCGTTCCGGTGGCAGCCGTCGCCGGATGCCGTCGGCCCGGAAGGGCCGGACGCCGGGCCCGGCTACCGCGGCGGGACCTCTCACGAGACGCAGCCCCGACCCCGTGACTGGGATCAGGAGTCGGGGCAAGATTGGGACGTGAGCCAGGAACCTGGCGAGTTCGCCGAGCTCCGGCCCGGTCCGGACGACGCCGGCACCGGACCGCAGCGGTCCGGGCCGGACCCGGCGGGCCCGGGCGGGCGCCGGCCGCGGCCGCCCGAGAACGGCCCGCCGCGCCAGCGGGACGGCGCGCCGCCCGCCGAAGGGCTCATCCCGGGCTTCTGGGACGGCCCGGACTCCCGGCCGGGCCGGGCCCGCAGGCCCCGGCGGCGGGTGAGCCGGGTGCTGGCGCCGCTGCTCGCCCTGGCGCTACTGTGCGTGCTGGCCGCGGGCGGTTACGACATTTACCAGAGGTTCCAGTCCAAGGACTTCACCGGTTCGGGCTTCGGGCACGTCACGGTCCAGGTGCCGCAGGGCGCCTCGGCCACCTCCCTGGCGCCGGAACTGGTGCGGCTCGGGGTCGTGGCCAGCACCAGTTCCTTCATCAGCGCCGCGAAGCACAGCGCCAACCCGGACGGCCTGCAACCCGGCTTCTTCAGCCTGCACAAGCACATGAACTCGGCGCTGGCGTTCCAGATGCTGCTCAACCCGGCCTCCCGGGTCGAGACCAAAATCACGATCCCCGAGGGCCTGCGAATGGCGCAGATCCTGACCACGCTCGAGCAGAAGTCCGCGCGTACCATACCGGCCAGCGCGTTCACCGCGGCCGCGAAGCACACCAGCGCGCTCGGGCTGCCCGCGTACGCTCACGGCAATCCGGAGGGCTACCTGTTCCCGGCCACCTACACCTTCAACCCGGGCACCAGCGCACTCGCCATGCTGCAGGCCATGGTGGCGCGGTTCAACGTGGAGGCGGCCAGCATCGGCCTGCCCGCGGCGGCCCGGACCGCCCACCTCACCGAGGACCAGGTCATCACCGTGGCCAGCATCCTGGAGGCCGAGGCGGGCAGCCCCAAGTACTACCCGCAGGTGGCCGAGGTGATCTACAACCGGCTGAACATCGGCATGAAGCTGGGGCTGGACAGCACGGTGAACTACGCGCTGCACCGGTTCGGGGTGCACCTCACAGCCGCGCAGCTCCGGGTCAACTCGCCCTACAACACGTTCATCCACACCGGGCTCCCGCCGGGCCCGATCGACAACCCGGGCGACGCCGCGATCAGGGCCGCGCTGAACCCCGCCCACGGGAACTTCCTCTACTTCGTGACCGTGAACCTGAAGACCGGCCTCACCAAGTTCACCAGCAGCGCCGCCCAGTTCCAGCAGTTCGTAGCCGAGTGCGACAAGAACAACGCGTGCTGAGGCCGCCGCGATGAGAGCCGCGGTGCTCGGCTCGCCGGTCGGCCATTCGCTGTCGCCGGCGCTGCACCGGGCCGCGTACCAGGCTCTGGGCCTGGCGGGCTGGATCTATGACGCGATCGAGTGTGACGAGGCCGGGCTGCCGGACCTGCTCGACGGCTGCGGCCCGGACTGGGCCGGCCTGTCCCTGACCATGCCGCTCAAGCGGGCGGTGCTGCCCCTGCTCGACGCGACCGAGCCGCTGGCGGCCGACGTGGGCGCCGCCAACACGGTCATCTTCGCGGCCGGCGCCCGGCACGGGCACAACACCGACGTGCCCGGCATGATCACGGCCCTGGCCGCGGCGGGGGTGTCCGGCTCCGGGCCGGTGCTCATCCTCGGCGCCGGGGCGACCGCCTGCTCCGCGCTCGCCGCCGTGCGCGGGCTCGGCGCCGAACAGGCCACGGCGGCCGTCCGGGATCCGGCGCGGGCCGGGGACCTACTGGCCGCGGCCGGCCGGCTGGGCATGGCCGTCAAGCTGGCCGACTTCGGCCAGGGGCCGCCTGGCGTCAGCTGGCACCTGGTGATCTCGACGGTTCCGGCGAGGGCCGCCGACGCCTACGCGCAACGGGTACTGCGCGGGGATCTCGTCCCCGCCGCGGTACTCGACGTGGTCTACGACCCCTGGCCCACCGGGCTGGCCGCCGCCGCGGAACGGACCGGGGCGGTGGTGATTGGCGGCTTCGACCTGCTGCTGCACCAGGCCGCCCGGCAGGTGGAGCTGATGACGGCGCGGACGGCGCCGACCGCTGCGATGCGCCGGGCGGGCCTCGCCGAGCTGCGGCGGCGCGCGGAAGGCGCCGCAGGCCGGCCGCCCGCGACCTGACCCCGCGGCGCCCCGCATCGCGCGCCCGGCGGGACACAGCGGCCCCGGAAGGCGCGGTCGGCGGGACTACAGCGCCCCGGAAGGCGCGGTCGGCGGGACTACAGCGCCCCGGAAGGCGCGGTCGGCGGGATTACAACGGTCCCGGAATGCGTTACTCTGTGCGAGACGACCAGTCCGGCGCACCCGTGCCGGACGTGCAA